>Ga0066854_10000596_pt1 | contig 12941 bp, 13 predicted proteins | sample ETNtaG_8_FD_65494 | JGI IMG/M metagenome (GOLD analysis project Ga0066854, IMG submission 65494) | Marine microbial and viral communities from oxygen minimum zone, Eastern Pacific Ocean - ETNP201406SV75 | ecosystem: Environmental > Aquatic > Marine > Oceanic | place: Pacific Ocean: Eastern...
GATGTACGCGAGTTTATTGGCAAGGCGCAGGAGACTTACGGCTACCCTAATTTCATCAATGACGCCGGCGGCAGCCTCTGTGAACTCGACGAACCCTCGGTGCTTCGACAATTAGCCGAAGATACCCTGATCCTTTATCTCAAGCCGCCAGAGGCGATGCTCGCTAAGATTATTGAACGCTCGTTGCTTGATCCCAAGCCTATGTACTATCAGAGCAGTTTTCTCGACCGGGTGTTACCGGAGTATCTTGCGGAAAAAGACCTTAACTCGGCGGATGAGATTGTACCCAACGACTTTTTTTGTTGGATATTTCCTCGACTGGTCGAGCATCGCCTGCCGCGGTACCAGACTATTGCTGATGAGTACGGCGTCGTTCTGGAGGCTGACCGGATTGATGGCATTCGTGGCGAGGCCGATTTTATTGAGCTGATCTGCGAGGCTCTGGGTTAACGGTGCCGATTGTCGCTAATTCGGATTTGCCCAGCTTCGAGCGTTTTCGGCGCGAGGGTGGCGAAGTGCTTAGCGCGGGCCGGGCCGGGTCACAGGATATCCGGGAACTACATATTGGGTTGATGAATAACATGCCCGACGCAGCACTTGAATCGACAGAGCGGCAGTTCTTACGCCTCATCGGCGGCTGTAACCGCATTGCTCAGTTCTATGTCTATCCGTTTTCCCCACCACAGATTCCACGTACAGATCAGGCTCAGGCACATATTGAAAAGTACTACCATGATTTCGACCAACTAAAGGAGGAAGGGCTTGATGCCTTGATTGTTACTGGAGCCAATCCGGTTTGCGCACACCTGCCGGACGAAAGTTTCTGGGAGCCGATGTGCGAAACCCTGGATTGGGCCGTACAGAACGTGACCTCTACCTTGTGCGCCTGTCTTGCAACTCATGCGGCGTTTCTGCATTTTCACAATATAGAACGCCAGCCGTTGGCAGCCAAGCGCTGGGGTGTATTCAGTCACCGGGTTGTGCTGGAGCATCCGTTGGTGCGTAACGTCAACACACGATTTAATGTACCCCACTCGCGCTGGAATGAGATTACCGCAGAGCAAATCACGCAGGCATCACAACTGGTGTTGGTTGAGAGCGAAGAGGCTGGGATACACCTGGCAACCAGTGCTGATGGGCTACGCCTGGTTTTTTTTCAGGGGCACCCTGAATACGATGACTTCAGTCTGCTTAAGGAGTACAAGCGAGAGGTCAACCGCTTTCTGGCCGGTGAGATTGATGACTACCCCCATTACCCGGATCATTATTTCAGCAAGAAGGCTCTTTCTTTGCTGGAGGCTTATCGTGAGTCGGCGATTCGGTCGCGCCAACAAGGCGTCTCTTTCGATGATTTCCCGGAACAGCAAATCCCGGTGGAAAATACCTGGGGCGATACCGGCAAGATGATTTTTAACAACTGGCTTGGCACCGTATACCAGTTGACAGGCCAGGATCGACGAGCGCCCTTCATGCCGGGCATAGACCCTGACGAACCCCTCGCCCAACTGTTTTAGGGCTTTTCCAATCCTTCCTGGCGTGGGCATGGCCCCACTCGATACTCGTTTTCTGTTAAAATTTTCGAAGCGCCGATTTGATGATCAGCTTGCAGGCGCTTAATTAAGTTTGCTAAAGCGTGTGTTTGTTGACCAGCCCGCTCTAGCAATAGCCAGCGCGGGTTTTTTGTTTTCTGTAGAAAATCGCCACTTTCCGGGTTGCCCACCCCGGGGGAACGAGAGGAGAAAACGGTCATGCCAGATACTTTAGAAAATCTGCTGTCAGAGCGGGATTGGTTACTGGCCGATGGTGCGACCGGTACCAATTACTTCGCCATGGGGCTGCAATCCGGAGATGCTCCTGAATTGTGGAATATTACCCACCCCGACAAGGTTGCGCATCTGCATCGCGAATTTATAGAGGCGGGCGCCGATATCATTCTAACCAACAGTTTCGGCGGCTCGTCTTATCGACTGAAACTGCACCAGGCCCAGGATCGGGTCACAGAACTCAATTGTGCCGCAGCGCAAATAGCCCGGCAGACGGCCGATAATGCCTCTCGGGCGGTGTTGGTCGCTGGCTCCATCGGCCCCACTGGCGAGATCTTCCAGCCGGCAGGAGAACTGGATCCTCAGGACGCGCAGCTTGCTTTTACTGAACAGGCCTGCGCTCTTGCCGACGGTGGCGCCGATATGATCTGGCTGGAAACCATGTCCTCAAAGGAAGAACTACAAGCAGCGGGAGCGGGCGCTGCGCAGTCAGGATTGCCGGTGGTGGCAACTATGACTTTTGATACTAATGGCAGCACTATGATGGGGGTCGGGCCTTCAGAACTGGTTGATGTTTATCGTGAGAGCGTACCGCGCCTGGCAGCCTTTGGTGCCAACTGCGGCGTAGGCGCGCCGGATCTGGTCGGCACCATTCTCGCTATGAGTCAACACCTGGCAAAAGATGACGTGCTGGTGGCCAAAGCCAATTGCGGAATCCCACAGTTTGTAGATGGCGAGATCCGCTATAGCGGGACACAAGAATTGATGGCCCAGTACGCCCGGCTGGCTCGCGATACCGGGGCAAGAATTATCGGTGGATGTTGCGGCACGACTCCGCAACACCTGGCGGCGATGCGCCAGGCGCTGGAGAATCATCAGCCTCGACCCGCGCCGGATATTGACAGGGTTGCAGAACTGCTGGGACCAGTCACAGCTGGAGCCCGGGCCGCCTGCTCTCCAGAGCTCTCAAGCACTGGCGCGACTCCACGTCGTGTCAGAGGAAATCGCCGGCGTCGTGGTGCCAGTTAAAACGTTGACGAAAGTGCTATGCTGACGGGGTGAGACATGCGTTTATCATGGATCCCCTTGAGTGGGTTAAGCCCCACAAGGACACCACTTATTTCCTGATGTTGGCTGCGCAGCAGCGGGGTCATGAGGTTTTTTATGTTGATCCGAAGACTTTGGCTCTGGATCACGATCGGGTGGTGGCCAAAGGATGCTCGGTAACGGTATCGGAACGCCACGACAAACCTTTTAGCTCTGGCGCTGAAACTGCGCTGACCCTTGACGGCATGGATGTAGTCTGGATCCGACCGGATCCGCCTTTTGATCGGGGTTATCTCTACGTTACGCTGCTATTGGATTACCTGCCGGGTAATGTGCAGGTGATTAACCGCCCTGCCACCATTCGGGACTGGAATGAAAAACTGGCGGCGCTTCGCTACCCGACGCTGACACCGCGCACTCTGGTATCAAGTGACCCTGTCCAGATCGACGAGTTTGTGCAGCGCCTGGGTCGAATCACCGTAAAGCCGGTTGATGGTTACGGCGGAAAGGGTATTGTGTTTCTGGATAGAGATTCAATCGATCTTGAAACGCAACTTCACTTAGCAACCCATGAGGGTCGTCACTGGGTCGTAGCTCAGGAGTATCTACCGGCCGCTCGCGATGGCGATAAACGTATCCTGTTGCTGGATGGTGAGCCGTTGGGTGCCATCCTCCGGGTTCACGCCGAGGGTGTCGAGCTCAATAATCTGGATCAAGGTGGTACGGCTCAGCCATGTGCACTGGATGTGCGTGATCGCGAGATCTGCGATGCTCTGCGCGAAGATCTTACCGGGCATGGGGTACGTTTTGCCGGGATTGATGTCATCGGCGGTTTACTCATTGAGGTCAATATTACTAGCCCGACAGGACTGCAGGAAATGAGCCGCTTTGACGGTGAGGCGTATCATCACCAGGTGATCGAGCGCCTTGAGTAGTACTGCTTGCTTAATCGCCTGCTGCCAGACCCTCCCGACGCGGATCTACGCCGCTCAGCAACTGCCCGCCGGGCAAGACTTGAATAAGATGCAGACCGCTATTTAGATCACGAACCCGGGTCTGATGGCCTATTGCCTGTAGTGCAAGGTCGAGAGGGGTAGTGGTTTCAGCAGGTTCAAGGTCGGTTTTTCCGTTGCGGTTGCAAAAATGCGGCATCGAGACGGCCTGTTGGGGGCTCATCCCCCAGTCAAGAACGCCGACCAGGGACTGGGCTACGTAACAGATAATCCGGCTGCCGCCCGGTGAGCCGGTGACAAGAACCGGTTCACCGTGAGAATCAAAAACTATCGTCGGGGCCATTGAACTACGAGGTCGTTTACCGCCTTCGACCCGATTGGCGACTGGCAAGCCCTCGCGCTCTTTAACAAATGAAAAATCGGTGAGCTCATTGTTCAACAGGAAACCGTCGGTCATCAATCGGCTGCCAAACCCGGACTCGATCGTCGTGGTCATCGATACGATATTACCCAGGGTGTCAATAATGCTGAGGTGACTGGTTCCGGCCGGCTCGCTCTGATAGGCCGTTGCATTCGCAATCAGTACCCCGGGCGGTACCCCGGCAGAGGCCTTGCCGATCGAGGAGTCGGCATGGATCATCCGGCTGCGCTCGCTAAGATAGTTTGAATCGAGCAGCCCAACGACCGGAACCGGCACGAAATCGATGTCGGCCATATAGCGGGCCCGGTCAGCGAAGGCGAGACGCGAGGCTTCTAAAATCAGGTGAATACTTTGTAGGCTGGGTCCTAATCGCGGCAAGTCAAAGCGCTCAACCAACCCCAGGATCTGGCCAATAGTCAGTGCACCAGAACTGGGTGGGCCCATGCCACAAACGGAGTAGCTCCGGTAGGGTGCGCAAACCGGGGGCCGCAAAATGGTGCGGTATTGCGCAAGATCTTCGGTCGTCATCAGCGCAGGCAACGCTGAGGTATTTTCGAGGGCTCTTAATAGGCGTAAGGCAATCGGGCCCTGATAAAATGGTCTAATACCTTTTTGCGCTATTTGTCGCAGGGTGTTGGCAAACGCGATGTTTTTGAGGGTAAAGCCCACCGGCAGAGGATCGCCGCTTGCAGTAAAGAAGTACCCCCGAGCTGGAGCAAACTTGAGCAGTCCCCGGTCGGCCGCACTTGCAATGGACTGTGCCAGTCGTGGCGATACGTTAAAGCCCTCACTGGCTAGCGTGATACCCGGTTTAAAGAGTTCAGCCCATGGCTTTCCCCCAAAAAGATTGTGTGCTGTATGCAGCAGGTGCAGTGTTCCTGGAACCCCAACGGCACGGCCGCCCACCATAGCCTCGCGCCACTTAAGAGGAGCGCCATTGGCATCGAGAAAGTAGCTGGCATCCGCTGCAGCCGGGGCGGTTTCACGACCGTCGAGTGTGTGCAGCTGCCGTGCGGCTGCATCCCAGTACAGCATGAATGCGCCACCACCAATACCTGAGGACTGGGGCTCTACCAGGTTAAGCACTATTTGTGCGGCAACGGCGGCATCGACCGCAGTGCCGCCGTTGGACAGCACATCGACTGCTGCCTGAGTGGCCAGCGGATGGGCTGTTACCGCCATGAAGCGTTGGGCCTGCACTGCGGGTTTTGCCTGCCAGCCGCTCGCCGGTTCAGGCGCGGCAATTGACGCCGCGTGCACGGGTGCGATTACACTCAAAGCACCCCAACAGATCGCGAGAATTGAGCGTCTCATCTAGTCATCACCAACAAAACAAACAAGCCTGCTGATACCAGGATCATTACCCAATGGCGTTTAGCCTGTGCTTTATACATCTCAACCTGACGCTTCAGTTCTTTATTTTCCTGTTGTAGCTCATTTATCACGAGCGTTGCTTGGTCTTCGCTCATATCTTCAGTCCTAGTCATTTTTGCTCAGTGAATGCCGCGCTCCGACAGGTTTCCCATATTCGACAAATAAACCTTAAGTATTAGGCAGATTCAACTTTGACAATATGCGTGTGAGACAGATGATCGTGCCAGGTGCGTCGATGAGGATCGATGAATACCCAGAAAAAACCCAGTCCGAGTGCTGCCAACGACAGGCAGGATGCTGTAAAGCGCCAAAAGGCATCTTTCCAACGCAGTCGATGGCCATCGTCCCGCAATAAGTGCAGTCGCCAGGCTTTCATACCAACCGTTTGGCCACCGTGGACCCAAAAGCCCCCCAGATAGGCAAAACAGGCGCCAAGCAGATACACCCGTTTGATGGTCAGCGCCCAAGCCTCACCCGACGCAAGCTGATCAAGTACTGGCAGGGGCAGGGCAGCGATAAAAAGAACGGCGGCGACTACGAAGCCATCGTAGACCATAGCCCCAAAACGACGCAGGATTCCAGCGGGTCTTGATGATAGCGTGTCACTAACTGTCATAGGCGCACCAGAGACCCTTGCAGGCGCGCCCGGAACCCGCTGGAAGAATAAGCCACAGCTTGCACCCAGTTAATCCCTCACTTACTCACACTTTATCCACAGTTGGTTTAACAACGACCTGCTGCGAAAATTGGCGTCCCCGGCAAGATTCGAACTTGCGACCTATCGCTTCATACCCCTACAGTTTTCACTGCCGGATTCCCAAACCCGTTTGGAGTCTGGACTTTATCTTCGCCAGTAGGCCTTGCGGCCCTTAGGCGCTGCCCGTCAAGTCTCTACACCTTCCCGCCACAGGCGGGCTTGGCTCGGTATTGCCACCACCGGTTGTGCTGAGGTTTCACCGAGTTTGAGCAGATTCACACAGATTGTTTCCAAAGTCTGGTGCCCAGAATAACCCAGGAGGCGATTGCTCTGTCCAGCTGAGCTACGGGGACTCGCTGCTGGCAGTATACCAAGCAGGGCCGATAGCGATTACAAAAAATCCCGGATCACCGGTTGGGGGGGTTGGATGCGCAATGGGGAGTAACCGGTGACCCAGGATTTGTTCTGAAAAAAGAGGTATGATCGTTTTGGGTATACGGGGCGCAGTCTATGCGCCTGGCAACGAAACGTATATCGGCCTGCGCCTGAAAACGATCCTGTTTTTGTAAATTAATCTCCTACTTCTGTTATGCGTAAATCTTAGTTAATCTGATGGCTGAAGGCGCTGACCTAGATCAAGACTTTTACCGAAGTGCCACCCTGGTCGGATTCACGGCGATCCTGATGTGGTCGTTGTTGGCGGCACTGACCGTGGCGACCGGCGCTGTTCCGCCTTTTCAGCTTGCAGCAGTCTGTTTTGCAATTGGTGGCGCGCTTGGTCTTATCTGGACGGGTATCCGGGGAGAACTTCGGCTGTTAACGGGCCAGCCATTGTCGGTTTGGCTGCATGGCGTAGGGGGTATTTTTGGCTATCACTTTTTTTACTTCACCGCGTTACGTCATGGCTCACCAGCGGAAGTCAGCCTTATCGCCTATCTTTGGCCGTTGCTGATCGTATTATTTTCTGCGGCGTTGCCGGGTCACCGATTGAAGGTACACCACGTTGTCGGTGCTGTGTTGGGACTCGTCGGCGTGGCTGTAATCGTGCTTGGCCGGGGCAGGGGGCTAATCATCACCGAGCCAGTAGGCTATCTGGCTGCGGGTGCTTGCGCACTCATCTGGTCTGCCTACTCGGTCAGCAATCGAATTTTTTCAAAAGTGTCTACCAGTCTTGTCACCGGGTTCTGTCTGGTCAGCAGTATTCTGGCTGGTATCTGTCACTTGTTGTTCGAGCAGACCCTGTGGCCGCAGACAGCACTCGCCTGGTGGGCCGTGCTGGGGCTGGGGGTGGGGCCGGTCGGTCTGGCATTTTTTGTCTGGGATTATGGCTGCAAGCGGGGCGATCTTCGGGTTCTTGGTGCTGGCGCCTATCTGGCGCCACTTTTATCCACCGCAGCTTTGCTGGCCCTGGGGCTGGAGTCACCCCGGCTATCGATCATCCTCGCCGCCTTTTTGATCACAGGCGGCGCGATGATTGCAGCGCGTGACCTCATCCGGCGGCGTTCACCGGCTTTGAGGTAATCGGTTTACACATTAACCGGGGATCGCCATCAGGTCTGATGATATGCGGTGTTCGATCCAACGCAATTGATTATCCTCAGTGCACGGGCAGGTAAGTGTCAGACCAGCGCAGCACTACGTTAAAGGATACCGAGATACGATGATCCTGCGAGAGGTTTGGATGTACCAGGTGATGGACAAAGGCAGGCCATAAGAGGATGTCGCCTGAGCGCGGCTGAATTCGATACTCTGGATCAACCTGACCATCGGCCTTGATAGCGGTCATGTTCGCCTGGGGTCGTGGGTCGAAAAAGGAGATTGCACCCGGAGTGCGGTCGGAGCGTCCGGGCAGGTCAATCGGGGTATCAGGTACAGACACATAGTAGGTTCCGGACAGCCAGGCGTGCGGGTGGTTATGCAGGTTGTGGTAGTCGCCAAAGCGGTTGACGTTGGCCCAGCCCTGTAGATGCCAGTCAACGGCGTAATCGATAGCGCTGTGATCGATATAGCGAATGACAGCATGATTGATGCATTCGCGCAGCCATACCAGTACCGGGTGCTCCAAGGCCAACAGATTTTCCTCAAGATAGCCCGTTGTCAAATCAGCGCGTTCGCTATCCAAGCGTGTGATCTCATCGACCAACGCCTGAGTTATGGCCTGATCCGCTGGCAGACGGTCACGCATAAGCACGGTTGGCCACAATGATAAAAATTGTGTGGTATCAGGCATCGGAGGCGATAGACGGCAGTGGCTGTTTACCCGAACACGGCAAGATTGGGTTCAGCGATGATGAATTGCTCAAGCGATCAGCAACAGTTCGAAGAATTTCATCTGATGAAAAACCGGTTTAGCATATCGCCAAATTGCGGGCCACTACCAACAACTATAATAGACTATACCCGCTTTGCTGTATTTAGGAATCCGGTCGAGAGTATAGGCAGCATTAACACCCCTTCCTGCCACCATTTGCAAGCATACAAAATTGCAGCGAGTTGGTGTTTCATGCTGCATTTCCCAGATCAAGCAAACGATTCCATTATATCTGTTCAATCTGAATCCTTTTTCTCCATTTTCTTTGTAATTTAAATTTCTAATTGTTCCGGCAGACCATAAACATTTATCAACCGGCTCACACCTTCGAAATCTTGGGCACCTAGCGACTCCCATTCGATGGGTAATTGTTCGACGAATTCGTGACTCGCAAGTTTGGATCGATTGCAGGATTTGGTCAGGTTTAATCCAACCCCGAAAACCGACTCAAAATGCCTTGGTGGAAAGCCTTAATGGTAAGTTTAGAAATGAATGCTTGAACCAGCACTGGTTCAGATCAATCGAAGAAGCAGATAGCAAAATCAAGCAATGGCGAATGCATTACCACAACGAAAGACCGCATAGTTCGCTCAATTACATGGCACCAGTGGCCTTTGCTAATCAAGCAGCATGAGATGAATTATCTCATCCAAGAAGTGGTATTAACTTGGGGGTAAGGTCAAGAAAAGACGGTTTGTTAACTGACTATGTTTTTTTATCTTCAAATTTAGGCATCACCTCTTCATTAAACTTGCGTATGCTGTTCATCACATTTTCCTGTTTCATGCAGGGGAAGTTTGACCAGACTTGCAGGTGTTGTAGATTCAATTCATCACGAAGTTCTTCAATCTTGCCACTAACATAATCAGGCGTGCCGAATAAAAGATTGCGAGGCAGCAGAAATTCGTAAGTGAGTAAGTCAAGCTTGCCCGGTGTTTCAGGAACGGTTTCACCAGGGTTCAAGTGGTTGCCCAAACCACGCCAGTGGGCGATCCACCGCAAATATGTAAGTAAGCCCTCTGCAGCAATATCCCGCGCTTCATCCATAGAATCAGCAACATACATGTCACGCACCAAAGAGATACCTTCACCAAGTTGAACATCACGATTTTCAGTTTCAGATTTCGCTTTTCGATAAATTTCAAAGCGTTCTTTGAGCGTTTTCACGGTAGGGATCCACATGATGACGTTCAATCCGTTTCGACCAGCCCAGTCAATTGATCTGTGGCCATCTACAACCTGCCACAAGGGAGGGTGAGGTTGTTGTAAAGGTTGGGGAACAACGCCTATTTCTTTTAATTCATGAGTATCCATATCCACAAGATCTGGATTAGGTGGGCTCATGTCATGTTTCCACACAAAGCCTGGATTCGGATACTTATAGAATTCACCTTGATGGCTGAAGGTTTTCTGTGTCCAAGCCTTTTTCATAATGGTCAGGCTTTCTTCAAATAAACGAAAATTTTTTGCTTGGTCAGTCAAATCAGCTTCCAGGTTCATATGAATAGCTTCTCGTCCATAAACGCCACGACCAACACCCACATCTACGCGACCATTGGACATGTGGTCTAACATGGCAATATCTTCAGCGCAGCGAAGGGGGTTCCGGAAGGTGAGGATGTTTGCAGCTTGACCAAGTCTAATATGCTTGGTCCGGGGAGCCAGATCGGCGCACATCATAAGTGGGTTAGGACAGGCATCCATGCCTTCATGGTTTAGATGATGTTCTGTAAGCCAGATTGAATCCCAGCCGGCATTATCGCAATACTGTGCGATTTCCCGTGTTTCATCCAAGATTTGTGTGTAGGGACGATGGTCCCAGTTAGTCAGATTCGCAAAATAACCAAAGCGCATAAGGCAAACTCCTTTTTGAAATAATTAAAATCAAAAATAAAGTCGGACACCTTTTATAGCTGCTTATAGCCGCTGCCCGAAACTCGGCCTAAAGCGTATAAAATTAAATATAGCGTTGTTCTTCATTCAAATAATTGATTTGAATCAAAAATATCAATTATGAGAACGAGTCTTAAGACTAAGAGAATATTTAGTTAGATGAGATTTTTTAAGCGTGCTTGAAAGAACCTTAGATATTTTGGTTCGTAAACCATCTTGAGTCCTCTAATTGATTCTCGTTTATCCCAAACGAACTTGACTGACTCTGCTACTACATCCATATGAGCTTGCGTGTAAACCCTTCTTGGAATTGTCAGTCTGGTAAGCTCTAGTGCTGGGTATCTATGTGAAGTATAGGCAGCAGTAACGCCCCTTCCTGCCACAAAACTGGCGACGATATGAAACCGGAAGACTGGGTGACCTTCTACTGTGATGGCAGTTTTGGCGTGTGCATTCACGCTGGAATCTGGCGCGAGGCGATCACTCCGTTGGCACCACTGGCACGTTTCTACGATAAACAGAGCGCGGTACATGCACGCGTCAGTGTAGATTTTCCCAAGGAATTTGGTATTTTGCTTTCGATTCCTTTGACTCTACCCAGAACCATTGATGCCTAGTCCGGTAATCGTAAAAGCGGGTTCGGAAGATCCCGATCCGCTTCCCGGAATCAGTTACCCAATTCCCCGCTGCCTCGATCAACTGCGAAAAACCTGCACTGTCATTGTTACGGAAGATGAGGACGAGCAGACCCTTGTTGACGCGGTGTCTGGTGCGACAGTTTTGATGATTACCTACGGCACTCGCTTGCTGCGATGGGATATTGCACAATCCATCGTCAGTTGTAAGAATCGCTCGGGCTATCAACGCGACAGTGCCATCAGGATGATGCCGCTCGCAACGACCGTCGCGGCGATGGCGCGCTTCACTCCGAGTGGTTCCTTCAATATCAGCGTACCGATTACGGCGGCGAAGATGACGCTCGTTTCGCGCAACGCCGCGACATGCGTGATTGGCGACAAGGTCATTGCGTAGATAACGATAGCATAGGCAGTGAACATCATTACGCCGCCAACAACGCTGGCCTTCCACTCGCGACAGAGAAAATCAATCGTTTCACGCCCGCGTTTAAAAAACGCCACGCTTATGAGCGGAACGCCCGAAAAGATGTTCATCATCGCTATGTAACCAAGCACGTTCCCCGAGATACGGGCGCCTACTCCGTCGAACAGTGTATAAATGGCAATACAAAGGCCGACACTCGCGGCCCTCAACAGATCAGGAATACGCTCGGCAACCATTCGCGGGTGGTAGGCCAACCCCCCAATCCCAACCGAGATGATCAGGATTCCAGCCAATTCCAGTCCACTCAAGTGCTGACCGAGAAATAGGCCGGACAACAGCGCGACGCCCAGCGGCGCTGATCCGCGCGCCACTGGATAGATAAAATTCAGATCCCCTGTGCGGTAAGCCCAAATCAGCAAAAAACTATACGCAGTAAAGCCTGCGGCGGATCCGATGGCATACGGAACACTCGCCGTATGCGGCAGACCGACCACGGCCAATACTATGGCGGAAATCATCATGGTAGGCATCTTTAGCAGAACGAACATCAGCAGGCCGTCGCCGCTGGTTTTGATAATCGCGTTCCAGCTGGCATGCATTAGCGCTGCCAGGAGAACCAGGCCGATTACAGAGGGATCTAAGGTTATGGGCAAGGCTCGCAATCTCCGGGAGGCGATATCCGGTCAGAAGCGGCCGGGCCGGTGAGCCACCTTGAGCACGCCACCCTCGATCAATTGACAGTCCACTGGAGACTTAGCAATCAGACTACGAGTGGTCGCCAGGTCCTTCTCGGCCTCGCTAAAAATACGACGCGCCGTCTCCAGCCCCCAATTGCGGATGATCCGCTGGTAGGGTAACTTACCGATAGGGTGGGGTGCACACTGCCGCCGTTACGGCCGCTACAGCCCCAGCCAGGCCGATTGGCTTCAATTACCGTTGCCGCGATACCGTGGTTTTGCGCTAAATGAAAGGCGCAGGAGAGTCCCGTATAGCCACCGCCAATGATGACAATGTCCGCCTCCGCGTCACCGCGAAGCGGGCCATCGTCGTCAGGCACGGGGTTCGCGGTCGCCGCCCAATAACTGGACACATAATCCTTGCCGCAACCCGGGTCATTGTCGCGAAGGGGATCGTAAGTTGACCCGCAATTCATAACCATGGCTGATGCCATCGCCAACATTGTCTCGGCCAGGTGAAGCCGACACCGCCTACCGCGATCAACGCGCCCAGCATGTTATCCGCCCCAACTGCGGGGTAGACCATCACCAAGGGCGCAACGCATGCATGCCGGTTGCCGTGCGCGACAACCGGCATGATTAACCGCCAGGTCAGGCCAATCGGCCTCACTCGACTATTTCAATACTACTTCTTCGGTTCCGATTTAACGTCGTAGCGCTTACGCCATTCCGTGATAATGCGA
>Ga0066854_10000600_pt1 | contig 12912 bp, 11 predicted proteins | sample ETNtaG_8_FD_65494 | JGI IMG/M metagenome (GOLD analysis project Ga0066854, IMG submission 65494) | Marine microbial and viral communities from oxygen minimum zone, Eastern Pacific Ocean - ETNP201406SV75 | ecosystem: Environmental > Aquatic > Marine > Oceanic | place: Pacific Ocean: Eastern...
GGCCACCTAACAAGAGATGTTATGATCATCTCTAAGCAATTAGGTGAACCCATTAAAAAACGTACAAGATCCACTTTTAGCCCTGAATTTAGACTGGAAGCATCCCAAACTAGTGGTCGACCAAAATTACACCGTTCGTGAAGCCGCCAAAGCCATGAATGTAGGTGTTTCAATTATGGCCAAGTGGGTAGCTCAGTTGAAACAAGAACGACAGGGCAAGCCTTATGCGGCAGCTACTCCAATGACGTCAGACCAACTCAAGATCCGTGAGTTGGAGAAGCGGATCCAGCGAATTGAACTGGAGAAAGAAATTTTAAAAAAGGCTACGGCTCTCTTGATGTCGGATTCACTGAACAGCTAAAGCTGATTCGTCGCCTTCAAGGGAGCTATCCAGTCAAACTGTTATGTGAGCAGTTTGGCGTTTGCCGCAGTAGTTATAAATACTGGCGTAGCCGTCGTCGAGTTATCGACCCTGATAAGGTAAAACTACGCGCACTTGTCAATGAAAAACATGAGTTAAGTAATGGCTGGTCGGGATCAAGAAGCATTGCAATCATGGTGTCTCAGGACGGTATCCAGCTAAGCAGGTACCGGGCCAGACGCATCATGAAAGAGCTAGGCTTGGTGAGTTGTCAATTACCTACACATGCGTATAAAAAGGCATTGCAGCCACATGTGGCAATACCTAACGAACTGAATAGGCAGTTCAATGTTGGTGGCCCAAATCGAGTCTGGTATGGTAACGTGACCTATATTTGGACAGGGCAACGATGGAGCTACTTGGCAGTCGTCATTGATTTATTTGCACGAAAGCCGATTGGTTGGGTGCTATCTAGATCGCCTGACAGCAACCTAACAAAGCAAGCATTAAACATGGCCTATGAATTACGCGGCAGGCCAAAAGGAATTATGTTTCACTGAGACCAAGGTAGCCATTACACGAGTATTAGTTTCCGTCAAAACCTCTGGCGGTTACAGATAAGGCAAAGTATGAGTCGCCGCGGCAATTGTTGGGATAATTCGCCAATAGAACGGTTCTTTAGAAGTTTAAAGAGCGAATGGGTACCCACAACAGGATACTCATGTTTTAACGAGGCTCAGGCTGCAATTACCCAATATATTGCAGGGTATTATAGCCAGCACAGGCCGCATCAACATAACGGTGGCTTGTCACCAAATAAAGCAGAGGCGAAGTATGACTTTGTCTCTAATACCTTGGCCAAATTTACTTGACCACTACAATAGGTTACTATCCGTGTATGGTTGGCCCGCCTCCACCAATCAATCTGTTAGAGCTAACGTTTACCCTAAAAATGCTTATTTGTCGCCTTCAGGGTCTAATCGTTAAATTATGATTATTATTAAGTTCCATATCCCAAATCCGATTAAGAACTATACAGCAACGGGCTTTAACATTGACGTGCGTCCCGCCATTATATCCACTGCCTTAATTAAGCGTTTAAATACTGATTCCTGACAATAGGGGATGCCATGTTTTTTACATATCTGAAGAACCTTAGGTTGTACATATCGATACTGATTTAATGAGAGATCTGGCCATATATGGTGTTCAATCTGATAATTTAACCAACCGTACATAAAATCATTTGCATCCGATCCTGTTGGGTAATTTACCGATCCAAGAATCTGACGTAAATAAAACTCTCCACGGCTGTTGCATTTACTGTCAAACATCATGATATCATCCCCGGCATGATTGGGTACAATGACTAGAAATGAATGTATGTTAGTGAAAATCTCGGCCAGAATAGAGTTAATTAAAACACTGACCGCTGCATATGTACCTAAGGGTAAAAATAATAAAGGAAGTAATACAAAACGAAAACCCATATAAGGAAGAATACTTTGAAGCCACAGCGCTTGACCCTGTTGAGTAAAAAAACTCCAGGCGCCTATTGCTGTCATCTGAGGAATTTCCTCACCCGCTTGTTTAGCTTGAAGCAAGCACAATTCTTTATGCGCTCGGGGTGCGTAATAAATAATTTTCCAAACGGAAGAAAAGATCGCAATTAAAAGATAACGCAGCCAGACTGGAATATTCGATTCTCTTAGCCATTTAGCATTATTTTGTAACTGGTCAGGGTCTAGTTGTTCTCCCAAATTATAATGGTGCAAAACATCATGCTCTTGATGCCAACTGGATGGTGTAATCCAATCGGGCCAATCTATAAATCGTCGCCACCCTTTGGCAAACTTCTTACTTGAAAAATGATTGGGTGCCCCTTTAATATTATCATAGCCCTTATGGACAACAGGGTGTGCTAGATGTGTCCAACGTGTGAAATTACCTAAGCTTATTAAAAATGCAGATACAGGGTTAGGTATGATCCATGCTGTTCCATAACCAAGCAAAGAACAGACCTTTCCCCAGCGTTCCATTTTAACCAAATGTTTCACATTTTCCTCATCACCGCGGGATAAAACATCGTCATGGATCTCAATGAGATCTTTAGCTAATTGCTTTCTATCTACATTGTTGTAACTATTTAAACTCAACATAATCTCCAATTAGCCCTGATAAAGTGCTTTACTTATAACTATAGCTATTTAAGCTACAAAATGGTTCAAGTTTTTTATCGAGCAAAAATGAGTATTTTAGTCTATTACCAACAATCAGTTGTGACTGATTCAAATAAATGTAACAAGCTCGCGAAGCTAATTGGTAACATGATTTCAAGATTAAATTTTAATTTAAGGTATTAATGAATGAAATAAAAAGAATAATTTTTCTGCTAGTGGTGATAGCTTTTGTGTTGCTACTGAGTTATGTTGCTTTTTATTTTTTGTTTTTGGATTTGTTCGTTGATTTCTGGTGGTTTAAATCACTTAATTTTGAAAGTTATTTTGGGCTCCGGACTTTTTACCGTTACTTTTTCTCTTTTGGTGTTACGGTCTTTTTCTTCAGCATATTTGTCATACACTTCTGGGTGGCATCGCGTTATTTAGGGATTGATGCCGAAAAAGAAGCCACATTGGCTATTAGTCAACGAAAAAAACTTAATGAGATCATACATTGGTTCAGAACGGGGTCATTAGTTCTATTAACCCCAGTCTCATTGATTATGGCTTTTATTATAGCGATACCATTTTATCAGCACTGGGAGTATGCCACCTTATTCTTTTTTGGCAGTGCTTCAGGTATTGTCGATCCGGTTTTTGGCAATGACACCAGCTTTTACATTTTTTCTTATCCAATGCTCACCTTGATACAAAATGAATTATTGATTCTTTCCTTTTTTATTTTGGTTTTGGTTTCTCTTCAATACTGGCTGGCACACCATTATATCCCGGCACAAAAAAAGAACTATCCTCTGGGTGTTAAAATTCACTTGGCCATACTACTTTTTTTCTTTGTGGCCAATTCGGTTTGGGGCTGGCTTTTAGAGCGTTTTAGTTTGCTCTATGTTGATGACCACTTGCCGGATTTTTTTGGTCCTGGTTTTATTGAATTACGTTATCAATTACCGCTGATCTGGTTGAAAATTTTAACCTTTATCTGTTTGGTGGCGTTAGTGACTACTTACTTTTCTTCTAAAAGTAAGCGCAGTATTTTTCCCATGACATCATGTGTTTTATTTTTTGTAGTTCTTGTTGGGTTGCAGCTTTGGCCTGTTATTCCGGACTTTATATCAAAATATTTTGTGAAACCCAATCCAGTGAGTATGGAGCGTGCGTTCATGGAAAATAATATTGAGGCAACTTTAGCCGCTTATAAGCTTGATAATATTCATGTCGAAGAAAAAAGATTAGCTTTAAATGCTGTGGCTGACATTGAGAAATGGAAACTAAAAAAACATTTTGACAACGTCCCGCTATGGGATAGCGAACTATTGATTGATGGCTACAGGCAACTCCAAGGAATCAGGAGTTATTACAGTTTCCCAAATGTAGATGAGTCGCGTTATTTTATTAATAATCATTTGACTCAGGTCAACTTGGCAGCTAGAGAATTGAACATTAGTAAGTTACCTCAAAACGCTCAAACTTGGGAGAATAAACATCTTCGCTATACCCATGGTTATGGCGCGGTGGTCACGCCGACTTCTCAGGATGCAGATCAACCGATTAAGTGGTATTTGCATGATTTGAGTTTGACATCAGAACAGGGGTTTAAAATTGAACACCCTGAAATCTATTATGGTGAAGAACGCTATGATTATGCGATTGTCCCGAATAAACTGGATGTCGTAGAGATTTCAGGCCACAACCATCTGTCCAAGATAGATCCTTATCATGCCCGTGGCGGAATTGCCCTTAATTCTTGGTTTAGGAAGCTTCTGCTTTCAGTTTATTTAGGTGATGAAAAACCTTTTTTTTCCACTAGTGTTACGCGAAAAAGTAAACTACGTTTTCGCCGTAATATTCAAGAGCGAGTACAAGCTGTGGCGCCGTTTTTAACTTTAGATAAGGATCCCTATTTAGTTATTAGTGATGATCGCCTGTATTGGATTTTAGATGCTTATACGTTATCTGATTGGTATCCAGTCTCATTACCAATGGACCATGAATTTTCTAATGGAAATCGACAATTTAACTATATTCGTAATTCGGTTAAAGTTACGGTCGATGCATACAGTGGGCAATTAAATCTTTATATTTCAGATCCATCTGATGCGGTGATTGCAGCCTATAACCGTGCATATCCGGGTGTTTTCAAACCATTAGATGACATGCCAGACTTTTTGCAAAAGCAACTGCGCTATCCGCGGGAGTTATTTTTCTTGCAGATGTCAGTTTATGCAAAATATCACCAGACTCAGCCGGAACTATTTTATCAGCAGTCAGAAACATTAGCGTTTTCAATGGTTGGCGATAAGCAGGTTCAGCCCTATTATATTACAACCGCTTTTAATCGTTGTAAGGGGCAAGAGGAATTTGTTTTAGTGAATCCCATGACGCCAGTGAATCGTGACAATTTAAGTGTTTTGGCCATAGCAGGAACAGTTAATAGACAAAAGAACGCATGTGTAGATTCTTATGATCCTAATTTGACTATTTATAAGTTTCATAAGGATACGCAAGTGAATGGTTTAGCTCAGGTCAACGCGCTGATTGATCAGAACCCTGAAGTTTCTTCAGTGTTTACGTTGTGGGATCAGCATGGATCAAATGTGGTCAAAGGGCGTATGGTTGTGTTACCGATGGGAAATTCTATTTTGTATGTTCAGCCGGTTTATACGGTTGCTGATAAAGGTAAAATACCTCAGCTTGCAAGGATTATTGTCTCTATGGGTAGTGAGGTTGTGATTGAAAAATCATTAACTTTGGCCTTAACTGAATTACAGCGAAAACTGACTGGCGTTTCGAAAACCGGTTTAGCAAAACCTAAAATGGATACAGAGGCTTTCAGTAAATCAAAGAAGTGAACTGTAGCTTTACCGTTTTGGCGGCTTGTGACAAACGTGGTGCTGTGAAATTCAAATACAATGCCCTACATGACACTGGCATTTATAAACTGCCTTAAATAGTTTTACATTGACCCTGATGTTTCTTCATCATGCCAACAACTCTCCGCTAAAACATACAAACAAGAAGGGTGGCACACTTGACTTCGTTTTTTGCATACGTGTTGATAGGCTGATTGTTGTAGAAAACTTAATAATACCTTTATTTTATGGCTTAGAATGCCTATTATTGGAATAGTCATATGTTCATAAAATACGATTAAAAAATGAAATTATTAGTAAGAAATCTGCCTCGCTCACTTTCAGAAAATGAATTGAAAGCATTGTTTGAAGCATACGGTGAGGTGCAATCGTGTGATTTAGTTATGGATAAAGTCACAGGTGAATCAAAAGGCTTTGGTTTTGTCGAGATGCCTAAAGTCGGTCATGTAAAGGCCGCAATGCAAGCGCTAAACGGTAAAGACATTGCGGGTAATAAAATTAGAGTTAAAAAAGCGTAGAAGAAACAAATGAAGGTAAATTACGGCATACCAAGAATATAAGATGTGTCCGCATCCATTCTCTTGCTAATTTCTGTGATTCTGCTATTTGTGAAGAAGTCATTTTTTTCTCAACAATACCTCTACCTTTTATCGCATCTTCATGTTCACTAACTGCCGCCATATTCCAATACCTGTGTGCCATGACAGAGTCTTTAAGAACACCTTGTCCCTTAGCATACATCACCCCTAAATTATTATATTATGCCTTAGCAAGTCCTTGTTCTGCAGCCAACCTATACCACCTGACTGTTTCTTTGTAATCTCGAGAGACACCCCATCCATAGCGATACATCCTTCCTAAATTGCTTTGGGCGTGTTTATCTCCTTGTTCTGCTGATTTCTTATACCACTTGATTGCTTCTTTATAATCCTGAAGAACACCTTGTCCATTTTCATACATCAATCCTAAATTGTATTGTGCCTCAACATCTCCTTGATTTGCAGATTTAATCAAAATTTCTAATTTACTTTTATTAGAGAACTCACTAACAAGAATTAAAACAAAAACACCAATCGTTAATAACTTTATTTTTTCATATTCAATCCCTACAACAAAAACACAAATCCCTCTAAACCTCATCAACTTCTACCTTACACCCAAATATCTTTTTAACTCAACCAAACTCTGTATTTCAATAGTATACGCTCAACAGAGCTTGAGTTAAATAGTGTCAAATGGTGTTAAAATGCGTTGAAAAGTAACCGAAGTAGAAACCTAAAAAGATTGGTTTATTGATCCAATAAGTGAGTCAAACAAGCTGTCTTCAGTGTCGTTTTGAATTTCATTCCTAACACGAGAGACCAAATCAACATCAGCTTGCAATAAAGGCCAAATAGTTTGAATAGATATTCAAACTAAAAGACCGGAAGGATCTTCTCTTCAACATCTCACTGATGAATCAAGATTGTTTTTTGCCCTAGTATAAAAATCATTTAAATACATTATTACTTGACATTTTATCAATTCAGGAGCGATATAAAGCTTTTAAATTTTGAACGTATCTGCCTCTTGTTTAAGGCAAAAACCAGATTCGCACATAAATTATCTGTGTAATCAATACATTAAGTTGTTGTGAGTATAGCGCTATGAAACACAAAGATATGACTAACCCGCCAGATCTCAGCCTGAGTACGGGTACTGGCCCTCAGCAGCGACAGATTCCTGTTTATGAAGACTACCTGCCCCCTTGTAATCATGCTTGTCCAGCTGGTGAAAATATACAAAGCTGGTTAGATTTATCACAAGCTGAGCGTTATGAAGATGCTTGGAATCGATTACTCGAAGACAATCCGATGCCTGCAGTACATGGCCGTGTTTGTTATCACCCTTGTGAAACTTCCTGTAACCGTGTCAACGTTGATGGCGCGGTAAGTATTCATGCAGTCGAACGTTTTCTTGGTGATTTGGCCTTTGAAAATGGTTGGAAGCCCAAAATAATTGGCGAAAAATCCAATAAACAGGTTTTAATCGTCGGTGGAGGACCCAGTGGTCTTTCCGCAGCCTACCATTTGGCACGTCTGGGACACCGGGTTGAAATTCGTGACGCTGGGCCAATTGCCGGGGGTATGATGCATTTTGGTATACCGTCTTATCGTCTGCCTCGTGATATTTTGGCCGCTGAAATTAAACGCATCGAAGATATGGGCGTCAAAATAACACTCAATCATAAAGTCGAAAACCTCAAGACCGAAAAAGAAGAAGGTGATTTCAATGCCGTTTTTGTTGCTGTTGGTGCCCATATTGGTCGCTCGGTAGAAATCCCTATAAATATTAATAGTGATACTCTGGATGCTGTAACTTTCTTACGTGATATCGGCATGGGTAATACCCCAAAAATTGGTAAACGGGTCGCCATCTACGGCGGTGGAAATACTGCGATGGATGCTGCACGCACTGCCAAGCGCTTAGGTGCCGAAACCATGGTGATATACCGTCGTGATCGTAAGAATATGCCAGCACATGATTTTGAAGCTGCTGAAGCGATTGAAGAAGGTGTGGTATTTCATTGGTTAAGAACTATTGTCGAACTGGATGAAGATAGTCAGGTTAAAGTTGAAGTTATGGAGTTGGATAACAACGGGCGACCACAACCTACAGGAACCTACGAAATTCTAAAAGCTGACACTGTTATTTTAGCATTAGGTCAGAATATAGATTCTGCGTTATTAAAAACATTTCCCGAAATTAAAGTAGAAAACGATGGTGTTGTTGCAGTGGATGAACAAATGATGACCGCTGTTCATGGCGTTTTTGCTGGTGGTGATATGGTACCCAGCGCTCGTACAGTAACTATCGCTACCGGCCATGGTAAAAAAGCCGCACGCAATATAGATGCCTATCTACGCAATACGCAATACCAGCAACCCTTGAAAAAACACATTGTCGAACATAAAGAATTAAATCTTTGGTATAACACCGATGCTGACCAATCAGAACAACCAGCCATTCCTCCTGAATTAAGAAATCAAACTTTTGAAGAGGTTTTAGGCGGTCTGAGCCAAGACGAAGCTACTTACGAAGCAAGCCGTTGTTACTCTTGTGGCAATTGTTTTGAATGTGACGGTTGTTATGGTGCATGTCCAGAAGGTGCGATTATCAAGCTAGGCAAAGGCAAGTTTTACGATGTCAATGAAGCACTTTGTACCGGATGTACTGCTTGTACTTTGCAGTGTCCCACCGCCGCTATCCATATGGTTGAAAAAACAATCAACATAACTTAATCAGAAAAATTATCATGGCAAAACAAGTCACTTTCGATGGCGGCGAAGCAGCCGCTTATATTGCATACCGAACCAATGAAGTTTGTGCCGTTTTCCCGATCACACCTTCTTCCACCATGGCAGAATTTTGCGAACAATGGACCACTGAAGGGACTAAGAATCTCTGGGGATCAGTGCCAACTATTGCTCAGTTACAAAGTGAAGGTGGCGCTGCTGGGACTCTACATGGCTCATTACAAACAGGTGCATTAACAACAACATTTACCGCTTCTCAAGGATTGTTGTTAATGATTCCTAATATGTATAAGATTGCCGGAGAACTAACTTCAACAGTCATTCATGTTGCCGCTCGTTCCCTTGCTACGCAGGGTTTATCAATTTTTGGTGACCATCAAGATGTCATGTCGGTGCGCATGACTGGCTTTGCTCAGGTTGTTGCCAGTAGTGTTCAAGAAGCACACGATATGGCGCTTGTTTCCCAGGCGGTAACATTGAAATCCCGCATTCCATTTATTCATTTCTTTGACGGTTTTCGGACCTCACATGAAATCAATAAAATCACTTTATTAGAGGACGAGCAAATTCGAGCCATGATTGATGATGAGTTGGTTTTTGCTCATCGACAACGGGCCTTGAACCCGGATAAACCGTTTATGCGAGGTACTGCACAAAATCCGGACACCTATTTTCAGGGACGTGAAAGCTCTAATCAATACTATGATAATACGATAAATATATTTGATGAAGTTTTAGAGCAGTTTTTTCAAGTTACAGGACGACGTTATCAGGCATTTGAATATCATGGCCCTGAAACAGCTGAACGTATCATTATCATAATGGGGTCAGGAATAGAAACTGCTATAGCTACCGCTGAAAAACTCAATACTCTAGGGGATAATGTCGGTGTTCTCAATGTTCGTCTTTATCGTCCCTTTAGCGCCAAAAATTTTATTGCTGCTTTGCCTCCGTCTGTACGAAGCATTGCAGTACTGGATCGTACTAAAGAACCTGGCAACTGTGGTGAACCACTCTATAAAGATGTCATAACTGAATTGAGCCAAGCGTTTAGCCGCAACGAGATTAAAATCATGCCGCGTATTATTGGTGGACGTTATGGCTTATCCAGTAAGGAATTTACGCCAACAATGGTCGCTCGCGTTTATCAGGAACTTAAAGCCAAGCAGCCCAAAAACAATTTCACAATCGGTATTATTGATGACGTCACTCATACTAGTTTAGATATCACTGAAACATTGGATATTGAACCCGAAAATGTCGTACGCGCCATGTTTTTTGGTCTGGGTTCTGATGGCACAGTAGGTGCTAATAAAAACAGCATTAAAATTATCGGTAATGAACCGCAATTTCATGCTCAGGGTTATTTTGTTTATGATTCAAAGAAAGCAGGTTCTCAGACCATATCCCATTTGCGTTTTGGTCCTGACCCAATCAAAGCCCCTTACCTCATCGAATCGGCTAATTTTATAGCCTGTCATGACTTTAACTTTATTAAAACGACGCAAATATTAGATCGTGCCAAACAAGGCGCTACTTTCTTATTAAACAGTCCTTACGATGCTGATAGAATTTGGGAGCAATTACCTGAACAAATACAGCAGCAATTAATCGACAAAGAAATCCAGTTCTATGTCATCAACGGTGTTAAAGTTGCGAAAGAAACCGGTATGGGCAGACGCATTAATACTGTTATGCAAACCTGTTTTTTTGCCTTATCCGGCGTTATGCCAAAAGAGCAAGCGATCTGCAAGATTAAAGAATATGCTGAGAAAACTTATGCAAATAAAGGTCCCGAAGTTGTACAAAAAAACTTTGCTGCAATTGATCAATCCTTGAGTCGCTTACAAAAAGTCAAAATTCCAGCAACTATTAGCACAACGCTTCACAACGCTGAAAGTTCCTTTGCCAAAGCCCCTGAATTTGTCAAACTGGTTACTTTTGAAATGGTCGCCGGACGTGGAGATAAAATACCCGTTAGTCAATTACCTGCTGATGGGACTTATCCAACAGGGACGACCCAATGGGAAAAACGCAATATCGCACAGGATATTCCTATTTGGGAGTCTGATCTTTGTATCCAGTGTGGCAACTGTTCAATCGTTTGCCCACACGCAACGATACGTGCCAAATTCTACGAAAAAGAAAAACTAGATCAAGCTCCTGACGGCTTTAAAGCCGCTAAAGTCGGCTCCCGCGGGTTCCCCGATATGCGCTACACCATACAAGTTTTTCCTGAAGATTGTACCGGTTGTAGCTTATGTGTCAAAGCCTGCCCTGCCGTTTCAGAACACGACGAAAATTTTAAAGCCCTAAATATGACACCTAAAGCTGAGCATTTTGAAGTTGAGAAAAATGCCGCTGCCTTCTTTGAAGCATTGCCTTACAATGATCGCGCTAGGGTCGATTTTTCCAATGTCCGTGGTGTTCAATTTCTGGAACCGTTATTTGAATTCTCCAGCGCCTGTGCGGGTTGTGGTGAAACGCCCTATCTGAAACTGATCACCCAATTATTCGGTGATCGTATTTTAGCCGCCAATGCCACCGGTTGTTCCTCCATCTATGGTGGCAACCTACCCACAACACCTTGGTCTCAAAACTCTGAAGGCAAAGGCCCTGCCTGGTCTAATTCCCTATTTGAAGATAACGCCGAATTCGGCTTAGGCTATCGCTTAACTACTGATCAACATGTTTCTCTGGCACGTCGTCTTTTAAATGAACTCAAAAACCATTTTGATGATACTTTAGTTGAAGAAATTCTTAATGCACCACAAGCAAAAGAAAGCGACATTCGAAAACAACGCGCCCGCGTTATTCAATTACGAGAACAACTGGAACACCTAAACAACCAAAAAGCCAAAGAACTATTATCAGTAGTTGATAATTTCGTTCGTCGCAGCATCTGGGTTATTGGCGGTGACGGCTGGGCCTACGATATTGGCTATGGCGGTATTGATCACGTTCTGGCTACTGGTCACGACATTAATATTCTGGTCATGGATACCGAAGTTTATTCTAATACCGGTGGGCAGGCTTCCAAATCGACACCAATTGGTGCCGTAGCTAAATTTGCCTCACACGGTAAATTAGTGCCCAAGAAGGATTTAGCTTTGCAGGCTATCGCATACGGTAACGTTTATGTGGCTAGAATTGCCATCGGCGCCAGTCCACAACAAACCCTACAAGCTTTCCGTGAGGCTGAAGCCTATGATGGTCCATCAGTAATAATCGCATACTGTCCTTGTATAGCCCATGGCATCAATCTGGAAAATGGTCTTGAACAAATGGAAATGGCCGTCAAATCCGGTTACTGGCCATTATACCGATACAATCCAACTTTAGGTGCAGAAGGCAAAAACCCATTCGTACTCGACTCTTTACGTCCAAGTATCCCCGTTAAAGAATATGCTTATAATGAAACCCGCTACAGTAGTTTACAACGCAGCAATTTTGAACATGCCGAGAAATTGATGGGCTTTGCCCAACAGGTTGTCGATTCAAAATGGGCGCTTTATGAGGAAATGGCTACCCGGAATGCTAATGACTTTTTACCGGATACACGTATGCCTATCGAAAAATAACAAAATAATGTAACTGACTTAGCAAGTAACTGGTTAAGTTCAATAGCGGTTAACTTAGAAGTTATCAAATGATAAATATCCAAGTGCTATACGTGAATCTTTTTGATTCTCATTAGCAATAATTAATTCGGAAATAATAGGAAAAATATGTGACAACCAACTAAGCAATAAAGTACGCATCGTAATAATTACACATTGAATCTCCATCTAAAAAATCCATGAAACACTCCTACCATTGATTGATCTATTGCCTTTTCACCACTTTTATCTCTAGATTGAGTACCGCTTAAAACCAGACCCGTTAGAAGCACAAAAGAAATAACTAATTTCATTCAGAGCGATTTGTTCATGTTATATTCTCCAAAAATAACTTTCTTTAAACACCTGCCAAAAACTTTATTAGCACTTCATTAATAGAGCAACATTGCAAATATTTAAATCAGGGAACAGACTAGATAGAAAGTACAGTGCAGCAATAAAAAAACCAGCCAAATAAAGACCGCAAGGAAGACCAAACAAAGGGTAGCATCCCCTTTTAGAAAATAATCTTTTAACTTTAATAGACCTAAACACACCATGAAAGAAGGCAAAAAATACTGTATTCGCACATCACAAGAAAAGACACTT
>Ga0066854_10000602_pt1 | contig 12899 bp, 10 predicted proteins | sample ETNtaG_8_FD_65494 | JGI IMG/M metagenome (GOLD analysis project Ga0066854, IMG submission 65494) | Marine microbial and viral communities from oxygen minimum zone, Eastern Pacific Ocean - ETNP201406SV75 | ecosystem: Environmental > Aquatic > Marine > Oceanic | place: Pacific Ocean: Eastern...
CAGGTCGAGCAGGCGCTGAAAAATGTAGTGGCGGTATTGTCAGAGGCTGGTGCCTTACCGCAGCATATCACCCGCATGACCTGGTACGTCACCGATAAGCAAGAATACCTGGAGCAGTCTAGGGCAGTTGGTGATGCCTACCGCAGGGTGATTGGGCAACACTATCCGGCTATGTCACTGGTAGAGGTGGCAGGCCTGGTTGAGGAAGGAGGGAAGGTTGAGATCGAGGCGACTGCAGTGATTCCTGATTGAGTGACGGGGCTGTAGCCAGCCGATGACTGAAAAACAAGGAGAGAGGAAATGACCATAGCTAGCGTGTCCTCTGTCGAGTTGTCGCGAAACTACAACGCGGTTACCCATTTCGTTGATCGCCACCTGGATGAGGGACGTGGTGACAAGATAGCGTTTCTTGACGACAACGGCAGTTACACTTATGCCGAACTTGCCGAGCGGGTGAGTCAGGCAGCTGGTGCGCTGGTGGCGCTCGGGCTGGAGCCAGAACAGAGAGTACTGTTGTGTCAACTCGACAGTATAGACTTTCCGGTCGTGTTCTGGGGTGCCATCAAGGCCGGTATCATTCCGGTTCCGGTCAACACTCTGCTGACCGAGAGTGATTACCAGTACATGCTGAATGATAGTCGGGCACGGGCGCTGATAGTCAGCGCTCCGTTGTACGACCGTTTTGCCGGACACCTGGCAAGCCACTCTTTCTTGGAGCATGTGATAGTTTGTGGCGGCTCCGGTAGTGGGCAGCGATCTTTGGATGATCTGTTGGCGACTGCCTCGGCAATGGTCAATCCAGCCGATACCACCTGCGACGACGCTGCTTTTTGGCTCTATACCTCGGGCTCTACCGGCACTCCTAAGGGCGCCGTCCACCGCCAGTCGAACTTGGTGCAGACCGCCGAGCTATACGGCAAAGGCGTGCTAGGCATCCGTGAGGACGACGTCGTATTTTCGGCAGCGAAGTTGTTTTTTGCGTACGGTCTTGGTAACGCAATGTCTTTTCCTTTGCATGTGGGTGCGACTGCGGCGCTACTGGCGGCGCGGCCTACGCCGGACGCAGTGTTAGATCGGCTAAAGCAATGTGATGCCAGCATTTTTTATGGCGTACCTACCTTGTACGGCGCCATCTTGTCCGATGACGCGAACGATCGTACGCGGGTCTCAAACAATCTGCGTCTGTGCGTCTCGGCTGGCGAGGCGCTACCAGATGAAGTCGGCCGCACATGGGAGCGGCGTTTCAATGTCCCTATTCTGGACGGGCTTGGCAGCACCGAGATGCTGCACATTTTCCTCAGTAACCGGCCCGCTGATGTTAATTTCGGCACAACCGGCAAGCCGGTGCCGGGCTATGAGTTGCGGATCGTGGATGAACACGATGCCGAGGTGGCCAAGGGCGAGATCGGTGAACTGCTGGTTTGTGGGCCATCGAGTGCATCATGCTACTGGAATCAGCGGGACAAGAGCCTCAACACTTTCCAGGGCGAGTGGACGCGTTCGGGCGACAAGTATTTTCTCGGTGAAGATGGCTACTACCATTACTGTGGCCGCACCGACGACATGCTTAAAGTGGGAGGTATCTGGGTTTCACCTTTCGAGGTCGAAAATGCATTGCTGGGTGAGAGTCGGGTACTCGAGGCTGCGGTTGTTGGTAAAGACGACGACCAAGGTCTGGTTAAACCAAAAGCTTTTGTGGTGCTGCACGAAGGCGTGGCAGGATCTGAACAACTGGTCAGCGAGTTGCAGGCTTTCGTCAAGGAGCGGTTGGCACCTTTCAAGTATCCACGTTGGATAGAGTTCGTTGATGAGTTGCCGAAGACGGCCACCGGCAAAATCCAGCGGTTTAAGCTGCGTGACCGGGATCAGGCCGCTCACTAGGTGAGCGCCACCGGGAACGGTGCTGCATAGCGTTCGATCATGGTCGATGCTTATATCTGTGACGCGGTACGTACTCCGATAGGACGCTACGGTGGGGTGCTTGCCGCCGTCCGCACGGATGATCTCGGTGCGGTGCCGATAAAGGCGCTGCTGGAGCGCAGTCCCCAGGTTGATTGGGCAGTGACCGAAGACGTCTACTACGGCTGCGCCAATCAGGCCGGTGAAGACAATCGTAACGTCGCCCGTATGGCGGCATTGCTGGCAGGGCTGCCGGACAAGGTACCCGGGGTCACGCTCAATCGACTGTGTGCTTCGGGCCTTGAGGCAGTTGGTCAAGCCGCCCGGGCGATCAGGACGGGTGAGGCGCAGTTGTTAATTGCCGGCGGCGTCGAGTCCATGTCGCGGGCACCACTGGTATTACCCAAGGCAGCGACCGCGTTTAGCCGTGAAGCACAGATCTACGACACCACCATAGGTTGGCGTTTCATCAATCCCGAGATGGAGCGCCGCTACGGCACCGACGCTATGCCGGAGACAGCGGAGAATGTGGCCAGCGAGTACGGTATTTCCCGCGTGGATCAGGACGCTTTCGCCTTACGTAGTCAGCTGCGGGCTGCGGCTGCCATCGAAAATGGCTGTCTCGCCGAGGAACTGGTGCCGGTCAAGGTGCCTCGGCACCGGGGTGAGCCGCTGCTGGTGGATCGGGATGAGCATCCCCGCCCGCAAACTACACTGGAGAACCTCGCTGCTTTGCCAGCGCCGTTCCGGGATGGCGGCAGCGTAACTGCGGGCAATGCCGCAGGGATCAACGACGGCGCCTGTGCACTGGTGCTGGCGTCAGAAAGTGCAGCCATCCAACACGGTTTACAGCCCCGGGCCCGGGTGTTGGGGATGGCCAGCGCCGGGGTGTCACCGCGACTGATGGGCGTGGGTCCAGTGCCTGCAGTGGCCAAGGTGCTGGAACAAACGGGCCTGTCGCTACAGCAGATGGACGTTATCGAGATCAACGAAGCGTTTGCCGCACAGGTGCTCGCGGTTGTACGCCAGTTGCAACTGGCTGACGACGCCGAGCAGGTAAACCCCAATGGCGGCGCCATCGCACTGGGTCACCCGCTGGGTATGAGCGGCGCCCGGCTGGCGACGACGGCACTTTACCAACTGCAGCGAGCCCAAGGGCAGTACGCTTTGTGTACGATGTGTGTGGGTGTAGGCCAGGGAGTGGCGCTGGTCCTCGAACGAGCCTGAGAGGAAAGAGTACCCGGCAGCGCTGGACGCAGACGAGGAGAAGCAAGCACATGCAAGCACTTGGACCTTCGGCCCATATCGATACCTTTCCCCGGGACCACTTGCCGTCACCGGAGCAATGGCCGGTTTTTCTTCAGCAGCAGCCTGAATTCCAGTATCCAGAGTACCTCAACGTTGCCGTTGAACTCACCGACCACATGGTGGCGCAAGGCTTTGGTGATCACGATGCCCTGATAGGGCACGGCCGGCACCGCACGTACAAGGAGTTGGCCGACTGGAGCAACCGGTTGGCCCATGCATTGACTGCCGATTACGGCGTGGTTCCCGGCAACCGTGTATTGATCCGTTCGGGCAACAATCCGGCCATGGTGGCCTGCTGGCTGGCAGTTACCAAGGCCGGTGCGGTTGCGGTCAATACCATGCCGCTGCTGCGCGCTGGTGAACTGACCCAGATCGTGGACAAGGCCGAGATACGCCTAGCACTTTGCGATACCCGGATGATGGATGAACTGATTGCCTGCGCCAAAGACAGCGACTTGCTCGACAAAGTAGTCGGTTTTGATGGTACTGCCAATCACGATGCGGAACTCGACCGGCTAGCCCTCGACAAGCCAGTCCAGTTCGACGCGGTCAATACGGGCCGGGATGACGTAGCCTTGCTGGCCTTTACTTCGGGCACTACCGGCACGCCGAAGGCAACCATGCATTTTCACCGTGACTTGCTGGCCATAGCGGACGGCTACGCCAGGGAAGTGCTGGCGGTGACGCCCGGGGACGTGTTCGTCGGCTCTCCGCCGCTGGCGTTTACCTTTGGCCTGGGTGGATTGGCGATTTTCCCCCTGCGCCACGGAGCGACAGCGGCATTGCTGGAAGATGCCTCACCACCCAACCTGATCGAGATCATTCAGACCTACCGGGCTACGATCTGCTTTACTGCACCCACCGCCTACCGGGCCATGCTCGCAGCAATCGACCAGGGTGCTGATCTTTCTTCATTGCGCATTGCGGTATCGGCCGGGGAAACCCTGCCGGCACCCACTTTCGAAGCCTGGCGGGAAAAGACCGGGGTACCGATCTTGGATGGCATCGGCACCACCGAGTTGTTGCACATCTTCATCAGCAGCCGGCTCGATCAGGCGGCGGCAGGCGTGACCGGGGTTCCCGTCCGAGGTTATCAGGCGATGGTGGTCGATGAGGAGATGAACGAACTTGGACCCGGTGAGATCGGCAAACTCGCGGTGCGCGGCCCAACGGGTTGCCGCTACCTCGACGATGAACGGCAACAGGCCTACGTGCGCGACGGCTGGAACCTGACTGGTGATGCGTTCGTCCGCGACGACCAGGGCCGATTCTTGTTCATGGCGCGCGCCGATGACATGATTATCAGTTCGGGCTACAACATTGCCGGCCCGGAGGTCGAGGGGGCCTTACTTGCCCACCCGGATGTGGCTGAGTGTGGTGTGATCGGATTGCCGGACCCTCAGCGCGGCCAGGTTGTAGCCGCGTACGTGGTACTGGTGCCGGGGGTAGCGCCGGAAAAAGAAACCGCACGGCGACTGCAGGAGCACGTTAAAGCAGCCATCGCGCCATACAAGTATCCGCGTTCGGTGACGTTCATCGATGCGTTGCCCAAGACCCAGACCGGGAAGATCCAGCGTTTTCGTCTGCGCCAGCCTTGAGTGTCAACGGCGCTCGGGCAAAGACTCAAGGGGCCGGTAGGTCCGGCGCTACGAGGTTGGGTAATGCGGCCCAGGGTGAAGTGATGCGAGATTCTCCTCAATGAGTCGACCACAGCGATGGGCCCGGATCGATGTTGCGGCAGACCCGCCACAGATTGAGGTACCTCGCCGCTACAACGCAGCGGTGGAGTTCATAGACCGCAATATTCACGAAGGGCGTGGCGATCGCTTTGCCCTGGTCGACGATAACGGCCGCTACACCTACCGGGAACTCTACCGCCGCGTCAACCAGGCTGGGCAGGTATTGCGCCAGGCGGGGGTGCAGATGGAGCAGCGGATTTTGCTCTGCCTGAATGATGGCATAGAGTTTGCCGCCGTTTTCTGGGGCGCGATCAAGATCGGTGCAGTTCCGGTGCCGGTCAGCACCCGCCTGACTCGGCCGAACTGCATGAAGGTGCTGAGCGACAGTCGGGCACGAGTACTGGTGGTGGAGCGGTCTCTTGCCGACAAGTTCGCTGTACCGGCAGACGCTCATTCATCGTCGTGCCGGGTGATCACGACGGAGGATGGCGCGGCTGGCCAGAGCAACTTGTCACGGTTGATAGCGGCAGCACCAGTGGAGCTTGAGGTGGCGCCAACTACCGCGGACGATATTGCCTTCTGGTTGTACACCTCGGGGTCGACCGGCCAACCTAAGGGCGTGTTGCATATGCACCGCAGCCTGATTCACACAGCGGTGTTGTTTGGCCAGTGTGTGCTGGGGATTCACCGGGATGACCGGGTCTTCTCGGCGTCGAAAATGTTCTTCGCCTACGGACTGGGTAATACGATGACCTTCCCCTTCTCGGTTGGTGCGACTTCCGTGGTGAGCGCAGTTTGGCCAACTCCAGAAACGGTCTATAACGTTATCCACGAGCATTGCCCGACTATATTCTGCGCCGTGCCGACGCTTTACCACAGACTGCTGGCTGACTTTGAGGAAATCGCAGGTGAGTTGCCGGCATCGTTGCGTCTTTGCGTCTCTGCAGGCGAGCCACTGCCACAGGAGACAGGCCGGCGCTGGCAGGCGCTGTCGGGTATAGCAATCGTCGATGGGCTCGGCAGTACCGAGATGCTGCAAACTTTTCTCAGCAATCGACCGGGGCAGGTGTGTTACGGCAGCACTGGCACCGCAGTCCCTGGTTACCAGCTCAGGTTGGTGGATGCGTCGGGTCATACCCTCGGCGCTGGGCAGATCGGGGAGCTACTGGTCGCCGGTCCGTCCGCGGCGGCCGGTTATTGGAACCGGCAGGCGCAGACTATCCGGACCTTTGTCGGGCCCTGGACCCGCACCGGTGATCAATATGTCGTAGATAAGGACAACTACTATCACTACTGTGGGCGCGGCGATGACATGCTGAAGGTGGGTGGAATCTGGGTCTCGCCGTTCGAGGTCGAATCGGTATTACTGCGCCATCCTCTGGTTTGTGAATGTGCGGTAGTGGGGCAGGCGGATGATGGCGGCCTGATCAAGCCCAAGGCATTCGTGGTACTGAAAGACCCTGGCCAGGCCTGTGCGGCCGTTGCTGACCAGCTCAAGAGTTTTGCTTGCGAACACCTGGCGGCATACAAACACCCAAGGTGGGTAGAGTTTCTCGATGAATTGCCCAAGACGGCGACCGGTAAAGTGCGCAGGTTCAAATTGCGAGCTGGAGCGTCAGGGTGATACAGGCGGACCGCTCCGGCATGCTGGAAGTCGATGGCTGCACTCTGGAATTCGAGTGGCAGGGACCACAGCCATCGGTCAGTGCGCCGGCTCTGGTATTTCTGCACGAGGGGCTCGGTTGTGTCCGAATGTGGCGCGACTTTCCAGAGCAACTGGCGGCTGCTACCGGCCTCAGTGCGCTCAACTACAGCCGGGCCGGCTACGGCAACTCCGGCCCCGCTGATTTGCCACGGCAACCCGATTACATGCACCACGAAGCGCTGGTTGTATTGCCGAAGCTGCTGGATGCCTTCGCCATCAGCTCGGCCATATTGGTCGGGCACAGTGATGGCGGCTCGATCGCTATTATTCATACCGGTAGTGAATCGAATGATCGGATCAAAGGTTTGGCGCTGTTAGCGCCCCACGTATTTGTAGAGCCGTTGAGCGTAAAGAGCATTGCCCAGGCAGCCGAGTTGTATCGTACGACCGAACTGTCGAATAAGCTCTCGCGCTACCATGGCAGTTCCGTGAGCGAGACCTTCTGGGGCTGGAATGATATCTGGCTGCATGAGGATTTTTTCCACTGGAACATCGAGCAGTACCTGCCTGCCATCACGGCGCCGATATTGCTGCTCCAGGGACGCGATGATCAGTACGGTACCGTCGCTCAACTGGAGGCAATCGAGTCACAGGTGGCGGGCCGGGTACAGCGGCATATGCTGGATGATTGCGCCCATTCTCCACACCAAGATCAGCCCGCGGCAGTACTGGCCGCCTGCACCGCTTTCCTCGATACCCTGGTTGCCTGATGGCAGGTATGGAGCGGATTTGGTGTCGTTCGGCTGCAGCGAAGTTGCATGGCTCTGACGATCATATTAGAGTGTCAGCAATACCGTATATTGATGCGGGTTTTCCGACCGGAGGGTCGGTAGCGTAACGGGCGCTCTGCGTTCGCGTCTGCCGAGCCTGCCGGCAATAATGTTTGTGTAATAACAATCCTTGCCCGGTTTTCGGGCGGGTTACCGAGGAGGATACGTAATGAAATTTCGCATTGCTGTTTTGTCAGTTACTGCTGCTCTGCTGGCGTTGCCAGTTGCTGCTGCCGACAAGGTCAAGATTGGCTTTGTCACTACGTTGACGACCCCAGCCGGTGCCATAGGGCGAGACATGGTAGAAGCCGCCAATATCGCGCTCGATCACATCGGCCACAAGATGGGTGGAAAGGACGTCGAGTTTATCGCCGAGGACGATGGCTTCAAGCCGGAAATCGGCAAGCAAAAGACCGACAAGCTAGTCAAACAGGACAATGTACATTTCGTCACTGGCTACATCTGGTCGCACGTGTTACTGGCCTCACGTAAGTCTGCACTTGACGGTGGCAAGTTTCTGATCAGCGCCAACGCAGGTCCTTCACCTCTGGCAGGCAAACTGTGCCACAAGAACTTCTTCTCCTCTTCCTGGCAAAACGACCAGAACCCGATGGCCACCGGTGAAGTGCTGAATGCCAACGGTGTCAAGAAACTCTACATCATGTCGCCTAACTATGCGGCCGGTAAGAACATGGTGGCCGGTGTGGAGCGCACCTTCAAGGGTGAGGTCGTCGGTAAGGATATGACCAAGTGGGGTAAGGACATGCAACTCGATTTCTCTGCCGAGTTGGCGAAGGCCAAGGCATCCGGAGCCGACGCGATTTTTGTGTTCTACCCAGGGCCCGCAGGGCCGGCCTTCATCAAGCAATACGAACAGGCAGGACTTCGTGGCGTGATCCCGCTTTACACCGTATTCACAGTCGATGCCCTGTCGCTGGGTCGTCTGCAAAAAGCCAAACTCGGTGGCGTTCTCGGCTCATGGAACACGATGTTCTGGGCACCTGACCTTGACAATGCAACCAACAAGAAGTTCGTCTCTGATTTCAAGGCCAAAACCGGGCGTTACCCGACCCACTACGCAGCCCAGTCCTATGATGCGATCATGCTGATCAAGAGCGGTGTAGACGCAGTCAATGGCGATATGGATGATCAAGATGGTATTCGTGCGGGCATGTTGAAAGCAGATTTTCCAAGTGTGCGCGGCACATACCGCTATGGGCCGAACCACTTCCCGATCCAGAACTTCTACCTGCGCAAAGTAAAAGAAGACGCCAACGGGGACTGGTTTGTTTCGCACGTGTCGACGGTTCTGACCGATCACCAGGACAGTTATCACGAACAGTGTAAGCTGTAGCCTCTATCTCTCAACGTTAAGACCAACCGGCAGACCCTCCCAGGGGTCTGCCGGGCATATTTCCGCTTTTTCCACTCTCAGCTGAATTAAAACAATCATGGATTGGACGCTGCTGACCGTACAACTACTGAACGGTCTGCAACTGGGTATCCTCCTGTTTCTCCTTGCTTCGGGACTGACGCTGATCTTCGGCATCATGGATTTCGTTAATCTGGCGCATGGTTCGCTGTACATGGTCGGAGCGTTTTTTTGCGCCACCTTCACCCAGTGGCTTGACTCTTTTCTTTTGGGGCTTCTGCTGGCGCTGCCGGCCACGGCCGTCATCGGTCTACTGGTGGAACTGCTGGTGGTACGTCGCCTCTACCAGCGGGACCATCTGGATCATGTCTTAGCCACGTTTGGCCTGATCCTGGTCTTTGACACCCTCACCCAGATGATTTGGGGACCGGATGGCCAGGTTATCCCGTTGCCCGCCTGGCTTGATGGCCAGATCACTCTGATGGATGGAATCGTTCTACCGACCTACCGGATCGCGATCATCATAACTGGCCTCGCTGTGGCATTCGGCCTTTTTGTCCTCGTCACCCGCACCCGGTTGGGAATGCGCATCCGTGCGGGCGCCTCAAATCGGACCATGATCAGTGCACTTGGAATTAATATCAGCTTGCTGTTCTCGATTGTGTTCGTCATGGGCGCGGTACTGGCCGGTCTTGCCGGAATGATGATCGCCCCTATCACTGAAGCGTCCATCGGCATGGGCAACCAGATCATCATCGTGGCGTTTGTGGTCATCGTGATCGGTGGCATAGGCTCGATAAAGGGTGCATTCATCGCTGCCGTCATTGTTGGATTGATAGACACGATGGGAAGGTCCTATCTTGATGCGCTGTTCAAGCTCTTCATGTCGGCCCAGAATGCCGAGACCTCGGCACCTGCCGTGTCGGCCATGCTGATCTACATCCTGATGGCCGTGATCCTGGCTGTCCGGCCGGCTGGTCTGTTCGGACCGCGTGGGCGCTGAGGTAGGTGAGTTGACGAGCGTGAGTGCAATGACACTACGGGGCTGGGTCACCTGTGCAGTCATCGTGGTGCTAGCACTGGTGCCACCCATTGTGAGCCTGGTCGACAACGCTTTCATTCTCGACATGGCAACGCGTTTCGTCATCTTGGCCATTGCTGCCGTCAGCCTCAATCTGATTCTCGGCTACGGTCGGATGATCAGTTTCGGCCACGCTGCCTACCTCGGTATTGGGGCCTACGCCGTTGGGATCCCGGCTTACTACGAGGTCTACAACGGCTACCTCCACATCTTGATCGCCATGAGTGTCTCGGCTGTCTTTGCATTAGTGACCGGTATCGTGTGCCTCAGGACGCGCGGCGTGAACTTCATCATGATCACGATGGCTTTTGCTCAAATGGTTTTCTTCGCGTTCGTCTCCATCGAGGAGTACGGTGGTGACGATGGCCTCGTTATCGAAATGCGAAGCGAGTTCGGTAGCCTGATCGATCTGGAAAATGCATCCGTTCTTTACTACGTCTGTTTTGTTTCACTGCTGCTCATCCTGTATCTGATTCGGCGGATCGTCCGCTCGCGATTCGGCATGGTGATCCAGGGTGCGCGCGGTAACGAACCGCGCATGCAGTCGCTGGGGTTCGACACCTTCCGCTACAAGCTGGCCTGCTATGTTATTGCAGGCACGATCTGCGGTTATGCCGGTGCCTTGCTGGGTAACTTCACCAATTTCATCAGCCCCGAAATGATGGACTGGACCCGTTCAGGCGAACTCATCTTCATGGTGGTCCTGGGCGGCACCGGTAGTGTCTTCGGCCCGGTGCTCGGCACCAGTGTCTTCCTATTCCTCGAGGAGATATTGTCGGGGCTGTGGTTGTACTGGCAACTGGTGTTCGGCGTATTCCTCATCCTGGTGGTGCTGTTCGCCAAGGGCGGCATTGACAGCTGGCTGTCAGGCCGCCGGACGCACTAGTATGAGCACCGACGTGCTGCTCAGTATCTCGGGCCTGTACAAGGCATTCGGCGGCGTCGCCGCGACCAACCAGGTGACTTTGGATATCCTCGATCGAGAAGTACACGCAATCATCGGCCCCAACGGCGCAGGCAAAACAACGCTAGTCTCACAACTGACCGGCGTGTTGATGCCGGATGCAGGTCAGATCACTTTCAAGGGCAATGATATTACCTACATGCCGGCCCACCGGCGCCCACACCTGGGCATGGCTCGATCTTTCCAGATTACCAGTATCATCCACGACATGACCGTGCTGGAGAACGTGGCCCTCGCCATACAGGCCAAGGCAGGCCATTCCTACCGGTTCTGGCGCAGTGCAGATAGCGACCAGAATCTGACTGGCCCAGCTATGGAGGCACTGCGGGGGGTCGGCCTCGAAGCACAGGCGATGCAGATCGCAGGCCCCCTGTCTCATGGTGAACATCGCCAACTCGAGATGGCGATGGTGATGGCCACCGCCCCGGTGCTGGTACTGCTGGACGAACCCACGGCAGGCATGGGGCAGGAGGATTCGACCCGGATGATCGCAGCACTTCAGGTGCTTAAAGGGTCCTGTACGATCATCCTGGTGGAACACGACATGGACGCGGTATTTGCGCTTGCCGACAGAATCACCGTACTTGTCGAGGGCCGGGTGATCGCCACAGGAAAACCGGATGCCATACGATCCGACGAGACTGTGCGTCAGGCCTACCTCGGTGAGGAACTGGAAGCGGTCACCGATGTGCCAGGCTCCGGTAGCTCCGGAACAGTGCGACACGTATGCTGAGCGTTGAAGATATTCAAGCCCACTATGGCGCGAGCCAGGCGCTGTTCGGAGCTCGTCTAGCGGTCAAGCCCGGTGAGGTCGTCACCCTGATGGGTCGAAATGGCATGGGGAAAACCACTTCGGTCCACTGCATCATGGGAATCGTTGCGACCAGTGCAGGCCGCATCCTGTGGGAAGACCAGGTCATCACCAACCTGTCCAGCTATCGCATTGCGCAGGCCGGGATCGGCCTGGTCCCCGAAGGCCGGCAGGTATTCCCGAACCTCTCGGTGATTGAAAACCTGGTAGCAGCAGCCAGATCTGGCGCTGACCATGTGCAAGGCTGGGATGTCGAGCGGGTATTTCAGATGTTCCCGGCTCTGGCGGCGCGCCGCAAGGGACTCGGAAATCTCCTTTCAGGGGGTGAACAGCAGATGCTCGCGATCGGCCGTGCATTGATGACCAACCCGCGACTGCTGATCCTGGATGAGGCTACCGAAGGGTTGGCGCCGCTGGTACGGCGGGAGATCTGGTCTTGTCTGTTGCGCCTCAAGGAAGATGGTATGTCGATTCTGGTGATCGATAAGAACGTGGATGACCTCGCCCGTATTGCCGATCGACATTTCATCATCGAGAAAGGCCGCACTGTCTGGGCCGGAGATTCTGCGGAGTTGCTTGCCAGCGACGAAGTCAAGCGTCGTTACCTGGGCATCTAGTGGCGACCCTTTTGGTTGCTGTTGTTATGGGCTATCGATTCCGAGGGGTGGATTGCAGGGTATTTCAGGCGCTCTCTGTGCCGGCGGCTGCGCGCAGTTCCCGCAGGGCGCTTGCGTTGACCTGAGGGACTTGCTCAAGAACTGCCTGGAACTGGCTGGTGCTGCGGCGGTGCGTGGGCCCGTAGCCTTTGACCAGGCCGGCGCAGGCGGCAACCTCCAGAGCAAGATCATAATCACGTCGCGCTGCCGCGAGCAGTTGATCCAGCCAATTTTCAATCTTGGATTGTTCTGTAGCATAGCGGTAGGAGCGGGGCCGGCGTGAGCGCAGGCAGGCAATGGCACGCAACGTCAGGAAACCGGTAACTGTAGAGGTTTTGATTTTCATCGGGAAGCCGCTGGTGCCAAAACCGCTGCGGGCGCTGAACGAGAGTATTCGATTGGCGAGTTTCGGTGGCAAAATGGAGACGAGTTCGTCCAGCCCAGGCTTGAGGTAGTCGGAGATGCGCACGACCTGGCTATCAGATGCACGAACGTCAGCACGCACCCGCGCGAACCGCGAGCGACGGGTCTTCAGGTCGGCGACCCGGATGATGTCATCGTAGGCCATGAGCCGCACCAGCCAGCGCGCCGTCTCGCGAGTCAGAGCGTAGCCCCGGTTTTCGCCACCGTTACCCCGATCGGTTTCGAGCACCG
>Ga0066854_10000605_pt1 | contig 12849 bp, 11 predicted proteins | sample ETNtaG_8_FD_65494 | JGI IMG/M metagenome (GOLD analysis project Ga0066854, IMG submission 65494) | Marine microbial and viral communities from oxygen minimum zone, Eastern Pacific Ocean - ETNP201406SV75 | ecosystem: Environmental > Aquatic > Marine > Oceanic | place: Pacific Ocean: Eastern...
GTTCGAGTGCGAAAATTTTTCCGCCATCTGGTTTTTTCAGACGTGATCAATCCCCTCACCTCTGGATAGTGCCCCACTCGATGTCTTAAGAGGTTTAGAAACGTTTCGTCGACCTGCCATTGCAGTGGAGGGAGAAGGGTGACCGGAGAAAATTCAAGAAGAGGACGGTCGTCGGTCACTACTTCGGCGCTTTCTACGAAAGGTTTAACCCGCTCTCCATCGGTCAGAAAAAAATCTGTAAAATCCAGAAAAGAGTTCACTCCCATCTGCTGTGCCGCTTCCTTGAGTTCAGGCGTTTGCATCAGTTCATCAAAACGTATTTTATCGGGAACGATCGGTTCATTTGATCCGACCAATAAAACGATTCGCGTTAAAAAACTATTCCAAGTGGATGTATGAGGAAAAACTTCCTGGAAAGTTTTCAGGATGGATCGTGCATCTTCCGGTCCCACAAGGTGAAGCGGTAGCCATTGCATCATGAGTCCATCTTTGTTCAATCTGTTTGCGGCCAGTTGGTAGAATTCTTTGGAGTAGAGGTTGACCGTGCCAGCCTGAACCGGAGACATGGGTTCCAACGTGATAACGTCATATTTGTTGCTGGTCCAGCGCGTGAAGGTGCGACCATCTTGAATACGCATGTGGACGTTGGATTTCTCCAGCACATTTCGGTTCCATTTTGAAAATCGGTGGGCGAATGACAAAACGTGCTTGTCAATTTCTACACCGTCCACTTCCACGCCGGGAAACAGAGAGACCGTACCCGTTGTGTTTCCGGTACCAAAGCAAATGACCAGGGCTTTTTTTGGGGCGGGATGCAAAGCCATCGGCACAAATCCCATCGCCTGCATGTAAGCGCTTCCGCCGATGGAATCTGAAACGGTCGCTGTGCTGAATCCGTTCATATACAAAGTACGCGCACCGGATTTCCTGTCCTCTGTCACACTGAGGGTTGAAAAGTCGCCCTCCTTGTATTCCAGAAGTTTCAGTTGTGATTTTGGAATGTTGATTTCTGTCCTTGCCAGATTGTGATCGCCCGGTTGTTGAATGTCCACTTGTGGGGTGGACCAAAAATAACCCGCAAAGGTTATAATTGTTGTAAGGATGGCAGACTTGATAAGGCGTTGACCGCTCCATTTAAAATGGATAGTCATCGCGGCGAAACAAAGAATGATCAAGACAGAATAGATCGCAAACAAAGAAAGGCGGATTCCCATGAGCGGGATAAAGATGAAAGGAGTAAGAATCGTGCCCAGTACAGCGCCCATGGTGTTCAGGGCGTAACTGTTGCCAAGAGTTCCGCTGACTGTTCCGAACAAGTTCAGGTGAATGCGGTTCGCGAGTGGAAAGAGGAGCCCAAACCCAAGCGTAGGCAGAAACATGAGGCCGAACGCAAATAGAGATCGAATGCCAAGAGTTTTTAGCGCGATATTATCAAGATCGTAAAATAAGTGATCCGCTTGCAAGGTCCATTCGTGCAAACGCTCAAACATAGGAAGAATGGCGATACATGTTATGGCGATGGCAAGCTCAATCAGTAGAAACTTGAGAATGCGATGAGAGTCCCCAAGCAGTTTGTCGGCAACAAGGCTTCCCAGCGCAATCCCGAACAGAAACGTCGCCAGGATGAGCGCGAAGGAATAGAGAGTGGTCCCCATGGGAAAGACCAGGACACGTGTCCATAATATTTCGCTCGCCAGCGAGGCCATCCCTGAATAGATGAATATCAGGAGAAGGAGTATTGACAGCCCTCGTTCCGGAGCGGGTTCGCCTCCGCTGTCCTTTTTTCGTTTTGTGTTTCGAGTGTGAGTTGATGGCTCCTCGACAGAGCGCTTCCGGAAGGTGACGCATAGGAGAAAGACCAAGCCGTTCATCGCAACAGCGGTTAAATTGGTTCCGTTGATGCCTAGAAACTTCACCGCGAACATTTGAGCGTACAGGCATCCCGCCACCGCGCCGAACGTGTTCAGGCTGTACAGAATGGAGATATCGGCGATGACGCGGTCACTCCGGTCGCCAATGGACCAACTGCCGATGAGCGGAAGTGTTGCGCCCATACAGACAGTGGCGGGGAGCATGAGCACCGCGCTGAGGCCGAATTCTATCCAGTGAAGTTGAGAGCCCAAATCGAGAGATCCAGCAACAATTGGGGCATACCATTCAGTCAGCAGGTCCAGCCCGTAAGGGAAAAAGAGAGCGTAGAGTCCAATAGCCCCCTCAAGGAGACCATAAAGCCGAACCGAATCGACGGGATTCTCGCTTTCGTTCCTGGAGTTTATGAATCGGCCGATAGCCCATGCGCCTAGAGCAAGCCCTGTCATGAAGGCGCATAAGACAGCGCTGATGGCATACAAAGTGCCGCCAAAAACCAGAGCCAATTGCCTGATCCAGATCAGCTCATAGACCAGACTGGCGGTGCCGGAAATGAACAGACAGAAAAATGGCACGAATCTGGAGGCAGTGATCGAAGAATGATTCATCTTAAAGTTGTACAGAGAGGTTCAAAGACTGTGTTGTCACGTGTAGCGGCTCCCCACGTGGAGTTGCAACTTACACCAAGGAGTGGTAATCTGCCACCCTATTATCCCTATAAATTAATTGCAGGGCATTAACTTTTTAACAGATTTCTGGAGTGATTTCATGCGCGTGACAAAACAATGGTTATCATTATTTATTATAGGAGCCCTTTTGGTGAGTGGGCTGGGAACAGTTTATGCCGAAGGGCCGCTCAAAGGCATGAACCAGATTCCATCGATTCCGAATGTGGTGGCACGCGTGAATGGGAGTGAGATTCCAGCAAAATATATCAAGTTCGAATTTATGCGCGCTTTGAGAAATGCGCGGACACCGATGACATCGCCCCAGAAAGATAAGATGGTTCGTAAAATTATCGACAAGGAAGTTGTCCGGGAGTTGATGTATCAGGAAGGTCAGAAACTCAACCTGAAAGCCGACTCAAAGGTAGTGGAATCCGAACTGGAATCATTACGTTCTGCGTATAAGAATAATGAAGAATTTAATAAGGCCCTGGGCCAACGAAATATCACCGAAAGTGACCTGAAAAGATCTATCGAAGTGGATGCCCTGGCACGAGTCATCCTTGAACAACAGGTCAAAGGTAAGGTGAAGATAGATGATACCGAGGTACATAAATATTACGACGATAATAAGGAGAACTTCCACAGGCCAGAGGCTTTCCGCGTCAGCCATGTGCTCATTTCACCTTTCCCCCCAGACCTGATTCGAAGTAGCAAAATAGAAGAATTGCAGGCGAAGAAAGGTGAACTCGAAAAGAAAGCCCGCGAAAAAATTCTGGAAGTTCAGAAAGAGTTGAAAGGCGGAGCAGATATAGCGGAACTGGCAAAGAAATATTCCCACGATGAGGTTTCTGCTGAGAATGGAGGCGATCTCGGATTCTTTTATGCTGAGGGTGTAGAAAAATCATTCGCGGAGGCAGTGGAAAAACTCAAGGTGGGTGAAGTCACTGATGTGGTTGAAACTAAATTCGGATTTCATCTGATCAAACTGACAGGTTCCAAGCCCAGCGAATACGCGCCGTTTAAAGACATGGAAGAAGCGATCCAAAAGCAACTGTTCATGGAAAAGGCTCAGGACAAGGTCGCGGATTATGTGGCCAGTCTCAGGAAAAAAGCCAAGATTGACATTTTGTACTGACCCACACTAAAAAATTTCTCTTTGAATGTGAGGAGAAATTCCACGAATCCTTTACATCATAAAACTCATCTAACGGACTGCTGAGGAGTATTTTCAGCAGCCCGTAAGTCCGCAGTTTAATCATTAAAATTTAACTCTGGCGAGCCCAATGTTATTGTTTTTTATATCGTAATGAGTGACTTTCCTATCGAGGAGATAATGCATGGCAACGTATACCAAGGAAAAAGATGTAGAAACCACACAGGAAGACGATTCTCAGGCGAGAGAGGCTCTCAGAGAAGTGTTCGGGAATACCGCCCGATGGTCGGTGGAATTTAAAGGGTTCACGGCGGACGTTATCGTAAACATCAGCGGAAATGAAGAGTCGGGGACGATAACGGTAAAAGGTCCCAAGGAAATAGAGCACACTTTCCAGGGCGAAAAGCATAAAGAATTTTTGGACGAGAACATGGCTTCCATCGCCATGCATAGGGGGCCTCGATCATTTGAGGAGTCCGACGGAAAATACAAACTGTCGTTCATGGATGATGGATCGCATCCCCAGGGTCGCGCCATTTCCATGGGGGGTGACGGAATGAGTTCCTTTTATCGCATCAAAGGTGGACGCATTCACCAGATCAACCGCAAGACCCCGCGCATGTCTTTTACCATTAATGTTGAAGAGAGTGTGAAGAACGCCGAAGGCAAGTTCCTCACTCATAAATACACCGTGTATTATTTCAATCCGGAAAACGGATCGATCAAAGACGTGGAAAGTTATACCGACAACTACACGCGAGTGGGAAGTTTTGATTTACCAGAATACCGGCGCATCATTAATGCAGAGAGCGGTACGGTAGAAGCCGCATTCATGAAGCTCAGCAATCATAAGGTTCTGTAATCGGAGCGCTCAATATCGAAATATAAAAAACCCGCCCGAAGGCCGTTGGCCTCCCCGGCGGGTTTTTCAATTTAGGTTAAACCACTGATTCTCTATTGATGTCTTTACCTTCGCCGACCTTGGTGTTTGCGGCGATGACGGACTGTTTCACCGTTGTACCATTTCCGACAGTGACTCCCTCCCACAAAACGCTGTTCTCGATCACAGCGCCATTCTTAATTGTGCAGTTAGGACCAATCACTGTGTGAGGTCCAATTTGCGAGTTTCCCGCGATACGACAGTTGCGTCCGATCAGGACTGGCGGAACGATGAGAGGTCCGCTGGGTTCATGCGAGGGAATTCCTTTCAGCTGAACTTTCCGGTCAAGTGCATCGGCATTGGCTTGCAGGTAACTTTTCCGATTCCCCATATCTCTCCAGTAGCCGTGGTAAAGATACCCGAAAACGGGAGTGCCGTCTTCGATCATCTGAGGAAATACGTCTTCCGTGGTTCCGCAAAATTGTCCCGACGGGATGCGCTCAAAAATTTCAGGCTCAATGATTTGGATTCCAGTAAACATGACTCGTGTTGTGTTGTCGGGAAGGTTCATGGATGACGCGCCAACGAAATGAGCGATGCGCCCGTCTTCGCAAATTTCGATGGGATCAAATTGTTCTGGAGAAGCATCCTGCCGCACCACAAGGGTTAATTTGGAATTGTTCTTTTTATGAAATTCGATCACCCGATTTAGGTCGATGTCTGTGGTGATATCGCTGTTAATCAGAATGAAAGGTCCGTTTTCCAGAAAGCTTTGCACCTTTTTAATACCTCCGGCGGTACCGAGAATTTTTTCTTCCCGCGAAAAGTGCAAGTTGAGGTTGGCCGGTTTTTCATTTTCGAAGTAGTCGATAATGTGGTCGGGAAGGTGATGAATATTAACAGCGACTTCACTGATATTTGCCGAACGCAGAAGATCGAATGTATGTGATAGAAGCGGACGCCCTAAAACAGGAAACATTGGCTTGGGAAGAACACGGGTCAGCGGCTGAAGTCGTGATCCAAACCCAGCCGCCAGCACCATCGCCTTCACAGGTCTGCTCCGTTTAAAGTTATCGAAATCATCTATTGTCCTGCGAGTTGTTTGAGGGAAGTGGTGTAAGGTGGTTTGGCGATTCCCTTGTCGGTGATTATCGCGGTGACCAGGTCGTTTGATGTGATATCAAATGCAGGGTGAGCAATACTGGCTCCCTCAGGTGTGATTCGCTTGTTATTGAAACAGGCGACTTCATCCACTGATCGCTCCTCAATAGGAATTTCTTCACCGGAGCTCAGTGACAAGTCCAGTGTGGATATGGGGGCCGCAACGTAAAAAGGAATTCCATGCTTCTGTGCCATTACCGCTACCATGTAGGTGCCAATTTTATTGGCAACATCCCCATTGCCCGCGATGCGATCGGCTCCAACCACAACCACGTCGATTTGATTGTTCTTCATGAAGAATCCGCTCATATTATCGGTGATGAGTTTGACCGGGATGTTGTCTTCCATCAATTCCCAAACGGTTAAACGCGCACCTTGTAAAAACGGACGCGTTTCATCGGCGAGGACTTCAATCTTTTTTCCCGCGTTGACGGCAGAACGTATCACACCTAAAGCCGTGCCGTATCCCGCTGTTGCCAAAGCGCCGGCATTGCAATGCGTGAGGACGGTGTTTCCATCATCGATAAAAGTTTGACCAAAATCACCCATGGCTTTATTGGCAGCAATGTCCTCTTCGCAGATATCGAGTGCTTCCTTTTTCAGTCGTTGCTTGAGTTCGTGGATGCTCAGATTTTTTGAGTCAAGAGTGACTCGTTTCATCCGTTCGATGCCCCACGCCAGATTAACGGCAGTCGGACGAGATTTCGCGAGAGCGGAGCATTTCGACTCAAGTTCAACGTAAAACGCATCGAAATTATCGGCCTGGATAGATTCTGCTCCCAGGCTCACACCCATGGCGGCAGAGACTCCAATGGCAGGGGCGCCCCTTACAACCATTGTTCGGATGGCGTTATCAACATCTTCAATGGTTTTGCAATCAATAAATACCTTTTCCAGAGGAAGACGTGTCTGATCAATCATCCTGACGACCCCGTCTATGTACTCAACAGTTTTAATCATTATGGCCTTTTAATGTAAGAAACGTTTTTGAATTAATCGGAATTAATTAAATAAAATATAGGTAAAATTTTAGATTTTATTCAAGAAAGACTTTCAGTAGATTGAGGAATTTTTTCAAGAAACTCGGGGATGTCCATGCCTTCAACATGTATGATTTTATTTCGCCGCGTCTGGCCGCTGACAATGGTGATCCTCGAAGGACTTACGCTCAAGGCCTTAGCCATATATTTGATGCACATTTTATTTGCTTCACCATCTACCGGAGGAGATGTCAAACGGACTTTTAAAGACTCGCCATGCAGGCCGCAAATTTTATTTTTTGAAGACCTGGGTTGAATGGTGGCAGAAAACTGGATTCCATTCTTACAAGGTTTGATATTCAGGGCCATAGGGTGTGGAACGTTACTTCCCATTTTTATACTGAGCGAGGTGTTTCTGGGCAGATAATTTAATGTTTTCGATCAGGCGTTTCTTTTCCTTTTTGATTTTATTAATCTCATTTTTCAGGCTGGATAACTCTTGTTCCGCCTTTTTTTTATGTTGGTCGGCATGTTCACGGGCAACATTGATGATACGTTTAGCCTTCTCCTTTATCATGTCAGGAGTGATGCTCAGGTTCTCTGGATTCGCTGCATAGGGTTTTGCCTCGGCTTCCTGCTTTAGTTTTGCTATGGTTCGGTCTCTCTTGGCGAGCTTTTTATTGAGAAGTTCTATTTCCTCTCCCATTTCCTTGAAGTCATCCGCTATCAGGTGAAGGAAGGTGTCTACGTCTTCTTTATTATACCCGCGCAATTTGTTACGAAAACATTGCTCAAGAATATCCAGATGGTTGAGTCTCATGAAGCTTTATTGCAACCTCGCTGCTATCATGTCAATTGAATTGACCAGAAAGGATTGTAGAAAGATAATAGCCAGTATCACGATGATCGGGGAAAAATCGATTCCTACACCGCTCATGGGAATCAATTGACGCACTCGATACAGAACAGGTTCTGTGATACGGTTAAGGAATTGGACAATGGGGTTATAGGGATCCGGATTGACCCACGACAATAAAGCGCGGATGATGATGATCCACATATAAAGTTCCAATACGGTTTTAAGAATTTGCGCTGTCGCGGATAGAAAATTTCCTAAGATGAACATGGGGTAGTTTCTGTCAGGTGGATGGGTGAAAGAGACTTTAACGAGAACTGATACCGCTGGATAATATTCGGCCCAGAAAACAAAACCTTCATCATAAAGTATCCAATAAATCCGGTGATGTCAATGCGTAACGGATTATTACAAAAGGTGAGAACTATGGAAAAATCAAAACGTAGCAAAGTAAAGGAAATTTTACGGCGAGGAGAGGAGCAGGCGGATGTTCGTGTCATGGGGTGGGTTCGAACACGCCGTGATTCCAAAGGCGGATTTTCCTTTCTTGAAATTAATGACGGCTCTTGCCTGAGCAACCTGCAGGTTATTTCCGATCACAATATAGATGGTTTTCAATCATATTCTGCAAAACTGCATACCGGAAGTTGTGTTGATGTCTCCGGAAAGTTGGTGCAATCTCAAGGTAAGGGTCAGAGTGTTGAACTTCAGGCTGTGTCCATTAAGGTTTATGGTGGAGCCGACCCGGAACAGTACCCTTTGCAAAAGAAACAACACTCATTCGAGTTTTTACGAGAGATCGCTCATTTGCGACCGCGCACAAATACCTTTGGCGCGGTTATGCGAGTCCGCAACCGGCTGGCATATTCGATTCATAACTTTTTTCAAGACCGTGGGTTCGTTTACCTCCACACTCCCATCATAACCACAAGTGACTGCGAGGGCGCGGGAGAAATGTTTCAGGTCACCACCCTGGATCCGGGTTCACCTCCAATGGCAGATGGCAAGATCGACTACAGTCAGGACTTCTTTGGCGAAAAAACGAGCCTGACCGTGAGCGGACAACTGGAGGGAGAGGTTTATGCGATGGCTCTTTCCGAAATTTATACCTTTGGTCCGACCTTCCGCGCTGAAAACTCGAACACCAGCCGCCATCTTTCCGAGTTCTGGATGGTCGAACCGGAAATGGCATTCTATGATTTGGAAGACGATATGAATCTGGCAGAAGATTTCCTGCGTTATTTGTTCAAAGATGTTCTTGAGCATTGTCAGGAAGATTTGGAGTTCTTTAATAAGCGGATCGACAAAACTATTCTCGAAAGACATCGGGGAATTGTAGAGAATAGTTTCGAACGTATCCCTTATTCCGAAGCGATTCATGTTCTTGAAAAATCAAACAAGAATTTTATACATTCCGTGGAATGGGGATGCAACCTGCAGTCAGAACACGAGCGATACCTCAGTGAGGAGGTGTTCAAGAAACCCGTTATCATTTTTAATTATCCGGATGAGATTAAACCTTTTTACATGAAGGCCAATGAAGGTGGCGAGACGGTATGCGCGATGGACGTGTTACTGCCAAAACTTGGAGAAATAATTGGTGGCAGTCAGCGGGAAGACGACCATGAAGTTTTGATGAAAAGGATGAAAGCCAAAGGCCTGGACACAGAACACTACCAGTGGTATCTCGATTTGCGGAGATTTGGATCAGCCCCACACTCAGGATTTGGTCTGGGATTCGAAAGGTTGGTCCAGTTTGTTACAGGAATGGAAAATATTCGCGACGTCATTCCATTTCCCCGAACGCCAAAGCACGCTCGTTTTTAAAAAATGTTTGGTAGATATTTAAGGAGTAATTTCAAATAGGAAACGAAAAGAAAAAACTTGTGCCCTCGCCGGTTTTTGATTCAAACCAGAACTTTCCCTGATGATTATCTTCGATGATATTTTTGCAGGACAGTAGTCCAAGCCCATTGCCATCCTTTTTAGTGGTCATGACTTCCTTGAACAGGTAAGGCTGTATTTCTTCCGGAATGCTGCAACCCGCACTTGCATGTTTCCGTTAACAGGCTCAGCGGAAATCACTATAGTGCCGTCATCTTCCGTTACATAGCCCGCGTTGATGACTAGATTCTGGAGCACTCTCTTAATATCAAGCGCGTTGAAACTTGCACTGAGGTTGTCGCCCTTGGATTGAATATCGATTTTTTTCCGACCATGTATTTGTGGGTAGAAATTCCTTTTACTGTTTCACGAATGATCGGTAGGATATCCTGTTTGGTTTTGATGTATGGAACCTTGACTCTTTTTACATGGTTGAGGCTGGCTTCAATCAGAGTCATCAAGTTGTCCCTGACAGTGCTCAATGCATCAAAGCAGTCTTCCATGTCTTCCAATCCTTCACGTGGCTTTTCTCCTTCCTTTCCTCTAAACACGGCAATCATTTCTTCCAGCATTCCTTCAGTCATGCTGAGTGGAGAAAGGTTGTTTTTAATGTCATGAGTGAACATGCTGAGTTTTCTCATTTCATCCATCATGTTTGCCAGATCCACCCGAATGCGGCCGGAAAGGGTTCTCATCATGGGTAAAAGAGCTTCTTGCTCCGTAGCGAGGTAAGTATCGAATTGACCTTTGTTTATTTGCAATAAGGTGGAGCTTTTAACAGCTTTCGCAGAAGCTGAACGTTCCTTGGATTCCAGTAGGGACATTTCGCCAATCAGAGCAATCTGTTTTGGGCCCTTATATATTTCTACCTCCCCCAAAAGGATCAGGTACATTGCCGTTTCGTGGGAACTTTCTTTGAACAGAATTTCGTTTGGCGCAAGGATGATTTCCTCGCAATGGTCAATCAGTTGTCCCAATGTGTTCACATCGTAAGACTGGAACAGATCGTTTTTTTTAGAAGTTCGATTTTGACGTTGGTAAGCATTCTTAGGGATACAACAAGACAACTGGATTGACAAATATCAGGTGATACTTTTCAATGGTTCCCAGCCATCAGGCATCGCGTAAGTTCAATAAAACTGCGGTCTCTACGTGTTGCGTTTGTGGGAATAAATCGATCACGGCAATGTCGTCAATGCGATACCCTTCCAGGCGGGCGAGGTCCCGGGCAAGTGTGGATGGATTGCAGGAAACATAAATGACTCGTTGTGGTGAAATTTCTGCAACGGCCTGAAGTACCTTTTCCGCACATCCTTTACGGGGCGGGTCTAAAATTATTGTTTCAATATCCTGTCCTTTAAACTTTCTGATATGTTCCTCTACTTTTCCCTGTGTGAAGGAGCAGGAGTCAATGCCGTTGGCAGTTGCGCTAGCACGAGCATCGTCCACCGCCTGGGGCAATTCTTCAATGCCGACGACACGCAGTCCCGATTTACCCAGCCATAAGCTGATCGCTCCCACTCCGCAATAAGCATCCAGAATTCGGCCTGAGATATTTTTCGTCCATTCCTTTATGATATCAAATAGCCTGATAGTTTGTTCAGGGTGAACTTGAAAAAAAGAAGTCAGCGAAAGCCGGAAGTTCAATTCACCAAGCTTTTCATTCAGTTCCCCTGCGCCCCACAGAACGCGCGTATTTTTTCCAAGAATGACATTTGTTTTTTGCGAGTTAATGTTTTGCACAATACCGCAGACATTCAAACCGGCACGCGGGTCCTTGGCTGTGAGGTCTGTTAAAAATTCTTCAGGGAATTCTCCCGGTGTCGTCACCAGCCCAATCAGCAACTGATTCGTTTGTGCAGAGTGGCGAATTACCAATTCGCGAAATAATCCATGGTGGTTTCGTTCGTTGTAAACAGAGACATGGTGTTTGATGAGAAGTTCCCGAATCCATTCCTTGGCCCCGTTGATGGGGTCAGGGAGAATCTCACATTTTTCTGTACTGACCACATCGTGAGAGCCCTGCTTGAAAAATCCCATGCGAAGGAACCCACCTTCTTTCTGTACGGCAAAGCTACCCTTGTTCCTGTAATGGTAAGTTTGCTCAGCGGGGATGGGACGGATAGATGGCGAATCGAGTCCAGCGATATGTTTTAACGCATCCTTTACGACCCCGACCTTGAACGCCATTTGTTTTTCGTATTTCAAGTCCTGTAGCTTGCACCCGCCGCATTGTGCAAATACAGGGCAGGGGGGCTCCACGCGGTCGGGTGAGGCGACGCGCCGTTCAATAATGTGAGTCACTCCAAATCGTGGTGTGGTTTTAATCACCTCAGCGAAGACCTGATCGCCAGGGAGGCCTCCGGGAACAAATATCGTATATCCTTCATGTCTACAAATGCCGTCGCCGCTGGAACCCTGGCTATCAACAGTAAGTTCCAGCTTTTCACCGTTGCGTACAGGAATAATGTGTTTTTGTTTAGCCATGTTTCCTCTCAAAGTTGAATCCCACAAGCTAACACACCGTTGGTAGCGGGGGCAAGATGAATAAGGAACTAAAAACTATTTCTTTGCTTCCCAGACGTCTTTGCTGTTTAATTTCTATGAATTAATTATCAATAGAGCCGGATAGGAAAATGGATCAACCAATTTGCATACTGGGCGCACTGCGCGAAGAGATTAATGGTATCCGGCGGGCGATGTCAGTTGAAGAACAGATTAAAGCCGGGCGGGCGGATGCCTGGAAGGGAAACTGGGAGGGAGCCAGCATTGCACTCGTGCGGACAGGTGTTGGTAAAGATTGTGCCTTGAACGCACTGGAAGAAGTGTTGAAGCTGGTGAATCCGTCTTTGATCCTATCGATCGGATACGCTGGAGGCCTGGATTCCAAATTAAAAGTGGGCGATATCGTTGTCGCAGACCGTGTATTTGATGATGCTCATTCTAACCGAGGCATCGGTTACACAATAGGTTCTGATCTGCTGGCCCGCGTTGAGGCATTGTCTTCTTCCGATGAATTTTCCCTTCACCGTGGTCCATTAGTAACCGTTGATGAACCCGCCGCCGATCCAGAATCAAAACGCATGCTGGGAACGCGCCATGGAGCGATTGCCGTCGATATGGAAACATCTGTGCTGATAGCCCGCACAACCGAAAGAAACATTCCCTTCCTTTCAGTAAGAGCGATCAGCGATACCGCCGATCAATCCCTGGTCGATGTCAGTTCATTTATAGGCGAAGACGGAGAAGTCTCAAAACTGAAAGCCGGGTGGTATGTCGCCACCCATCCCCAAACCATAAAAACATTCATATCCCTGGGCGTGCAAAGCCAGAAAGCCACCCGCAACATGACAGGTTTTTTAAGGGTGTTTTTGCAGGCTCCCAACAATTCCAAATAA
>Ga0066854_10000606_pt1 | contig 12847 bp, 11 predicted proteins | sample ETNtaG_8_FD_65494 | JGI IMG/M metagenome (GOLD analysis project Ga0066854, IMG submission 65494) | Marine microbial and viral communities from oxygen minimum zone, Eastern Pacific Ocean - ETNP201406SV75 | ecosystem: Environmental > Aquatic > Marine > Oceanic | place: Pacific Ocean: Eastern...
TACATATTTTTGACTTCAATGATGACTTATACGGTCAGTGCATTGAAGTGGTGATACATAAGAAACTTCGTCAGGTGATGAAGTTCAACGATTTAGATGCCTTACAAGCTCAAATTAAGCTAGATAGTGAACAAGCAAAGCTAGCATTAAAGCAAATAGTAATATAGTTGGCTTTTTGGCCATCAATTCCAACAAACGGATAATGATTTAAATGAGTGATTACAAACATACCCTGAATTTACCGGCAACATCTTTTGCGATGAAAGGTAATATGGCAAACCGTGAGCCTAACATGCTAAAAGATTGGGCTAGTAAAGATTTATACGGAAAAATTCGTGCCGCCAAAAAAGGCAAGAAATCATTTATTTTGCATGATGGACCTCCATACGCTAATGGTAATATTCACCTTGGCCATGCGGTTAATAAAATTTTAAAAGATATTATTGTTAAGTCTAAAACGTTATCTGACTTTAACTCACCCTACGTACCCGGTTGGGATTGTCATGGTTTACCAATTGAGCTAATGGTTGAGAAAAAAGTAGGTAAGCCGGGTCATAAAGTTACTCCAGCACAGTTTCGTCAAAAGTGTCGTGATTATGCAATAAAGCAAGTTAATGGTCAGCGCGAAGACTTCAAACGTTTAGGTATTTTTGCTGACTGGGAAAATCCTTATTTGACCATGGACTTTACTACGGAAGCGAATATTATCCGTGCTTTAGGCAAAATTGCTGAGAATGGTCATTTGCAGCAAGGTTTCAAACCTGTGCATTGGTGCACAGATTGTGGTTCAGCATTAGCTGAGGCAGAAGTAGAATATAAAGATAAGCATTCACCCGCGATTGATGTGAAATTTAACATCGACGATGAAGCAGTTGCTAATAGATTCTCTCACCCAGAAGGACGTACAGGTGAAGGCCAAATAGGTCTCGTGATTTGGACAACCACACCATGGACACTGCCCGCTAACCGTGCAGTTTCAGTTAATGCTGATGTTGAATACACCCTAGTTCAATGCGACTCATTGCCAAACGGAGAAAAGGGCAAGCTGCGCCTTATTTTAGCCTCTGATTTAGTTAGTGACTGTATGGACCGATTTGGTATTGAAAAATATCATGCCTTAGGCTTTTGTCATGGGAGTGAGCTTGAACATGTACAATGTCAGCATCCATTTTATGATTTTACTGTGCCTGTTATTTTAGGTGAACATGTTACAACTGACTCAGGTACAGGTTGTGTTCATACTGCCCCAGGGCATGGTGTTGATGATTTTGTTGTTGGCAAAGAATACAATTTGGAAATTGCCAATCCAGTTGGCGCTAATGGTGTTTACCTTGAAGATACTCCATTATTTGCAGGTCAACATGTTTTCAAGGCTAACGACAGTGTTGTACAGGTGCTACAAGAAAAAGCGGCTTTAATGCATCATCATGCTTTTGAGCATTCTTACCCGCATTGCTGGCGCCATAAAACGCCAATAATTTTTCGTGCTACACCACAGTGGTTTGTTTCTATGGACAAACAAGGTTTACGTACTGATTCATTAAAAGAAATAGAAAAAACGCAATGGATCCCTGATTGGGGACAAAGCCGTATTGAGTCAATGGTAGAAGGTCGCCCTGACTGGTGTATTTCACGCCAACGTACATGGGGGGTTCCTATTGCTTTATTTATCCATAAAGACACGGGAGCACTCCATCCTCGTAGTATTGAGTTAATTGAAGATGTTGCTAAACGCGTTGAAAAAGAAGGTATTCAAGCCTGGTTTGATTTACAAGCCAGTGAACTGATTGGTGATGATGCCAACGACTTTATCAAAGTACCAGATACTTTAGATGTATGGTTTGATTCAGGAACAACCCATTACTCAGTCATTAATGCCAGAGAAGAGTTTGATGGTATTGCGGATTTATACCTTGAAGGTTCAGATCAACACCGGGGTTGGTTTATGTCTTCAATGATGTCATCTGTTGCTATGACAGGGAAAGCACCATATAAGCAAGTACTTACTCACGGTTTTACTGTCGATGTCAATGGGCATAAAATGTCTAAATCATTAGGAAACGTGGTAACACCTTCACAGATTACTAATAATTTGGGCGCTGATATTTTACGCTTATGGACAGCATCGGTAAACTATACACAAGAAATCACTGTCTCTGATGAAATATTTAAGCGTCAAGCTGATGCTTATCGTCGTATTCGTAATACTTCACGCTTCTTACTTGCTAATTTAAATGGCTTTGAGCCGGCACAGCATTCAGTCGCCTTTGCAGAGATGGTTGAATTAGATCGTTGGGTAGTAGAAAGGGCAGCACGCTTACAAGAAGAGATTGTTACTGCCTATAATGATTATGAATTCCATGTTGTTGTACATAAATTAATGAATTTTTGTACAACGGAATTAGGGGGCTTCTATTTAGATATCATAAAAGATAGACAGTACACAGCAAAAGCTGACTCTAATGCTCGTCGTTCATGCCAAACGGCCATGTATTTAATTGCAGAAGCAATGACGTGTTGGATGGCGCCGATTTTATCATTCACGGCACAAGAAATATGGCAAGCCTTGCCTACGCCAGCATCAGGTGAGCGAGACGAATTTGTCTTTACCGGTGTTTGGTTCGAAGGTTTAGTAAAAGCAGCTGATGATTCAGTCTTAAATAGTGATTACTGGAATGAGTTATTACTAGTACGTGCTGAAGTGAATCGTGCATTAGAGCTTGCTCGTAAAGATAAAGTTGTTGGCAAAGCGCTTGAAGCACAAGTGACTTTATTTGCTAGTGCTGAGTTAGCTGAAAAATTAAATCAATTAGGTGAGGAGTTGCGTTTCGTGTTGATTACTTCTAAGGCAACAGTTGACGTGGTAACCGAGCACCCTAAAGGTGCGAGTGCAACTGATATTGATGGCTTATGGTTAAGCGTTGCAGCAGCCGAAGGCGACAAGTGTGATCGTTGCTGGCATGTTACTACCGATGTAGGGCACAATGAAGCTCATCCAGAGATTTGTGAGCGTTGTGTCACTAACGTTGATGGTGAAGGTGAGCAACGCCAATATGCTTAAAGTTTTTACTGAAACAGGAGTGCGTTGGCTTTGGCTCACACTATTATGTTTATTGCTAGATCAAGTAACTAAACAATGGGTTGCAGGCTCATTTAATTTATATGAATCTGTTAATGTGCTGCCTATTTTTAGTCTAACTTATGTCCATAACCTTGGTGCTGCTTTTAGTTTTCTTGCCGATCAAGGGGGTTGGCAGCGCTGGTTTTTTACAGCTATTGCCGCTATTGCCAGTATTGTTTTTATCGTATGGCTAGCGAAAACCCCTAAATCACAAAGATTGTTAAGCATTGCCTTTGCACTGATGTTAAGTGGTGCTCTTGGTAATTTAATTGACCGAGTACTTTTTGGCTATGTAATTGATTTTTTAGATTTTCACTGGGCAGGTTATCGTTTTCCAGCTTTTAATGTTGCAGATACGGTGATTTTTATTGGAGCCGCTTTAATGATTTTGGAATCCTTTATCTCAGAGCAAAGTACTACTGAAAAAGAAACAGAAGATAAGTAATGACAACAAATAATGTAATACAAAAAGATTCGAGCATCTTAGTGCATATTACCATGAAGTTAAGTGATGGCTCGGCAGCTGATAGTACCAAGGTAAATAATAAGCCGGCAAAGATTATTATGGGGGACAATAGTATTTCCCCTGCTTTTGAAGCCCAATTGCAAGGGATGGAAGTGGGCAGCAGTAAAGAATTTACTTTGGCCGCACCCGATGCGTTTGGCGAGCCAAACCCTGATAACATTCATTATGTAGATATTGATAAGTTTACTAGTGATGTACCAGCAAAAGTAGGTAATATAATCACTTTTACTCAGCCTGGAGGTGAACTTCCGGGTATGATTAAGGAAGTTAATGGTAACTCTGTTACGGTCGATTTTAATCACCCTTTAGCAGGCCAAGCTGTTACTTTTATTATTGATTTAGTTGATATATTGTAAATTATGTAAGTGCACCACCTTTAGCTTATACCCTCGCTCTTATGGTATAGGCTATGTTTAATTTGTTATTTGTTTTGAGAATGTTATGGAAATTGTTTTAGCTAATCCTCGTGGCTTTTGTGCTGGCGTAGATAGAGCCATTAGTATTGTTGATAGAGCATTAGACCTATTTGGTGCTCCTATTTACGTACGTCATGAAGTGGTTCATAACAAATTTGTAGTGGATGGTTTAAAAAATCGTGGTGCTATTTTTGTTGAAGAGCTAGATGAAGTACCAGATAACAGTACTGTCATTTTTAGTGCTCATGGGGTGTCAAAAACGGTACGCAATGAAGCTAAAAATCGAGATTTAAAAGTATTTGATGCCACTTGCCCATTAGTAACTAAAGTACATATGGAAGTAGCACGTGTAAGCCGGAAAAACATTGAATGTGTGCTTATTGGTCATACTGGTCACCCTGAGGTTGAAGGAACCATGGGGCAATATGACAGCAAGTCTGCTGGTATTTATTTAGTTGAATCAGTAAGTGATGTAGCAAAGTTAACAGTTAAAGACCCCGGGAAACTTTATTTTTGTAGTCAAACTACCCTATCAGTGGATGACACTTCTGACGTTATTAATGCCTTACAAGCTAAGTACCCTTTGATTGAAGGGCCGCGTAAAGATGATATTTGCTACGCAACACAAAACCGGCAAGATGCAGTAAGATCCATTGCTAGCCAAGTGGATTTATTATTAGTAGTTGGCGCTAAAAATAGTTCTAATTCGAATAGGTTAAGAGAAGTCTCTGAGAAAATAGGCACGACCTCTTACCTAATAGATACTGCTGAAAATATTAAAACAGACTGGCTTGATAATATTCAAAGAGTGGGTGTTACTGCCGGAGCTTCTGCTCCGGCCATTCTAGTTGAGCAAGTGATTGAAGCCTTAAAAGCTTTCGGTGGCCACGAGGTTAAAGAATTCCCTGGTCGCGAAGAAAATATTGTATTTGCAGTCCCCGCAGAATTGCGCTAATCTTGAGTTGGTCATAATTTAATCAGCTTGAGTTTTTTCTCACAGCTCATAGGTATACTGTACCTATAAACTGATAATTCTAATTTAAAAGCACCGATTTTACGGAAAAATATAGATTTTTACGGAAAAATAGAAGGTATAGCTTATGCGGTTCACGTTGGTGATATTTAGCACATATAAGCTTTTAGTTCGCTCTGTTAATGTATTAAAATTGGCTCAATCTTTATCTGCGTTTATAAATAGTTTGACCTTGGTATCTCGTTTACCTAAAAGCGGTGTAAGTTCAAAAAAAATCCTCCTAATAATTCATTTGTTAATTAAACGAATGATGTACTTATATCTTTTTAGATTGCTTGCTAATTCATTTTTTTATCCACTAAAATGGCAAGCAAAGGTGTTTTCGCTGTTAGTTAAACTAAGCTTAACTTAGCAATAAAGGTATTTTTATTATGCTAAAAAATACACTTACCAAAAATCAACAGCGTCATATCATTAACGAAAAAGGCATGACATTTGTTGAAGTGTTAATTGCCTTAGTTATTATGGTTACAGGTATTTTAGGTGCTGTTGCTATGCAGGCAATAGCGAAAAAAGGTAGTTTTGATGCGATGCAGCGTTCCGTAGCATCGAGTTTAGCACAAGATATTATTGAAAAAATGCGTAGTAATTCAAATGTTGCTTTAGCTTTATATGCCGCTAATAGCCCATACGGTACAGGAAAAATTATCGGCTCACCTGTATGTAATTCATCGTTAGCTATATGTACACCAGAGCAAATGGTTACCCATGATTTATTTGATTGGGAGCAAAGTATTATGGGAGCAGGAACACAGAAGTCAGGTAAAAATGCTGGTGGGTTAACAAATGGTATTGGTTGTATAACGGTTAATGGTAATAGCGTAACGATTGTTCTTACTTGGCAAGGGAAAACAGAGTCTTCTGATGCAAATAAAGCGTCAACTTGTGGGAGTATAAGTGATATGCGTCGGCAAGTTTTTGTTGAAGCATTTATATTCTAGGGACTAGCTAAGGTGGATAGGTTGGCATTTCAATAGATGAAAGTTATCAAAAGCACTCAAAGGAAAAAAAGAATCAATGTGTTGAAAAGTCAACGTGGTTTTAGTTTGTTAGAAGTATTTATCTCCTTAGTTATTGGTCTGGTGATTTTTGCCGGTGTATTAAGCCTTTTTGTCGCTATGCAAACCACTACTCGTGAAACTTCGAGTTATGGTGAGCTTCAAGAAAATGGTCGTTTTGCTATTAGCGTATTAAGTGATGATTTACTTAGACAGGATTTTTGGGGGGATTATAGCGGTTTTGTTGATTTATCAAGTATCAATCCTGTTCCTTCTCCCCCTGCAGGAGAGTGTGTAGGGGGCGGGATAAATAATGGAACCTTCCCTTTGGCTACAGGACACTTTAGAACCCTGTGGGGGGAAACGGTCACTGCGGCAACTATTTTGGGTGGTTGTAGGAATGATGCTAAAGTTGATTCAGATATATTACAGTTAAAACGAGTTGTTTCAGCGCCATTAGTCGATGGTGCAGGTGCACCTATAACCATTGCCCCAACAGGTCATTTTTATTTTGTTAGTAATATAAATCATGGCAGTATCTTTTCGTCAGGCGATGTGCCCGTAATAGAAAATTCTCAAGTGTGGGAATATCAGCATCATATTTATTATGTAAGGGAAGAATCGATAGGGGCTAATACCATACCGGTACTTATGCAAGGGCAGTTAACGAATAAGTTATCATTTTCACCAATTATTGATGGTATTGAGGTGATTCGTTTTGAATATGGCGTTGATATGCAAATAGACCCTACAGTGACCGGTTATGGTATTGTTGATGCTTATATTTCGGCTAACAGCATGACAGATGTGTTATGGGACAATGCAACTAGTAGGATTATCTCTGTAAAGGTTTATGTGTTAGCTCGTAGCATTGAACCTGATGAAAAATACAAAAATACAAACACATACCAGCTAGGCGATTTTTCTTATACAGCAAATGATCATTATCGTCGTTTATTATTTAGCTCAACGGTGACTTTATATAATGCTAGGGTTGATAGTTGGTAGGGTGAAAAGAAAATGATGAATAGACTTAATGCAGACCGTAAAACTAAACACATTAGTAATCAATATGGGATTGTTTTAGTGGTTGCTTTGGTATTTTTGATTGCGCTGACAGCTGCTGCTGCCGCGCTAATGCAAAACATCACAACAGATATGAAAATGTCTGGTGCTAGTGAGGAAAAAGTGGTCGCAACGCAAGAAGCCGTTAGCGCTATTGATGAAATAATTTTTAATCAGGTATCCCCCGGGACCTCGAATGCTTTCGCCGCTTCAGTGGTTACCTTTAAAGATGGGCCAAAAGATATGTCTGCAGCTATATCAACAACTAACGCTGATGGTGATTTTTCCTCTGCAACATTAGATGTCGTCAATAATGATTTAAATTTAGAACCAGACTGCCCTGCTGCTAAAGTGGCATCCTCAACACAATTATTTACCTGCAATGTACTTAAAATTCAAGTTAACAGGGTTTATGGTCGCAATGGTACCAGTACGGTTAATGTTAATTCAGGCATAGCACAGCAGTTATTACGTTAATGCCGATTTGATGGTTTACTAATTTGGTTGAGTTTGAAAATTATAACTATAAGAAGCGTACAAGTATTTGTTTGGAGAACAACAATGAAAAAATACATACTCTTAGCATTGTTACTTGCAGCGGCTAATTTTTCTTATAGTGAAGATATCGAATTATATATTAGCGAAAGTGTCAAACAATCAAAGTCGCGACCACAAGTGCTTATTATTTTTGATGATTCAGGCAGTATGAGTACCAATGAAACGGTTAAGGCCTCTTATAACCCTCAAATTGCTTATGATGCCTTGGGGGGGCTATCTAAGCTTGCCGAAAGCTATACTTACTATACGCAAGGTGAAATAGAAATTAGTGATATTCCTAAGGCGGATGAAAGTAGTGAAAAACGTAAGTTCTTATCCGCTATCAGTAATTGTAAAACAGCCCAGGATATTATTGATAAATATGGTTTTTATACAGGCTATGTTAGAGAGTATAAATTTCAAGGGAACTCTGGGCGCTGGGTTGGCCTAAATGAAAACGATGGCAGTAATATTATTATTACTGATTGCCAAGATGATGTTATCTCAATAAATAACAATAATAACAGTTATTTAAATAATAGTGATGAAGTCATAACGCCAGATGATTTTGCAGGTTATCCCATTGACGGTGAAGGAAGTTCAAGTACTCCTGTCTTTTATGCTGCCAATATAGCCGATACTAATGTTTCATGGTCAGGTTCGTTAGTTACTTTATACAGTGATAATTATTTACGTTGGTATCATGGTGATGTTAACAATGTAAAAATTGGCTGGGAAACTAAAGAGCGAATGGAAATCGCTCAGGAAAGTGTGGTGAATTTAATTTATTCTGCACCCAATGTTGATTTTGGTTTACAAGTTTTCAATTATAATTATAAAACAAACGAAAGGAACGGTGGGCGAATCGTTTTTGGAATTACTGAATCTACGATAGACAGTCGGGCCACCTTAAAAAATGTTATTAATGATGCCGTTCATGCACAAGGCAACACGCCTTTATGCGAAAGCTTATACGAAGCATCTCGCTATTTTGCCGGAAAATCAGTTGATTTTGGTAATGACGACCAACATTATAGCTCTCATGGTTATACCGCTAATGTACCCTCTAGAGATACTAGTATAGAAAGCTCTGGAGTGTATCAGTCACCTTTGTCTTCATGTAGTGATAAAGCGTATGTCATTTTAATCACAGATGGTCAACCAACGATGGATACTGACGCTGACGCTGAAATTTTGGCTATGCCTAGTGGTGATCAAGAAGCAATAGGGAGTCCATTTGAGCTTAATGGCACTAATAATTATTTAGCTGCGCTAGCTGGCTGGATGAATAATAATGATATCAATGACAACCTTGATGGTAAACAAACAGTAGAGACTTATACCATAGGTTTTGGTGAAGATGCCCAAGAAGATGCTGAGCCATTGCTAAAAGAAGCTGCTGCATTAGGCGGCGGAAAATATTTTCCTACACAAGATACAGCCAGTTTAACCGCAGCATTAATCAACTTATTAGCGAATATAAGCCCAAGTAATGATAGCTTAACCTCTGCTTCTGTTGCTGCAAATAACTTCGATAGAACGGAAACACTTAACGCTGTTTATTATGCCATGTTTCAACCCGATAGGGGGCCGAGGTGGCAAGGTAATCTGAAGAAATACAACGTGGTCAATGGTAAGCAACTTGGTCAAAATGGCAATACCGCAATTGATGATGAGTCAGGTCATTTTTCACCTGATGCCACCAGTTTTTGGTCTAGTGATAAAGATGGAAATCGAGTAGCCGAAGGTGGTGTTGCTGCTATGTTACGTAAAAAAACTAATCGTACAATATATAGCGAGACAGATGATGGTGAATCGCTTGCTTTGTTGAATGAAGACGTTTTATCCGGCAATGAGCAAGCTTTTGCTGATCTTGTGGGTATTGATGTTGATGATGCGTTGGAATATTTTAAATGGAACCTCGGTATTGATGTTGACGATGAAGATGAAGATGGTGCAAGAGATGACATGCGTCATGATATTTTTGGTGATCCCTTGCACTCAAAGCCTTTAGTACTAAATTATGGCAATAAAATCCATGTTGTCATAGGCACAAATGCAGGTGCTTTACATCTATTTAAAGACACAGGCAACACTGTTGATGAAACATGGGCCTTTATGCCTAAAGAGCTTTTTCCAAATATTAAAAAGCTGCGGGATAATGACTCCTCCGATGATAAAGTCTATGGCATAGATGGAAGGATAACCTCCTATATTGATGATAAAGACGGTGATGGAATTATCGAAACAGGTGACAAGGTTTGGATTTTCTTTGGTTTACGTCGTGGTGGTTCATCTTATTATGGGTTAGATATTAGTCAGCCCGATTCACCAAGCCTTTTGTGGCATATTGGTGCTGATGATTTAGCAGAGCTGGGTCAATCTTGGTCCCAACCTAAATTAGCCTTTTCTAAAATAAATATTGAGCATGGTATTGCAAAACCCGTATTAATTTTTGGTGGTGGTTATGACACCTCTAAAGATAATGACGGTGTAGGTCAGTCTGATAATATTGGTCGTGCAGTATATATGGTTGATGCAGAAACAGGAATATTAAAATGGTCAATGGCCCCGGAAGGGGCGTCGACAAGTTTTGATGGTGTTGACAGTATTCCTTCAACTATTTCAACTTTAGATAGTGATGCTGATGGTTTAGCTGACAGATTATATTTTGGTGATACTGGAGGTAATGTTTGGCGCGTTGATATGCCAAGCGATAGTCCTACGGGGGAAGATCCCTGGAGTGTATTTAAATTGGCTGAACTTGGAAATGCTAACGATAATACGAATGACAGACGGTTTTTTAATGAACCTTCAATCGTACGTACTTTTATTACTGAAACGCTTCAAGAACAAGTAACGGATAGTGAGGGTCAAATTTCGACTGTTTATGTTTATCAAGAAACGCCTTATGACGCAGTATTATTAGGTAGTGGTGATCGTTCTAAACCTCTCAATGATGATACTGATGATATGTTTTTTATGATTAAAGATAAATATGTTCAAACGCGAACATTTGCTCCAGAAGCTGAACAGGCAAAACCTGCTGCTATTGTTTTATCGACACTTTATGATATTAGCGATAATCCACTTGAGCAAGTCAATGATGCTGGACGTCAAGCATTAGAAGTAGAGTTAAGCAGTAAATCAGGTTGGTTCTTTAGTTTAGAACAGCTAGGTGAAAAAAGTACTGCAAGCGCTATTGTTATAAACAACACCGTGTATTTTACAACGTTTACCCCTCCTAACTTGGACAGTTATAATGAAGAAAGCTGTGAGTTGCCCAATGGTCAAGGCTGGTTGTATGGAGTTGAGTTAGCACAAGGGATTAGTAAATTTAAATGGTCTGAAGAAGAGAGCAACCGCGAAGACAGAATAGCGTTTATTAGTGAGCAGTTTTTAGGTTCACCAACACTGATTGTAATACCACAAGACGATGGTGATTCATCCACGATAGACGAATCCGTTGGTAATTTAATTGTTGGACGTCGTATGATTGACGTAGGCTTTAAATTACAAACTATGCGTACCTATTTGTACGTTACAGAGGAGAGGTAGTAATGGATAAATATATACCCTTGATTATCAGGAAAAAATCAATCGGCTTTACTTTGATGGAGCTCATGATTAGTGTAGCAATTATTGGTATTTTAGCTGCAGTTGCTTACCCGTCATATACCGATTTCGTCCTTCTTTCTAACCGTAGCGAGGCACAGCGAGAGTTAATGCGATATGCCAATATACAAGAACAAGTATTTGTTGATAGTCGCTCTTATGCTCCAGATATGAAAGGATTAGGCGAAAGTGCAACAACGATTACAACGGAATCCACAAACTACCTTATTAAGGTCCAAGCGCAAACAGCAACTACTTTTACTTTAAGAGCCGTTGCTCAACAAAATCAAGTAAATGATACAGACTGCACAGAATTAGAGGTAAATGAGCTGGGGGTGAAAACTCCTCCCGTTTGTTGGAGGAAGTAAAATGGAAAACCAAGTTAAGCGACTTTTTTTTATTCTTATATTTTTTTTGAGTACTGTTTCGTTAGCAAACTCGTCAGCCAGTTCTTCGAAAGATGAGCTACAGAGCAAAGAGAAAATTGATGTGAAATGCTATGTTGAACTGGTAGGAGGCGGTGAAACTATCAGTTTATGGCATATCAAACCGTCATTATTAAAAGGCTTAGGGGCTTATATAGTAGGACGGAAAATTCGAGTTGTTGGCAAAAAGAAAAAGGCTTATATTTATAAAGTAAAAGAGTGCGTGTTAGATAAAGATGATTTCAGCCATGCTACAGCAAATTTGATAGATAAAACACTAGGAAGATAATCTTTAAAACTTGCCGGTTAGCTTTTATGGTAATGAGTTTTACTGGTTTTATATTGCTCAATTAACGCATCTATATTATCTTGGCAATACTCACGAAGACCGCTTAATAGCATGTGTTTTTTACCATGGCCTACTACTTCCCCTTCGCTAACTAAATCAAACTCTAACCACGCATCACCTCGTTTACCTTCAATAGATAAACTTGTTTGAGCAAGTTGTAATGAAAGACTTTCAATATCAAGTCGTTGTAGGTTAATTTCCATAGCTTGGTACATGACCATAGGGCGTGCAGGATTGATCATGACATTTTTCTCTGACATTAGTTTCACTAAAATATCAGGAAAAGTGTAACCGGAAAAGCTGACATAAGCCTTAGTTAAGGCGTTAATGAGTGCAGGGCAAGTGGATTTTTCACCGCTTGCTTCGACGGATAAATAATTCTTTCCATTGTTATCATTTACTTCAAAGTTACCAGTGATTTCATTGGGAAATGTTAAATGAATTCCGTCATTTACCATCCCCGAAAAATTAAAACTCATTTCTTTATGTAAGCCTGCTTTAGCAATAATGACTGAAAATAATAGATCGCCAGGCACACAAAAACGTTTCGCCTCAACATCGTGAAGTGGATTAAAGTCATTAGCTACTTGTTTAGCAAAATCACTTCCTTGTTGGCGAGTAAAGCTAATTTTCTCATTATTAATCGCGCAATATTGCTCAATAAACATTTTTTCTCCTGCTAGGGACACCAATAGAATCAACTTGGTGAAATACAACGTTATTTTAAAAACGAAACATTCTAACAGTGATTAAAAAATAAAT
>Ga0066854_10000616_pt1 | contig 12763 bp, 8 predicted proteins | sample ETNtaG_8_FD_65494 | JGI IMG/M metagenome (GOLD analysis project Ga0066854, IMG submission 65494) | Marine microbial and viral communities from oxygen minimum zone, Eastern Pacific Ocean - ETNP201406SV75 | ecosystem: Environmental > Aquatic > Marine > Oceanic | place: Pacific Ocean: Eastern...
GGTAATACAGGAGTACGTAGGCATTCATAAATACGATCGAGGTTTTCCTCCTCTTCTGGTTTCGTGATAAAGCTTACAACTATCATTGTGACTAACGAAATTGTCAGATACATTATCATTTGCCAAGGTAGAGATAGTTGCCCGTCATAAAGCATAAAATCAGGTAAATTTTTTGCAAAACGAGCATTGAAGTCCCAACCAATAAAATTGATTTTACTGGTAAAAAACCAAGCCAAGAATCCACTTAATGTAGAAGCCCATGCACCTGCAGCCGTGGCTCTTCTCCAGAAGAAACTGACCCATATTGCAACTCCCATCATTGCCTGGACTTTCCAGAACATTTCTAAGCCACGAACTACACTTGATAATTCAAATGCAATAGTTATCCCAAATAAAACAATAAAAATTGATGTTAACCTAGCTACAAAAATATAGTGTTTTTCATCACGTCCAGGCTGGATTAAGGTTTTATAAACATTTTCAGTAAAAAGTGCTGATGCCGACACCATTAATGCATCACAAGAACTCATTACTGCAGCAAGCATCGAAGCGATAAATAATCCTATCAGGCCTGGTGCAATAGTTGGTAATAAATCATGTGCCATTAAACCATATACATGATCAACATTAATTGTATTATCTGCATATAGTCCAATTGCGCAAAGTCCTGTTAAAACCCATGCAATTGTACAAATGCGTTTCATTAACATACCGCCAACAAGGCCTATACGGGATTCATGTTCAGTTTTACCTGCACCACACATAGCCATAGAGTAGGGTGAAGTGACCCAGCCAATTAGGCCATTGATAGCAATAACAATCACATATAATGTTGTAATCTCTCCCGGTGCAACAACTTTAAATACTGATGGATCATCAATGACGGATCGGAGCCCCTCCATTCCTCCTACCGCATTTAAGGCGAAAGGTAAAATTAAGAATGATAGAATAACTGTAAGAACACCTTGTAGTGCATCTGTAATTATAGCTGCATTTAACCCCCCTAGCACACCATAAGAAACAAAAAGAATTGTCATTGCAATTATAGCAAGTTCTGGACTTATAGAACCACCAGAAACAGGTTCTATCATAGCACTCGTTGCTTTAAGTACAACACCTATATTTACAGATAATTGCGCTATACCAACAACTGCAAAGAGAACGGATACACTTTGTCCATATCTTTTATGCAAATAATCAGCTGTTGTTACCGCTCTCATACGCCGAAATAGAGGTGCAAGTAACCAGTAAAAAGGTGTCGCAAATAACCATAGCCATTGATACCAGATACCCGAAGCACCAGATGTATAAGTTTTTGAAGCCACTGTCACGGCTTGATCAGTATTTGTACCGGTTCCAAAGGTAAAGAGCATCATCATGCCTTTACCAAATTTTCGGTCACTTATAAAATAATCTGAAGTAGATGATACTTTTTTTGCTGCATAAGTACCAATAAACAGCACTACAATCAAGTAGATAAAGATAATAATCCAATCTATGACCATATTATAATCACTGAGTTAATTTAATTAAGTAGATAATAATGAATGCATTTGATCCTTGTAGCCTGTTAGTTCCCAACGAGTCAATGATATAGGTACAATACCTCCATTCATAAATTCATCGAAAAATTTTCTGATCGAAAAATTACCTCCTAATTGCTTAGAACGTTCTGCCATTAGTTGATGAATCATATTTTTCCCTACTATATAATTTGTACTATGACCCGGTGCCCTCAAAGTCTCTTCAATATCCCACCATACTGCATCATCATTTTTTTCCGCCCAATCATTTGGGACATTATCTGAAAAAAAGTTAATTCCATCTTCCAAACTAAATTCATTGCTGTGCATTTTTAAATCTGACAATGCCCGTGCATTTCTAAAAGCCTGCCATACATATGTAATTTCTCTAGATCGTGGTCGATCATCAAAAAGTCCTGCTTGCATTAACCATTCTTCAATACCAAATGCCAATGCTTCCGATCGAGCTTCATGAATATCATACAAACGAATTTTTCCTCTAATATGCCTATCATCATTCTTCTGATACCAGATCTTTCGATCGCCAACATAATAATGACCAAAAAACACATGTGCTATATTTGTCATAGGTTCACGATCATTTGTCTGTTCAAAAAATCCCATATGATCAGGTCTCTTATATGCGCTTGAGCCCCAAACTCGCGGATATTGATTTTTAGGGAGTGGTTCTAGTTGATCAGGAACGTTTATTATTTCTTCATCATGAAGAAATTGCATTAGTTTTAAAGCAGCATCCTGCTGTCGAGATATATTCTCATCTTCAGTCGAGGTAATATAAAATTCTTGCTTACTCTTATTTTTATTTTCTTCTATTCTTAAAAATGATATTGCTCGATTATATTCACTATGAATCATGGTATAAAATTCGTCCCATCTATATGGAATAAGATGAACGTTTTTCATCCACCAATTATAGTTATCCTTCCCAATTCCAGCTTTCCCAATCATAGTACTTTTTTTTTCAACTAGCCAATCACGAAAATCTTCAGTGGCAGCTATTGCTTCTTTCACAAAAGGTATCAATCCTGGATGGTGATCTACAAATTCACGTTTGAAATTTTCAAGCAACTGAATATCTTTTTCCTTAACACGGATTGCAATTTCTGCTAGTTCTGGAACAGCATCTGTGAGATTAATCTTTGCCTGATTAAATAACTCTGATACTGCTTTCAACTTTACTTTGAAATCTTCCTGGTCTTTTGTTGAAAGTGGTACTGCGGGTTCATATAACCCCCAATCAGAAAGACTGCGAGAATGGTGAACCAATAGACGAGGATAAATACCATCGGTAAGGTTATAAAAACCTGGATCGCGCGACCATTGTTTGAGCACCCTATGATCAAATTCAACACCATTCATCTCTCCGCGCACTACATGATAGTCCACCTGTTTTGGAATATCCCAATTACTAATTTTAATAGTTCCAAGACGATTTTGAAGTAATTTTAAACCACTATGCTGTTTTTCCATTGCGGCGGTGGTAAAATCAGGCACGCCATTTATAACCTTTGGCTTTATATGTTCTCTAAATTCATCAAACAAATCAATCAAGGTGTGATATTCTGCTAAAGATTTCTTCATCTCTAAATTCATTTATTAATTTTTTTGAAAATTTTTCAATATATCTGAGATGTGATTAATGTAAGTAGTTCTACTTCTCGATAATTGGTAATATAATGTGAGCAGGATATTCTTTTGAATGGTATATGGTATTTTCAGCTACAATCCATTCAGTTTCATCATAATTATTTCCGCCTGTATTTAGATTTCTCTCAAACATGGGGAAATTACTGCTTGAAACCTGCAAACGGATAATATGACCACTTGCAAAATAATTACTCGCAGCATTTAGGTTTAACTGAATCTTATATACTTCACCCTCTTTCATCCAGACTTTCTTAGTAAATCCATCTCTATATCTAGAACGGAATATTGCATCCTGTATATTATAAGCCTTACCATCGGGATATACGTCAACTAGTTTTGCTGTAAAATCAGTGTCTTTCGCAGAAGAAGACACATAAATAATCAAAGTAATTGGTCCTGTGATTTCAATCCCTTTCTTAAGGATCGGCGTTGAATAAACTAAGACATCATTACGTATTTCAACTTCTGCTTGATCAAATGCGCCTGGTGGTTCACTTCTTGAACCTCCTATAGTAGGAACCGGATTACCAGGATCATATGTATATTTATCTGGTAATTCATTTTTCGGCAACTTTTTTGAAAGCCAGCCATTACCATAGCGGCTGTTTGCGCTTCCATCACTGTGAAGATAATATTTTGTAAATTTTGTTTCAGGCAAGGGCCAACTATTGGCGGACCTCCATTCATTTTTTCCCATTGTGTAATATTGTACTCTGGGCATATCCGTTACAGCATTTTCTTGATCTTTGAGCCAATAATCAAACCACTTTAGGTATGTACCTAAATAATCAAATCTAGCGTCTCCGATATAAAGTTCCCCAACCCGCGTATTTTCATCAACTCCATCAAAATCACAATGGCCAGTAGGGGCGATAATAACAAACTGATTATCAGCAGCAGATTTTGAAACAGCATTTTCTCTAAAATAATTGGAAGCAAAAAGTGTTTCTTCAACACTAAAATCATACCAAGAACTCATGTGTAAGGCGGGAGTATTAAATTTTTCATCACCATTATAAAATCCCATAACATCATGCCACCAAGAATTACCAAAATCTGTTGTAATTAAATCAACCCAATCATTAGGAGGTGCACCTGCTTCATTCATTACATCAATAAGTGGCAAATGCCAATTTAATTCTTCAAAATCAATATCTGGCAGTTCAGTAACAGCTGGATTAAAAAATTCACGAATATTCAGGATTTCTTCATCCGTTAGCCCAGGAGGTGGTTTGTATGAGTATTTGTGTGCTGCTCTAATATACCAAGATATACTTGAGGCATGATCTAACACTCCCCCTTTGAAGCCAGCCCAGTAATTATAACGTCCATTCGCTGCTCCAATGACACCTCCAGCAGCCTGAGGAATCATTGCGGCAAGGTTGGGGTGCATTAAAGGAGCTTGGACCATTTGAGTCTCGCCCGGATATGAGCAGCCATAAGTTCCTATTTTGCCATTACTCCAAGATTGGGCAGCAAGCCATTCCACTGTGTCATAACCATCATCAGCTTCATTACCTGCTGGAGGAGAATAAATTCCTTCGGACTCAAATTTACCTCTACAATCCTGTATTGCAACAACATAACCCTGTGAAGCAAACATGTAGGCTATTGGTCGTTTATCTTTATCCCTATAATTATTCTTATTATAAGGTGTTCGTATTAGTATGACCGGTAGCTTATTTTTTTTAGTTTCAGGAATATATAGATCAGTTGACAGACGTGTATCATCTCGCATTGGAACCATGCGGCTTTTTAAGAGTCCCACTTTATATTTAGGCTCAGGTATAGTTGGCATGTTTTTTATTTCATTTGCGAAAACAACGCTTATAATGAATAAAAATAAAGGAATTTTAGATAGGCTAATAATATCACTCCCTGGTTATTAAAATTATTTTTTCGTGAGGCGGGTACATATATTCAACCCCATTATTGGTAACAATTGCATTATCTTCAAAAGGTATACTTATACGCCTACCCCATTCTGGGATCCACGCATTTATTTCGAATTCCAACGCAAAAATATAGTTTTGTTCCACCATTAGGTGAGCTCGACCAAAACGCCAAGGTGCAATAGATGGTCCCGAAGTAACATCGCCAATACTGGTATTACCAGTAGCATGCATATCAATTGTAAATCCAAATTTATCTGAAGTTCCCAACTCAATCATTAGATCACTGTATTGTGTACCTCTATCCATAGATGGAGTATATACATAACCTTCTTTTTCTAATGCCTTTACTATATTTTTCAATGATTGCCTTGCATTCAAACCGCTTTTAAAAGTTTTTCGTATTACTTCACGTACATTCAATCCATTTAACCAAGCGCGTTTCAATCCTGTTGGTGCATTTTTCTCATCATCTTTCAGAATGTATGCATTTCGTTTAAAATCAGTACCAAAATTCAAATAACCTACACCCATATCCCATGATAGGAAATCACCCGGTCGAAATATATAATCAATATTATCTAAATCAATATTATCGGATATATCTGAGTGTGCAACTCTAGGCATATATGGCAAAAACAAGGATTCTGCTTCAAATGATGGAGGATACCCTTTAGCGGTTAATTTGTCGCTTGCCCACCAGCCAATTTCTGCGCGAGTGGTGATTCCCGGCCTAATATTACGTAATGCTTCTTCCATAATCTGTCTTTGCATTTCACATGTATTAGCAAATACTGTAATTTCTTGTTGCACACGGCGCACACGAAAATTAGTAATTACATCTTCAGCTGAAATAATCCTATTTGTATATTTCTTACCTAGGGCCTTCGTCATCCTGAGGTATGCTGTGTGTGATAAACCATTTGCTATAGGCAAAGCAAGTGACATGTTGACTGCAATTACTTTAGGATCACGTTCTTTTACAAATTGGTATAATTCCTTTTCAGAACCAAAATAATCATAAATACTGTCATCTCCATATCCACCTAAAATAACTCTTTCAATCCTTTCATCTCCACGATCGGTGAATATATAATAACCTACTGTATCATTTACACCAAATGATATTTGTCCACCTAGATCTAGAGCCAGTGGATCTCGAATACCTCCTTGTACGACATGAATCCACATGTCAACACCGCTATCCCTCATTGCACCTGGCAAAATATGATTAAATTTTTCTTGGCGTATTAATCGGAGAATTTCATAGTTCTGTTTAGAACGTTGGGAGTATATTTTTTCATTAGTTAATAAAACTATAAAAATGATTAATAGATAAAAAATACCCCTAATATTCATACTTTTTATTAAAATTCAGAATTTGTTAATGTTTTAGGGCCGATTATTGTAAATACTTATAATTTAGAATTTAGTTTTTTATTAATAATTGATTAACTACCAAGGCTTTTTATTTCACTATCATTACCAGTTAATTGCCACCGAATAAGCGCCATTGGAATAATTCCAGTTGCAAAATATTCTTTAAAAAATCCTTTATATGTAAAATCATTACCCTGCTGACGAATTCGATCCGCAATAAGTTGGTTCATAGCCAATTTTCCTATCACCATACCCATATGCCAGCCAACATATCTAAGATTAGTCTGCATCTCGTACCATGCGTGAGGACCATTAGGTATATTCCAACCATTTGGCGCACATTCAGCCACATAATCAATTGCATCTTGTAAGGAAAATTCATTGCTGTGCATCTTTAAATCAGCAACAGCGCGACAGGTGCGAAATGCCGCTTGCCAATATACAATCTCACGGCTACGCGCTGATTTACCATCAAGATATCCAGCATGCATCATCATTTCTTCTAGCCAAAAAGCCCACCCTTCCAATCTGATCATTTCAATTGCGTATTGCCGTTCAGCGCCAAGAATTACCCTCGTATCACGTCTATTGTATCCATGATCTAAGTGATGCCCTATAAATTCATGTGTCTGCTCAGGTAATGGTTCTCTGTCCGCAGTTTGATGGAAAAAATCTCTAATGCCTGGCCATTCAGACGTTTCACCTGAACCAACGTAACTATTTGCAAAGGTATCGTTCCAACCTGTAGCAAGCGCATTAGTACCACCAAGATATTCTTCAAACCCTATCCATTCAGGAATTGCAAAAAGGCTTTCAGCTTCTGTGAATTTCATTACATGCTTCAAAGCTTCTATTTTTCGTTGGGCATGCTCTTCCCTGGAAGAAACGGGTTTTAGCTCAGGTAAATCTCTATTTCGGTTTCTTTCCAAGGCAACCATAGTTAAAAGCCGATCATCTTCACGCATAATAATATCATACAATTCGTCCCAAGTATAGGGAATCAACTGTACATTCTTCATCCACCAATTATAATTATCTTTTCCTACGCCAGCTTGAGCGGTCATTTTACTTTTGTTTTCCTTCAGCCAGGAATCATATTCCTTAACTGCCTCTAAAGCTTTTGCGGCTATAGACTCTAATTCAGGGTGATGCTCCTTAATCTTTTTATAAATTCTTTCATAAAGTATGATTTCATAGTGCAAATAATGCAAAGCGGAGTAAGCAAGGTCACCTGCGCCATCGGTTAAATTTTTCTTTGCTTGAGATAACACTTCAGGTAAAGCAATTAATTTGATCCTTGCTTCAGTTAATTCTTCATCTTTTATAGGAAACTCGTCAATATAAAAGTATGCCGCACGAGTTGGGCCGGCACCATCTTGAGTCTGAAGGTAAAAACCTGGATCCCTTGACCAAGGTTTAAGCACCATGTGATAAAATTCGAGTCCATGCATTTCTGCTTTAACCAAATGGTATTCCACTCTATCGGAAACTGACCACCCTGCTGTATCTATAAGCGCCAGTTGGGCTTGAAGATTATCTAAAGATGCTTTTTGATGAGCCATTGCTTTTGGTGAATAATCAGGAATTCCATCAGTTATAGAGGGTTTTTGAATAGCCCTGAAATCTTGAAAAATCTTCACCAAGTCTTGATATTTATTCTTTACTGATGGAATATTATTATCTGAATTGCATGATATAATTAATCCATAAAACAATAAATAAATAATGTTCTTTACTATTATTTTCATGTACTTATTAGTTCTGAAGCATTTTTATTTCATCATCATTACCAGTCATTTCCCATCTGATAAGAGGCATAGGTATGATTCCAAATGATAGGAATTCATCAATAAAATCTTTAATTACAAAACTATCGCCCAATTGCACTGCTCTTTCCCTTAATAACTTTATAAAATAAGCTTTTCCTATGACTACATTGCTATGAAATCCGCCTGGATTACGAATATTCGATTGCATCTCAAACCAAACCATATCTTCATTTTCTTGTGACCAGCCGCGCGGCATAATTTCTGCACAAAGTTGTCTAGCTTCAGTTAGATTGATTTCATTAGCATGCATTTTCATATCTGGTATGGCAAGACTCATGTGCGATGCATTCATTAGGTATTCCATTTCCCTGCCTTTTTGTGGGCGTTCATCAAGTACGCCAGCTTGCATTAATAGCTCTTCAAGAGCTACTGCCCAACCTTCCGTACGCATAGATCCCATATTAAAACGCCGTTCAGCTTTGCGAATCGGACTTAAATCAAGACGATCCTGCCTTTGGTAATCTAGCATATGCCCAATATATTCATGAGTTTCGCCAGGTAATATTTCCCGCTGACGTACTTTAGTATCTATACTAGAATTTTCTGGTAAAAATTCTTCATTTGAATCATCATCACCAGTAAGACGTTCTTCTAATTGAACGAGATCATCAAAACCCGTATAATCTGCTGGGTTTACCCAATCATCGATGGTCATCATGTTACCATCACGCAGAAAATCAACAACATGGTGCAGTGCATAATGAATACTCGTTTCATATTCCTTTCTATTCATAGCTACTTTTAGCGGAGGTAGTTTTTGGTTTCTGTGTTCTTCCAACTTTAGAAAAGTAATAATACGATCGTATTCTCTTTGTATAATTTCATTGCTTTCTTTCCAGCCCCAAGGAGAGAACTGTACATTTTTCATCCACCAACTATAATTTTCCTTACCAGATCCAGCAGGTGAAGTCATTGTATGCTTGTTTTCAGATAACCATTTCCCAAATAGTCTAATTTCATTTGCAACGCGTATTGAACCAGCCGCTAATTCTGGATGTACATCTCTAAATTTTTCAGTAAAATTTTCAAACATTCTTGCTTCATGTTCTCCATTTCTTATGGCAAGATCAGCAAAATCGCTACATCCATCAGTAAGGTTAGTTCTCGCCTGTTCAAAAATTTCTGGTACAATTTCAAAAAACTTTATGATCTTATTTTTTTTATCATTTGTTAAAGGAGTTTCGGAATCAAAAAGAGGTCTCATAAAACTTTCAACATTCATTGATGCCCCTGCATCTCCAGATCTGAATGAATAGAAACCAGGATCTTTTGCCCAAGGTCTATACACACGATGATGAAAATTCAAGGCTTTCATTTCTGCCAGAACCAAGTGAAAGTCAACTCTATCATGTATACTCCAATCTGTAGTATCAATCATTTGCATATTAGTTAGTAATGCTTCCAGAGATTTTTTTTGATTGGCCATTGCCTTAGGTGTATAATCAGGTACTCCATTATTTAGTACTGGATCCTGTAGTTTCCTAAGTTCTGTAAAAACTTGTAATAAGTCTTTATAATCACTTTTACGCGATAATTCGTTCACCTTTTGGTTAGTCGAACAAGATACAATAATCATTAATACAGCTAATATTATAGCATTTATTTTTTTCATTTAATCATCAACTATTTCTGATTTATTAAATATGAATGGAATTACAAGAAATAAAGCAAAGAATAAAACGCTATTAACAATAGGCCTTTTAATTATTATATGTAATATTTTCTTAAACAAGTAGTAACTAATTAATATCTAAGGCTTTGCGAGTAAACTCTACAAAATAATCTACAAGTTCATTTGCAGCCTTGCCTGACATTTCCTCATTCCCTGTTGCCACTGCTCGCATGAGTTTTTCATGCAGAATTGCTGCTTGGTTCATATTATCGTATCTTTGGTATGCAACCCAAAAACGTCTGCAGTGAATATGCAATGGATCAAGTGCGCGTGTTGCGAATTTATTTCTACTTACTTGATCTAATAATTCATCAAAAGCGTGATCCAAGCGCAAGTATTCTTGAACATGACTTTCTTTGACAGCTTTTTCCATTTCTTCAGCCATCTCAATTAATTTTTGCTTTTGTTCATCGGTTGATCTTCTAGTGGCACATTTTGCAATTAATTCATCAAGTGGTCTTCGCGTTTCTAAAATAGCCAATTGCCGATACAAAATAATCTCTGAAATTTTTATACCCCTTCGTGGAATTATTTCTAAAAGGTCAATGTTTGCCATTTTCTGCAATGCTTCTCTCAACGGTGTTCTACCAAAACCCAGGAGCTGAGTTAATTCTTTTTCTGAATAAACTTGACCAGGTTTCAAATGAAGATTTACAATCATTTCTTCAAGCTTTTCAAATGCTTTCTGCGCTAATGTTAATTTTTCAACCATCAAAAATTTTCTATAAATTTTCTTTTGTTAAATTATTATCTACCCATCGCCAAATATTCAATGGATTTGATTTTTTTAATTCATCTGGCAATTTAGGCCTCGGCTTCAGCGCCTGGACGCGTGGCCGCACACTGACGCACGATGCTCAAGATACGTTCACGCTCTTCACCCACCAATGGCAAACGAGGAGGACGGGTCAACTCAGTACCATAACCCATTTCAGCACAGGTCAATTTGATGTACTGCACCAGTTTGGGGTGAGAATCAAAATGCAACATGGGCATGTACCAACGATAGACCTCAAGAGCCTTTTCCCACTGGCCGGTTGAGGCATAATCCCAGAGCATGCGATTTTCACGAGGGAAGGCATCCACTAAGCCAGAAACCCAACCCTCGCAACCCAGCAGCACACTTTCGAGTGTGCAATCATCCAGACCGGCAAAAAAAATAAAACGATCACCCAAAGTATTGATGAGATCCGTGATGATCCGCACATCGCCCGAAGCTTCCTTGATGCAGACGATGTTTGCAACATCCGCCAACTCTTTGAAATTTTCGGGGCTCATGTCCACGCCATAAACAGGACGGTTGTTGTAACACATGATGGGCAAATCAGTTGATGTGGCCACGGTGCGGTAATGCGCCATGATCTCACGCTCATCGGATTTGTAGACCAGAGCAGGCAACAGCATGATGCCATCCACGCCCACTTCTTTGGCGGCGACCACTGTTTCGCAGGCTCCCTGAGTTGTGTATTCGGCCACGCCTGTGAGGATAGGCACTTTGCCTTTGGCCACTTCAACGGTGGCTTTGAGCACTTCCATCTTTTCTTCCATGTGCAACGAACAGTTTTCGCCAATGGTGCCGAGCATCACCAGACCATGGATCCCTTCATTGAGAAGGTCCTGGACATGTTTTTTAGTGTTTGGGATGTCGAGACTCAGATCATCATGAAACTGAGTGGGTACTGCAGGGTAAACACCGTGCCAATCAACTTTTAATGCCATGACAATCTCCTTTTATATTTTATTAGCTGGCCTTCTGTGATTTCGAGAGTGACTGGAAGGCATGGTTGGCCCCCACCAAATCACTGAGGGCCGATCCCACAGATTTGAACAAAGTGATTTCAGAATCGCTTTCACGACCTTTTACTTTAGCCATACAAAGTTCAGCCAGTTCACCTTTGACATCTTCTTTTTTGAACACCCCTTCTTCGATGGGCACCAACACTTCGCCCGCTTCATTGAAACAGTTCACATAGGTGTCGAGATACACTTTAGATTTCACCACCAGTGCTGTATCACACTCTCTCTTGTTGGCGTGGTGATTTCCGATAAAATCTGTGTGGGTGCCTTCTTTGATCCAGTCACCCTGAACGAGGATGTCAGGTGAACCGGTGGCCGCCACCACAATGTCGGCTTGGCCACAGGATGTTTGAATATCATCAGCCACCACAAATTCGATGTCGGGCAATTCTTTTTGCATATCGGCCACCACAGCTTCGGCATTGGCTTTGGTACGACCCCAGAGCAAAATCTTTTTGAGAGGACGAACGGAAGCATGAGCTCGAATCAAGAAACGGGCCAGATTACCTGTGCCCAGCAACAAGAGAGTCTCAGAATCTTCACGTGATAAAAATTGTGAGGCCAGAGCCGAAACACCGGCCGTTCTGAAAAAAGTCACCGAGGTGCCGTCCACCAAAGCCAGCGGTTCGCCATGTTTGCGGTCAAACAACAAAATCTTTGAATACAGCGATTTATAAGGATCTTCGTTATGTGGAAAGTAAGTGAAAGATTTCACGCCAATCACATTGTCGTTCCATGACGGCAGCAGGGCAAAAGCATCGTGGCTGCTTTCTTCCAAAAGAAACACCTTGCGCGGCGGCATGGTATAAGAACCGGCATAAGCTTCTTTTAAAATATTGACGAAATCGGGGTACTTCAGTGCTTCATGCACTTCTTCAGCTGAGATTATTTTCACGTTGTCTCATTTTCTCAAAATCTTGGCTTAGGATATGCCCTGCCCTCCCCAAAGTCAAGATGAGAGCGCTGCAAAACTCCTTTTAAGCTTCAATAGCCGTGATTTTG
>Ga0066854_10000638_pt1 | contig 12550 bp, 8 predicted proteins | sample ETNtaG_8_FD_65494 | JGI IMG/M metagenome (GOLD analysis project Ga0066854, IMG submission 65494) | Marine microbial and viral communities from oxygen minimum zone, Eastern Pacific Ocean - ETNP201406SV75 | ecosystem: Environmental > Aquatic > Marine > Oceanic | place: Pacific Ocean: Eastern...
CACGGCTAGTTTCACCCAGTCTTGAATCGGTAAGTCTTTAGTCTGGCACATACGCCAGATATCACCTTGCCCAACATTATGCTCCAGCAATACACACCCTTCAGAATCGGTGACGCGCACCCTACCCTTTGCCGATATTTCAAAGGTTTTATCATGGGAACCATATTCTTCGGCTTTTTGTGCCATCAAACCAACATTACTCACATTGCCCATGGTCGTTACATCAAAAGCACCATATTCTTGGCAGAATTCAAAAACTGCTTGATAAATACCCGCATAACAGCGATCAGGAATCATCGCTTTCGTATCCTGCAATTGGCCTTCTGGCCCCCACATTTGCCCAGAAGATCGTAATGTTGCCGGCATTGAAGCATCGACAATTACATCACTAGGCACATGTAAATTAGTAATACCTTTATCTGAATTGACCATCGCCAACGCTGGCTGTGTCTGATAAACAGCGAGGATATCGGCTTCAATTTGTTGACGTTGGCTAACGGGTAGCGTAGCAATTTTTACATAAACATCACCCAAACCATTACGACTATCAACCCCCAGTTGACTAAATGTTTCGGCATGCTTGTCAAAGACCTCTCGAAAATAAACTTTGACAGCATGACCAAATATAATAGGATCAGAAACCTTCATCATCGTAGCTTTTAAATGCAAAGATAGTAGTACTCCTTGTGTTTTTGCATCGGCTATGGACTGTTCAAAAAAAGCACATAAAGCCTGACAACTCATTACTGTTGCATCAATGACTTCGCCTGCCAGTATCGGTGTTTTATCTTTCAACACACGGACATCGCCATTATCACCCAGCCATTCAATTTTAACCTCACCCGCCGATTTAATAACCGCAGATTGCTCGCTGGAATAAAAATCGCCTTCATGCATCGATGCGACATGCGATTTGGAATCTAACGACCAAGCACCCATACTATGTGGGTGTTTCTGGGCATATTCTTTAACTGGAGCAGCCACACGCCGATCAGAATTACCTTCGCGTAAGACTGGATTGACGGCGCTTCCTAAAACTTTGGCATACCGTGCCTTAATATCTTGTGCCTTTGGATCACTAGCCTCTTCCGGATAATCAGGTATGATATAACCTGAGGCTTGTAATTCTTTAATAGCAGCATTTAATTGCGGAATTGAAGCGCTTATATTAGGTAGCTTAATTATATTCGCCACCGAGGTAGTCGCCAATTCACCCAATTCAGCTAAGGCATCATTTTGCTTTTCCTCATCGGTCAAGTTTTCAGGGAAATTAGCAAGGATACGAGCAGCTAAAGAGATATCCCGCGTTTCGACTGTAATATTGGCCGCCGCAGCAAAAGCCTGAACAATAGGCAAAAAGGAATAAGTTGCTAAGGCGGGGGCTTCGTCAGTTAGGGTGTAAATAATTTTCGAATTTGACATGTCTTCAACTCTATCTCAGAAAGTAATATTTATTATATTTCGAAACAACAATTAGTTCATTCGAAATACACTAATCGATTGGTTTTTGTTAGTTATTTAACAGGCGCGGTAAAGCTCAAGAAATTACACATTATCCTGTTAATCAGAAATCAGATCATTTATGGGTCAGTGGCTAGCAACCGCTATCAGAGGCAACTCATTGAACCCCAACGCCGCTTTAAACGAAAAACAATTGATTTAGGGTACGAGCCAAAACCCAGTTTGAGAATCACTTGGGCCGATGCCATTACGCCAGACCCTTCTTTCAATTTGCACCGGTCCGCCAGTTAGCTAAAAAATTGTTGGTAACGCCACCACCAACGCTAGAAGATTGTCAGAAAACACAAACCCTTGTCTGAGGCGAAGTTAAAAACCAACAAGGAAATCGTTTTAGTGCCCAATTAAAAGGCTCGGAAGCCAGTACACTCTGGACTGCAGAAATTGCACTACAGGTGATAAAAAAATGCTGGCAGGGGGATATCGAAAGCGATTTCCAAACCCAGGCCACCGCCTACAGGGCTGATTGTCTTATAGAAAACCCCGCAGTACGAAGAACCAATTTAAGTAACTCAGTTTCTTCTAAAACTCCTCACCGGATATGTGAATAATTGGGTGTTCTCCTTCATCAACATTATCAAGATGATTAAAGGCAAGAGAATCATTACTGCCAGCCCCTGTCGACAATAGAACTGCACAGGCATATGGGGCTGCCATTGACGTACCCGAAAGAGTTTTCGTACCGCCATCTTTCCACAGTGAGAAAATCCTTACACCCGGCGATGCATATTCCACATCTTGACCATAATTAGACCACGAAGGCATCCAACCTGTTTCACCAACCACAGTAGAATCATTATTAGCAATAGTAAAATATTATCCTCACCGGAAATATCCCCCTACACGCGCAAGTGAATGATTTTTTGCATCTCCTCCGCTGTTACTTACGGCCAGAGCAAAATAAGCACCTAATTCCGCAGCAACATAATCAATGCCGGCTATCACCCCAAATAATTTTCTTTATTAACCCAGCACATTCTTGTCACTTATTATCAGGTATAAAAAAAGGCACTGTCCTTGCCCTTTTTTAACGTTAAACGAAAGGCGCTTTATAGCAATTCTTTCACCTTAGCGATAATCCCTTGCGGATCAATGCCCTGATGCGGGAACTGCTCCCACAGGCCACCACAGCCTTCCTGATGCGTGCCTAAGTGCGCATAAGCCGGTGCATGGCCACGTTCTAACAACCACGACCCGAAACGACTGCCTAAGCCGGTTTTACGGTTAAATGATTCAACCACTAACACCATGGGCGACTGGCCAATTTTAGCCATCATTTCTTCATCGATCATATTCAACGTGGGCTTGTTGATTAACCCGACATCAATGCCTTCGGCTTTTAAACGCTCAACCGCATCTAAAGAACGGTATAAGGCTTCTCCAAAACTGACCACATAGCCTTGGGTGCCTTCACGAATGACTTCGTCTTGCCCGACAACAAAACGATATCCTGAGCCAAAATAATCATTGCCTTCGGTATCTAAAATATTAGGTACCTTTGAGCGGGTTGAAAAAACAAAACGAACTCCGGGTTGAAAGAAAATCGTTTCAATACAAGCACGCATCTGATTCGGGTCAGCCGGAAAATACAAACCGGTATCATACGCATCACTCAACCCATTATCGGCAAACATATTGTTTAACCCAAAATGACAGGTGTTATCGGCCATATCGTCAATCCCCGAATGGGAATAATGACTCAACACATTCGAACGATTGAGTCGTGCCATGGTGATTTCCGAAATACACATTTCCAAAAAGGCACTAAAGGTGCCAAAAATACCTTGCCTTCCAGGTTCCATACCAAAGCCTGCCGCTGCAGAAAAATTACCCCGCTCCATAATACCTGAAGACACAAAAACTTCAGGGAACGCATTATGAATCTTAATCAGCCCACACGAACCTTCAAGGTCACTGTCAATCACCCGCACCGAATCTAATCTTTCAGACTCTGTCATGCGGTCTAAAATATCGACCACTGCATCGCCAAAAACGCCCCGGTTCGCATCCCAAATATCCCCCGAGCCTAAAAAGTCTTTCTCTTGTTTTGGCGCCTCTATAGTTTTTAACAGATCCGCTGAGGCTTGCTGATTATTGGCTTCTAAATAATCTACCGCCAATTTAACCGAAATCACATCATGCCCATGGGTCGAACCCTCAAGACCTTCAATACCCGGACACATCGGCCGTTTATTAACCACGGCGACCGGTCCATCGGTGGTCACCGCCGTACAAATCCGTTGATATAAATCGTCAATATCTTCACCGTCGCCTTCTAAAACGGTCACCCCATGCCCTCTCAAGGTTTGTGCGACAGTACACCCGGTTAAATAATCAGAAGGGTGACCGGCAATCGTGACATCGTTGTCATCAATAATTAATTTTACATTTAAATTTTGCGCCACAGCCAAACGCGCCGCTTCTGCATCGTTGCCCTCTTGTTGTGAGCCGTCTGAACCTAAACAAAAAAGCACTTTACGCGGGTTCGCCATAGCCACCCCATTAACATAAGGCCACATATGCCCTAACCGACCCGAACTGAATTTAACTCCTGGGGTAAAGCCTAATTCCGGATGTCCGGGTAAATGTGAATGAGCTGCACGATACTGCATTAAGTTCTCTACCGGAAGTTCACCGTGCAGTGCCGCCATTAAATACTGGGTACCCACACGGTGCCCTGCTTCATCAAAAAAGATAGGCACGTACTGGTCGCTTGCACCGCGAAACAGCGCATCCATAATCATAACTTCCGGCACGGTATCAAACGGCCCTCCAGAATGACCGCCAACGCCTCGAGCCGCCCCTGTGGCGGTGAAAAACACTAACGCGTCGCGGCAAAGTTGTATATTCGCTGTTAAAGCCGTTCGTTGGTCATCAGACAGTACCGGATTATTAACATCCAGCGCTATGGGTTGATAGGCATCAAGATCAATCGGAAATTCAATCATCGTTACTTTCCTCACAAATTAAGGGTTAATTTAAATTTACAGCAGTAAAGTTAGTTTTCTCCATTGTGGTAAATATATAACGCCTCCAAGGCTTTAACTGCCAACTTTTTTCAATCAAGACAATCATTTAGACTACTCCTTTAAATTACCCAAAGGGAAGAATTCTCGTACACAACATAAAAAACATGTCCACACCCTCAATGCACTAATAAGGTGATTTTAATACCTTTGACCGTTTTAACTGTTTAAGCTAGAGTCGCTATCGTTCTCTTAATGCCCGTTGTTTTGCCCTTAATACCGGTTTCAATAAATAGTCCATAATGGTTTTCTTGCCCGTAATAATATCCACCGTTGCAACCATTCCCGGAATAATCGCTAACGGTAGTGTCTATCCCTAATGAATGCTGAATATTTGTACGACCTTTAAAACGGTAAAGCCACCCTCTCAACTCTATTGTTAGTCTAGATGACTCTTGTGGCGTTACAATTATCCGGCGAATAAAAAACAGACTTAAATGATGTACAGGGTATTGCTGCTATTACAATCTTCTTTACTCTTCACTATCCGTCAGCAAGGCTCTGGTTGACGCGCCACGCCTTATCTCACCAGCCGTTATCACAGTGGCGGTGATTCCACTGTGACCGCGCATAGCATTATAACCACCGTATCCTAGGACTTCTTTCATAAGCGAACAAGGATGGCACAAGCCTGTCATTTGTAAAACCACTCCATCAATTTCAAAGTGCTTTTTAGCTAAGGACAATAAATTAAAGCCTTCAACAACAATATTCCTACGTAATTGTTCTGCGGTAATATCACGATCTAAAAAAAATTGAGTGTAGCAAAATGTTCGGCTCAGGATTAACCTGAACCATCGAACAACTTTGCACCGGTTTCTTTTTACCAGGACGAATACCCATCCAACTGACAGTACCGGCCTTGGCATCATTTTCCATAAAGGTTTTAATCATGTTCATATGAATTTTGTATCGGTTCAATCAATGCAATTGCCTGCTCTATCAAATCAGATGGTACCGTTGTCTTATTAACCGGTGTTTCAAACCACGTTTCTACCGGATAATCAAAGCCTATTCCGTGCATAAAATTATAAAGGGCTTTTTTCAAACCGAGGCCTAAACGTGAGTGATCAGTATTAACAGAATCCTGGTACTGAATATCATTTTCTGCGAACAAAACATCCTCATTAGGGATTAAGGTGATTTGATAGTCTTCTGGTTGCTGCCCCACAGGGCTGTGAATCGTTGCAGCAAAACGATGCCAATAGGCAGAATGAATACAATTTTGCGCCATTAATTGCCTAACGCGCTCCAATGCGTCTACGGTTTCTTGTTCTGTTTGTGTTGGAAAGCCATACATCAAATACGCATGAACTAAAATGCCGGCATTAGCAAAACCTTTGGTTACTCTTGCAACCTGCTCTACGGTGACGCCTTTTTTCATTAAGGTTAATAAACGATCTGAAGCAACTTCAAGACCGCCACTAATCGCAATACACCCCGAGTCTGCTAATAACTGACATTTTTCCGGCGTAAATGTTTTTTCAAATCGAATATTACCCCACCAACTAATCACTAAATTCTTCTCAATCAACCGCTTGGCTAAAGCAAACATAACTTTAGGCGGAGCGGCTTCATCGACAAAATGAAACCCCGTTACCCCGGTTTCAGCCATTAAGGCCTCAATACGCTCAATAATAATATCGGCACCGGCTTCATCATATTGGCCAATATAATTTAAACTAACATCACAAAAACTACATTGTGCCCAATAACAGCCATGCGCTAGGGTTAGTTTATTCCAACGTCCATCACTCCAGATCCTGTGCATCGGATTTAACATTTCACACAAGGATAAATAACGATTTAAGGGTAAGCCCTCATAACTCGGCGTCCCGACTGATTTATGGGGAATGTCATGCAAACTTAGGTTCTGATTAAAATAGACTTGTGCGTTTTTTAAATAGAAAGTGCGTACTAACTCAGATTCCTGACGATCACCTTGTAGATACTCTAACAAAGTTAATAACGGCCGCTCCCCGTCATCTAAACAAATATAATCGACATACTCAAAAAGCCGCGGCTCCTTAAGTTGCCGCAGTTCCGTATTGACAAAACCACCGCCTAAAATAATTTTAATAGTAGGGTCTCTTAATCGACAAAAATGAGCGATTTTTAATGCCCCCAACATATTCCCCGGAAAGGGTACGGTAATACCCACTACAGTGGGCTGCTCTTGCTCTAGGGCCTCATTAACTATTTCTTTCATGAGACCGTCTAAATAACCGGAACAATTCTGCAACTCGCAATAAAGATCATCGAACTGCGGATTAGAGGCGGCAAGTTGCTCACCGTAACGCGTTACCTCAAAAAAAGGATCTACCCCCTCTTGAATAACGGCACATAAATCATCAATAAATAACGTTGCTAAGAACTTTGCTCTATCTTGAACACCTAGTTGACCAAACGCGGCCCCCAAAACGTCTCCTTGCGTAGACTCCATATCCCCTATTACCTCGAATCGAGACCCTTCGGGTAAAAAGGTTCTGGATGCAATACGTATCGCTAAACTCGGGTCTTGGCCTTGTAAAAAATGAACAACGGGCTCAACACAATTCACATAACGCTGAAAATCAACCAAAAAACCATAAATAGCATCTGGCAATTGTTCATCATCAATCGCTTCAAAACGCTGCTCAATAAGTTCATAAATTGTCAATAACCCGGATCGCGTTAATACCTTTAATAATAACTCAATGGCTACATCACGCTGGGCGACTTGATAGTTCTGTGCCTTTAAAAAACCAGTTAAATACGCCGTTGCCGGGTATGGCGTATTCAATTGGGTCATGGGCGGTGTTATTAATAACAATTTCATGACCGCCATAATAAGACCTAAAAGGGTCACGTGACAAATAATCGTTACCTAACCTGATTTTATTATCGCTGCTAAAACTTAACGAGCAAACTCAAGGCGCGTTTGATTTATTAACCCGCACACTATCAATCACTGATAAAATAATTCATCACTCTGACAGGAAATAATTTCGGCCTGACTTATGTCTAAACTAGTCAACTCAAATTCTCGCGCTGCAGGCGATGCTTATCGTCTCGTTTCACGGCTACAATTAACTTTTGTAAACGGTCTTGAAACTATTGCTCGGTCCGTTGGAATGCCGTGTGAAACGCATAACGCTGAATGGTTTCGTGACCATGGTAGCCACGGCGGTGGCAACCGCTTTGGTTTAACCGGTCCGCTTTTTAATCGAAGTTCAGTGAATATTTCACAAGTGCATTATGATGATTTACCCGGCAAAAAGCTCGGTTCAGCAACAGCCCTTTCAACGATTATTCACCCCACCAATCCACTGGCCCCTTCTTTTCATTTACACATTAGTTGGACTGAATTTAAAAACAAAACGGGGTTTTGGCGATTAATGGCCGATTTAAATCCCACGATTGAAGACAACCACGCGACACAGACCTTTAATAACTGCCTTAAAACCGTCGCTTCCAAAAGTTATTTAGAGGCTAGCTTACAAGGTGACCAGTATTTTTATATTCCGGTACTCAAACGCCACCGCGGCGTTGCGCATTTTTACCTTGAAGGTTATCAAACAGAACGCCCCGAAGCGGATAGCCAATTTGCCGGTGCTTTCGGGCAAGCGGTCATTCACTGTTACTTAACACTACTGAAACAAGCCGTCACACAATCGACCACTATCACCGAAGCACACTACCAACAACAACTGGATTATCACACTTTATATTTTCTGCAAGTCTTAACACTGGATCGCGGCACAACCTCGGGACTACTCATCCATGATCAAAACGATATTGGCATTTTAGCGTCACTGCCTGCCAACATTAATAAACCCTTACTGACAATATGGCAGAAAAAATTACCACCGCCCCAAAACCAGCTATTAGCCAACATTCTTGCCGTTTTACCCGAACAGAGCCTCTGCCCTATAGACGATCACACTAAAAAGATGATTGCTACGACTGTCCGTTATCATTATCAAAACAACCCGGAAGCTATTGATCTTCAGGCTAACGCCGCAAAAGCAACACAGACTGTTGCCAATCACCGCGGTTAACCCTCGGTTTAAATCACCGTGTACTTTATCCGTTGATCAAAAGATGGGTATAAATACTGGCAATGTACCCTAAAGCAATTGCCCAACTCCAGCGCATATGACCAAAGAAAGTGTAGTTCCCTTTAGATTGTCCCATTAAGGCTACACCTGCTGCAGACCCCACTGACAATAAACTACCGCCCACTCCAGCCGTTAAAGTCACCAATAACCATTGTGAAACATCCATCTCAGGCGACATCGATAAGATAGCGAACATCACCGGAATATTATCGACCACAGCAGAAAATAAACCGGCCACAATATTGGCTACCGTCGGCCCCCAGCCACCATAAACCATTTCAGACACTTCGGCTAAATAACCCATTGTGCCTAAACCACCGACACAAAAAATCACCCCAAAAAAGAAAAACAACGTATCCCACTCGGCCTGAGCCACTTTATTAAAAATATTGAATTCACTAATATCAGGATTCTCTTTTTTTTCGTGTAATTTAAGATAATAAGAAAAGAAAAATAAATAAGACAGGCCAGTCATCATGCCTAAAAATGGCGGTAGATGTAATAACTGCTCAAAACAAACCGCCGTGGCAATTGTCACAACAAATAAAGCACAAACAATAAAACCGCCTTTCTTAACCGATACAGCTGCACCACCGGTCTCAGGCAAACCGGTAGGAATCGCAAAAACCATAATCAAAGCAGGCACCAAGAAATTGACCACACTAGGAATAAAAAGCGCAAAAAAACCAAAAAAATCTACGTGACCTGACTGCCAGACCATTAAGGTTGTAATATCACCAAAAGGACTAAACGCACCCCCTGCATTAGCTGCAACAACAATATTAATAAACGAAAGGGAGACGAACTTAGGCTTATCAGAACCTACTACCAGCACCACTGAGCCCATCAAAAGGGCTGTGGTTAAGTTATCGGCAATCGGTGAGATAAAAAAGGCTAGAAAACCGGTAATCCAAAATAATTTTCGGTAACTGTAGCCTTTCTTAATTAACCAACTCCGTAGCGCTTCAAAAACACCCCGGTCGGTCATCGCATTGACATATATCATGGCTGTTAATAAAAACAGCAATAATGCGGAATACTCTAAAAGGTTATGATTAAGCGCTGCCTCTACAATTTCATGACCGTATTCAACCTGCTTACCCAATAATGCAACCAACACCCAAATGGCACCTGCTGCGAACAAAACCGGCTTGGATTTTCTTAGATGAATAAACTCTTCAGCAATAACCAACCCATAAGCAACAATGAAAATAACAATCGCTACCATACCCAAAGATGAGTCTGTTGAATGCAAATTTGTTAACGACGACTCAGAGGCTGCTATCGGCAATGAAAACATAACAGACATCAACCCTAACACCCAAGCACTATAATACGATTTAACCAACTTCAAAACTCCTCAAATCAACACAGACTACAGTATAAACATACATTTAAAATGTGCTCGTTATATAAAAAATAAAACAGAAAGATCATCTGCTAGGCAAAATTGTCCTAAAACTTTGAATTAAATCATTCAAATGAGGCCACTATACAAAAAACTAGGCGTATTATATCAAAAAATCATCCAATCATTCTGCAATCAAATTAATCATACCCAGACCAACAAAGACCCGTTCTAACTCAAACTCATATCCATTACCGGCTAAGTATTCACCCTATGCGCAAATTAATGCTTTATAACCATGGCAAAGACAGCCAACCCTATACCGAAAAAACGCAGGTGTTTACTCAAGTCGCCCAACAACATGGCTATGAAACCCAAAGTATTGATTACCGTAACCAGAACGACCCTGACGCACGCGTCTTACAATTACTGGCCAATGATTGGTCTGAATTTGATGAAATTATCTTAGTCGGGTCGAGCATGGGCGCTTATGTCTGTGCCGTTGCTGCTGAAACCTTAAAACCCAAAGGGCTTTTCTTGCTAGCCCCAGCTTTTTACTTACCGGGCTACCAGCAAACTACCTTTACATTCCCTGTGTGTACCCTCGAAGTCGTTCACGGTTGGCAAGACGTCATTGTCCCTCCTGAAAATAGTTGGAGATTTTGCCAACAATACCATGCCAATCTAACCATTTGTAATGCTGATCACCGACTCATGACCGTTTTACCTTTGTTAGCTGACAAATTCAGCCGATTTCTTCACAGCCTCAACGCTAGCAATCCAGCCATTGAAAATAAAAAACCTTAAACCCATCTACCCTTGAATAAATACGGTTAACTAAAAAGGCTCTTCCACGTACCAGCCAAAAGATCAGAAATGAGACACGATTTAAATCGTCGCTATAATACCATCAAGTTTCTTCCACTCTATCGGCAAATCTAAACAATGGCTAAACTCACCCCATTTTAACCGTTGTGATGACGGTACTTTCTGGCTCTCATTTTCTAAAGCAATGACTAACATCTTAAGCTTCTTAGTATTTAAAACTGCTTTAAGTTGGTCTTGTTGATCGCTCTGATAGATTGCCAAATCTATTAACAAAAAGTCGTACTCTGTTATGTTTAATCTTTCGATTGCCAACAAACCGGTCTCCACAACATCAACACAATAACCCTTGTTTTGTAATACACCGCTCAACCATTGCGTATTTACTACCACATCATCAACAATCAGAATTCTATGTGCGCTGTTAGCGCTTCTTTTCGGTTCTGATTGATACTCATTACCATCAAGCAAATTAACACCCAAACATTGTTGCAGGCAATAGTAGAAATCCTCCATGTTCAATGGCTTCTCTAAAAAATCTACCCCGCCTGCCGCAAAAAAATCCACTTTATCTTGCTCTAAAGGACTGGCCGTCATGGCAACAACAGGCCAATTCACGCTCTGCTTTCTTAATCGCTTTGTGGTCTCAACACCGCTCAACCCCGGCATCTTTAAATCCATTAATATCAAATCCGGCTTAATACTATTGACTGACTCCAAGCATTCTTCGCCACTTTCTACTAGAAAAACATTAAACCCTTTCCCCAACAAAAGCTCTTCCATATAAAGTCGATTCGTTACGTTATCGTCAACCACCATGATTATTTTTTCTACCCCCTCATACCTCATTGAGATCATCGAATCTAAAGGACTTAATTGGGTTATCGGAGCCAGCTCAAGTTCAACTGTAAATTCAAAGACACTGCCTTCATTAACAACAGAATTAACAACAATATCTGAACCTAGTATCACCGCTATTTTCTTACAAATAGCCAGCCCTAAGCCCATTCCTTGTGTGGTTTCCACTGACAATGACCGATAATAAGGATCAAAAATATTTTCTATTTCATGGTCCAAAATACCACGGCCAGTATCTTCCACTTGAAAATGAAATCTATTATCTTCACAATAGACTCGTAAGCAAACCGATCCTTTCTCGGTATATTTAATCGCATTAGTAATTAAATTGAGCAACAACTGCCTCATTAACTTAGCGTCACCGATGACATATTGGGGTAAATTGTCATTGACAATCTGAAACTGGAATTCAATTTGTTTTTCATCGCATTGTTGTTCTGCTATTTTCCTTATGCCCATCAACCACTCAAACAAATTAAATGGTTCAAGAACAGAATCAATAATCTCTCTATCATGTATACCCACTTCCAACAAATCATTAATCATCAATAACAATGTTTCCCCACATTCATTAATAATCGTTAATTTTTCTTGATGCTCAGCAGTTAACCCTTCGTCAGCTTGTAAGAGTTGTGAGAACCCTAACAAGCCATGTAAAGGCGTCCTAAGCTCATGGCTAACATGCGTAATAAACTCACTTTTAACTTGGTCTGACCTTTTTAACTTTTTGGTTCTTTGTTCTACTACTTGATCTAAATTAGCCGTCAATTCGAGCAATTTTTCTTTCGTTTCTTCATGAATAAACACCTCATGTTGTAAGCGTTCATTAACTTGAAGCAGATCTTCACTCTTCTTTTTCAGTTCTGTAATATCCT
>Ga0066854_10000641_pt1 | contig 12517 bp, 14 predicted proteins | sample ETNtaG_8_FD_65494 | JGI IMG/M metagenome (GOLD analysis project Ga0066854, IMG submission 65494) | Marine microbial and viral communities from oxygen minimum zone, Eastern Pacific Ocean - ETNP201406SV75 | ecosystem: Environmental > Aquatic > Marine > Oceanic | place: Pacific Ocean: Eastern...
ACAAAAAATAAAAAACTGCGTAGGCAAATAACAATACAATAGTTATAACCATAAATAGCAGGATTGTTTTTTTCACCCTCGCCATCAAGACCTCAGCTTTAAATTTGACGTGGAAATTCTATTACTTCATTACACCTTAGATTCTAACTGGCGATATCCCTTTTTAAGCTCATTGATAAGTGAATCAATTTTAATATGAATGATTTGCTCGCCATTGTGTGCAGACTGAGTAGCGTGTTTTATAACGGTGTTAAATCTCTTCAATTTATGTTTTAGTTCGTTTAATTCATCTTTAGCATCCATTGATAAAAGGTGGGCTTTTAAATGGATTAATTCTATGTCGCGTTCAAAGTCTTTCATAAACTCTTCAATACCATCTCCCAGTTCATGGCTGATAGTGATAGTGGGGTTTGTCCTTAGGTTTATGGCGAGAAGGTTGTCAACTCTATCTATTATAGTCATATGTCTGCCTTATTATAGTTAAGTTAAATTCATTTTAAAAAAATATTCGTTTTAGAAACTTGACCTAAATCAATTTGCTATAACTATGGAAGTGTTTCAATCGTTATTTTGAAGAAACTTGTTAAATTATAATTTTTTCTACAAAAAACAACCTTTTAGAGCACAACAGACAGTACTTCTCAATCCTACTGCTTTGCTAAATTTTGTATGTTTTCTTGATTTCATTGTGTACTAAGTAATGGCATATTTATGCCATGATCATTTTATATTGTACGAATTTATTGGTTAGGTGTATTGGTTTTAAGACGTTAAGAGTGGTGTTAAAACCGTTGAACTTAAAGGGGGCATAATGCGTCAGCAGTTTTCACCGTTGCTGTTGTTTTATTTTTTTATGCAGTTGGGATTGGGTAATGATGCATGGCTATGTCTGACTTTGAAACCCTAGTAACAATTGCAATTGGAGTAGTAATCGGATTCTGGTTTATAGCAACTACTTGTTTTTTTGCTGGTAATAACGGTGTGAGATTTGAAGTGATGGGCCTTTCAGCTAACAAATATTGATCTAGATCAATTTAATCTAAGTTGCTCTAGTATGGTGTCTGCGATCTTGATCTAGATCAAAAAAATATTTTTTCACGTATGTAACCTAGCTCCATCTGTTGAAACAGATATTAATTTTCTAACTGAAGGAGTGAAGTTATGAGTGCAAGTAATCAAGAAATAGAAGATCAAGGCGGTTTTGGATATCTTAAATGGCCTGCTGTTATAGTTGGTGTTTTAGTTTTGTCTCTAATAGTAATTAAAGGTGATAACGCTGATAAGTATGATACCTCTAGGGCAGCAATGGCGGAAGACCCAGCTTTTGGAGCTTACAATGGTGTTAAAGCAGGTTCGCAAGGATCTACTTTCGGGAAAGCCGACTGGGGTAAAACCGAGTAGTAACACGATAAGTAAAGTGGGATTTTGATGTGATTTCATTTTATTAAAGGTTTGTCCTGAGCATGACTAAAACTGCTTCACATTTTTGGTATAAATAGTCACCTCTAAATAGTTGGATTTTGACTCATCGCGTTATCATGTAACTTTTTATGGTGATTTATTCTTTACATAAGAGGTTAATCCATATCTATTGGATGAGGTGATATTATGAATAGATCGATATATTTTTTTGCTAGTTTTTTTCTTTTAATGTTGACTTCCATGGGTTTTGTTCAGGCTGCAGAGCATCATGCTGCTCAAGCACTAGAGCATTCTGCAGTGGCCGCAACGCATGGTGCAATGAAGCATGCTAAACCAGTTGCAGCACATGCTAAAATGGCATTGGAACATGCCAAGGCATCTGAAAAAGAACATGCTGAAGCACATGCGCATATGACTGAAGGAGTTAAACATTTAAAACAAGCTATTGAACACGGTGATAAAGGTCATGCGAAAATAGCGACCCAACATACCAATGAAGCTATTACCCATATTAAACAAGCGATAGGAAAATAAATTGAAGCTCGCGTTGGCACTGCTGCGGTTTTTCTTTATCCGACTATCTTGATAAGAAATTGATGTGGTTATGTATAAGAAAATGGCCGGAACTTCAGCAGTGTTTCTTCGTGAGGATTATGATCATCCAGCACCCGTAGAACGTGATGGACTTACTTGGACAGCTGATGAGCTCCATTTAGAAAACCTTCCTTGTGAACATCAAAAAAAACCATCAATGAGAAATGTCATTGCTTTGGAAGGTCTTGAAGAATACGATGCTCCATGTAATGGTGACGTTCGGGAGGTGGACTCTATCGGTAGTAATTTTATTTATTTTAATTTGATTCGTGGCTGGGTGCAAATTAAATAATTCTTTGCTTTTTTTCGTTAATTGATTAGCCCTTAAAATCTATTGTAGTAGGTTATGACTGTAATGCAGACAAATGTTGATTATGATGTTGTAATTGTTGGGGGTGGACCTTCGGGCTTAAGTTTTGCGTGTTCTTTACGAAATGAAAATCTTAAGATTCTTGTTATAGAAAAATCCTCACCTGAATGCTTCAACACTTTTAAACCGGATGGAAGGGAAATAGCGCTCACACATTTCTCGGTAAATATTTTAAAGAAGATGGGTGTCTGGGATTATATTCCTAAGGATGCAATTTCAAAAATCAAAGATGCTAAAATCATAGATGGCAAATCGGGACCGCTATTAGGTTTTACAACTAAGCATCAAAGAATTGATGCGCTTGGTTATCTAGTATCTAATCATTTAATCAGAAAGGTTCTGGTTGAAAAGGTTAAACAATTTAAAAATATACACATCAAAATGGACTGCGTGGTCGAAAATGTAATCAGATCAAATGACTCAGCATTGGTTTGTTTATCAGGGAGTAATAATATTAGTGCCAAGCTAGTGGTTGCCGCTGATAGTAGGTTTTCGACGATACGACGAAAAATAGGTATACCAGCAGTTATGAAAGATTTTTCGAAAGTCATGATCATTGCAAAGATGGATCATGACCGATCACATAATCAAACTGCCTTAGAATGTTTTCTTTATGGGCGTACGGTAGCCTTACTACCTCTAGTCGGAAACTGCTCGTCAATTATTATGACGGTTTCAACCGAGCAAGTTGATTCAGTTCTTGGGTTGAACGATGAGCAGTTTAATCAAATGATTACTCAATTATTTAAAGGTGAATTAGGCCAAATGCGCCAAGTGGGTGAAAGATGTGTTTATCCGTTAATTTCTGTACACGCGCAAACTTTTATTTCTAAACGTTTTGCTCTTATTGGAGACGCTGCAGTTGGTATGCACCCTGTAACAGCCCATGGTTTTAATTTGGGATTAAAGGGTCAAGATATTCTGGCAGGGCTCATAAAAGAACAGAATTCTAAAGGTAGAGATATTGGGCTGTTCACAGTTCTAAAGCATTACGAAAGAAAATTTATTTATTTGACACGACTACTTTATTTTGGAACAAATGGAGTTGTTGCGCTATTCACCAATGATACTTTTTTTGCCAAACCGATTAGAAAGATAGTTTTGAAGGTTGCTGAACATTTCCCTCCTGTTAAGTTGCTTATAACACAGCACTTGACAAATTCATAAGAAGTCAGGTATTCACCTGATTTTGGTTTATCAAGTAAATAGTAAACGCTTAAATGATTTTGGAAAATTGAGAGTTTTCCTGGGTGAAATAAGTATCAAAAGTCATGCAAATATTTCGAATTAGCATTTTCCCACGAGTCATAACTTTGATTGTTAGTGGGCCAATGGTAAGTAGCTCGTCATTAATCATGGGTGTTAATTGGTCGAGTTCTTTCTCAAAGTAGTTAAAAAAATCAATACCAAATATCGAATTGACTTTAGCTACATTTAATTCGAAATGACACATAAGATCCATGATAACTGCGCTACGAATTTTGTCATCAGCAGATAAAATAAGTCCTTTTGTTATGGGTAATTTATCATTGTCTAAGGCGTTGTAATACGACTCTAAATCTTTACTATTTTGGCTAAAACAATCTACGAATTGGCCTATTGCACTACACCCAAGACCAATCACATCACATTGCGCACCGGTAGAGTAACCCTGAAAATTTCTGCATAAATCATATTGTTTTTGTGCAATTGACAAGGGATCCCCCTGTAAAGCAAAATGATCCATGCCAATATACACATAGTCATGGTCTAATAAAAAATCAATGGTATATTTTAAAATGGTTAACTTCTCTTTAGCGGAGGGTAACTGTTCAGAATGGATACGCCGTTGTGGTTTAAAAATCTCTGGTAAATGCGCGTAATTAAAAAGTGAAATACGATCAACCTTCAGAGAAATAATTTGTTTTAAAGTAGTTTTAAATGTATCAATGGTTTGTTTGGGTAAACCATACATTAAATCTATGTTAATGGATTTAAAATTGTATTCTTTTGCATCATCAATCACTTGTTTCGTTTGATTGTATGTTTGTATTCTATGAATTGACTTTTGTACGTCATGATTAAAATCTTGTACGCCTAAGCTAAGGCGATTAAATTTAGCTTCAGATAGTATTTTGATAGTTTGTTTGTTAATACCTCTTGGATCTATTTCAATTGAATTTTCACAGTGCTTATCAATAGTAAAGGTTTTATATAATTGATCACTTAACTTAAGTAACTGATCGTTAGATAAAAACGTTGGGGTTCCACCACCCAAATGAATTTGTTTGACGGTTCTTTTACTATCTAGTATTTGTGACTGTAACGTCATTTCTTTAATTAAATAATTTAAATAAAGTAATGCCTTTCCCTTATTCTTGGTAATAACTTTATTGCATGCGCAGTAATAGCAAATCGAATCGCAAAATGGAATATGAAGATATAGAGATAGAGGTTTGTTGCTTAGATTACTTAATTTGATTTGTTCGTTATATGCATTTTCAGATAAGGCATGAAAGTTATTGGCAGTAGGGTAGGAGGTATAGCGAGGTCCAGAATAATTATATTTTTCTATGAGTTGAGAGTTAAATAAAGTCATCGAATCTGGGATCAGGTATAGTTGGGTATCTGTACAATGCTCCCTCCATATCTCGGTGAAGATCGGAGGGTGCACTTTTAGTCATTCTTAAAAGTTATGTGAATCTGAAGTTTTTTTATTTAATAACTTTTATTAGGTCTCTATCTGGTCCTGGACGGTGGGTTTAAAAAATCGTTTTAAACCGCCGTTTAATCGGTAGTTTATTAAAGAGATAGCTTCTGAGCTGTCAATTATCTTTCTTACGGGTTCAAAGCCACTACGATAATTAAGTAAAGCTCGTCTAACTGCATCACATAAATAACATTCTGTTCCTGCTGGGATAGATGAATTTAACGATCTTAATAAGTGATTAGATATCTTATTCATTTGGGCCTCCTTTGAAAAGTGGTTAATGTAACCGCTTATAAATATAAATTCATAATATCTAAAATTGGGTTATTAATAAGACTTATTTATTAATAATTGATGGTTTTATGATCAGAATCAAGAAACCATAATGGGTCTTTTAAAAAGTAAATAAGAATGATTAGAATCTTAATTTTATCTATTTAGATGTAACTAATTGGTAAGGATTAATAGCAGCGTAAATCGTTTTAAGCAAAAACGATTTCTTTCTTTGTAAGGGAATACATCAAAAGTTGCGCATAAGTAAGGCATATTTTAGTTCTCTACTGTGATTAAAGGGAATTTTGACTCGGTATCCTGAACCAGGTGCAACTGGTTGAGAATTTCCGTTCAAATCCTCCATATGGGTCAAAATAAAAGTTTTATTCCCAGCAGGAGTCATTAACTCAAGTGAATCGCCTATTTCGAAATGATTTTTAACTTCAACCGTGATCATGTTCGAATCGATATGTTGATCTATGATTTCTCCACAAAATTGTTGTTGTGAGGGCGACGAATTACCTTGTTCATAGTTTTGGTATTGGTCATGAACATGACGTCGGTAGAAGCCTTCCGTGTAACCACGGCTTGCCAGATTTTCCAGTTGATCCATTAAGTCCATATCAAAGGGTTTATTGCGTGCAGCATCATCAATCGCTTGACGATAAACCTGAGCTGTACGGGCTACATAATAGTGCGATTTAGTTCGTCCTTCGATTTTGATGGAGTGAATGCCGATTTTATGAAACCGTTCAACGTGTTGAACGGCTCGCAAATCTTTTGAATTCATGATGTAGGTGCCATGCTCATCCTCATAGGCAGGCATAAATTGTTCAGGTCGTCCAGATTCTTGAAGTAAGAAGATTTCATCAGTTGTGGTTCCTTGCCCTAATTGGGGTTGTGCGGTTGAACACCCGTGATTAGCAGCAATAACATCTCCAGAGTCTGTTTGTGTAGCTTCAATGGCATCATATTTCCATCGGCATGCATTAGTGCATGTTCCTTGGTTTGCATCTCGATGGTTAATGTATCCGGAAAGTAAACAACGTCCGGAATAAGCAATGCAGAGCGCTCCATGAACAAAAACCTCAAGTTCTATATCTGGGACATGAACTCTGATTTCTGAGATTTCATCTAAGGATAATTCACGAGATAAGATGACACGTTTAATCCCGTAATTTTTCCAGAACTGTAGTGTCGCATAATTAACGACATTGGCTTGAACTGATAGATGTATAGCTATCTCAGGCCAGTTTTCTCTGATTAACATAATAAGGCCGGGATCGGACATGATTAAAGCATCAGGATTTAATTCAATAATGGGTTTAATATCATCAAGAAAGGTTGCAACTTTACTGTTATGCGGGGCAATGTTGCTCACAAGGTAGAATTTTTTGCCTAACGCATGGGCTTCATTAATGCCTTGGGCAATATTTTCTAAACGCTTAAACTCATTATTTCTTACGCGTAAACTGTAACGAGGTTGGCCTGCGTATACGGCATCTGCACCATAAGCAAAGGCATAACGCATATTTTTTAGATAACCAGCAGGTGAGAGTAGTTCAGGCTTAATAATGTACATGTTGTAAAATGAAGGTTTAAAGATCGGTGATTGGTGAGCAGATTAATGTCATGCTCAGGACCTGAGGAAGTAGGCGAGTTTATGTCTCGCCCAAGACACCGCCCTATGCAGGGCTAAGAGACAAAATAACGTAAATTTAAATGTCTGTTAATTGTAATAACCTTAAGTTGTTGGGGCTTGATTTAGGTCAAGAAATAATATCTTATTTGGTGAAATCTACTCAATTCGTAATAGGCCAATAATCCTCTAACAGCCACGGAGCTTAAAAAAGGCTGTTAGAGGGCCATTTAATACCACCAGTTAAGTTAAGTTAACTTAATCTTCCTCTTCTTTCGGTTTGAATCCGAAGAAAAACCAAAGCAAAGTTATAACGGCGCCACCAACCAAGCCATACTGGACCGGCTTAACAAATGATATCGGTGCATCTTCATCTGGAAATTTGAACTTCATTAAAACACCTAAACTTGGATCATTAACTTGAATCGTTATCGACTTTGCCGGTAAAGTTAAAAAGTGCACTGAACCACCATCATAAGGTTTACTGTTTCTGGCATCACCATCGGTCGTATGATCATAAAGCGCTGATGAACTGATCTGCCCTGATGATAACTTACTGGCGATCGCTTGTTCTATTTGTTCTGTCGTCTTACCTTGTGTTGCAACAGAAATTGTCCGACCACCATCAATTAAAATATCAATACCACCCCCTGATGCTGCTTCCGTTTTTTTGCTAACATCACTGAAAGCAGCAAGATACTCTACCGCTGCAGAATAAACAATATCTACAGCAACAGCCACTTTTGCAGCACCAAAACTCTGACCATGTAAGTCATAAGTCATTTTTCCGTTGGTATAATCTCGGAAAGTCACTTTATACAGGCTAAAACCTTCTTTATTACTAACCGTCATTTCCGCTTGTCCAGGCACATTGGCTGCTTCAACCCCGCGCCAGCCTGGGTATTGCTTGATCATTCCGTCTGACATCGCAATCGCCAGCTTTTTAGCAACCCCAGGACCCGTTGTAGGCTTAGGACGCTCAACACCACTCACAAAAGTAATGCCGGTTGATTCATAAGTCACATCCCCATCAATTCGCCACCGTGACGTCAATGCAAAAAGAGAATCACCCGGTTTACCTGGTTCCCCCGTATGCACACGTATTTGGTCACGTCCATACGGAGTAGCGTAAGCAACCTGAAAAGATGCGCTTACCATTAATATTAAAGTTGCTAAATAAACGACAATACTGTTCTTTTTAGTCATAATTCCACCAAATAAAAAATATACAAACCGAACGATGATTACTTTTTGTGTGCCTTTATTTAATAGCACTCCAAATCTGCAATCAATTATTCACCCAAAACTCATCACGTTAGAAAAAAGTAAACGGACACCTTAATTTTAACGATTAAGATCAAATGTTATCATCGCGTAGTTGGCAATATCATGCGCGAGATCAATTTTGCAAGATACTTGTTAATGCATCAGTCATTACTCACCCAATTGATTCAAGTCAAATTTCATTTTTTATTAATCTGTAGACTTACAAGTTATTATTACTTGTAAGGCTTGACTCTAAATTGAATAGACGAATCTGCTATTACATAAGTCTAATCCATTCCTAATTGTTGGATATCTGTTCTTTTTAGAAATTAATACAATTTAATATCTTAAAATGAGCACAGAATAAAATTGATTCCTACGGTAGATTATAATAAAAAACTGCAATTAGATTCCTTGTTGGTTTTTCAGGCACAGTTGGGTGATAAATTAGCCTTTGACCATTTAATGCAGAAATATCAAAATCGCGTGCTTCTATTGGCAACCAATATTGTTAAGAATCCCTCTGATGCTGAAGATGTTGCCCAAGAAGCATTTCTAAGGGCTTACCGTGGTTTAAGTAAATTTAAAGGTAAGAGTGCTTTTTATTCTTGGTTACATAGAATTGTGATCAATGTCAGCATGAATCATCTCACCTCACGTGCACGTCGAAATTCCTTAAATCACGTCGAGATTGAAAGTGCAGAAAAAACTTTGAATAGTTGGCAATTGCAAGCAACTGATGGACCTGAGGAGTTACTCATTAATGATGAAATTATTAACATGATTCAAAATACAATAGAACAATTTACTGAGCCTATGCGAGTAGGAATAATATTGTACGAATTTGATGGGAAAAGTTATGAGGAAATTGCTCAAATAATGAATTGTCCTTTAGGAACAGTTCGTTCACGATTATTTAGGGCGCGAGAGGCTATTGATGTGCAGTTACAAAGGGGTTGATGGGTAATGTTTGTAAAATAAACATATATTTGAAATACTAGCTTGAAGTGAAAGAATTATTGATAGCAAGCCTAAGAACGATGATGAAGATTTGTCTAGGTAGTCAAGTTTGAATGGTAAAGCTTTTAAAATGTGTTGATAGAAAATATATATAAAAGATTAATAAGGATAAATATAATGAATAAAATTAAAGTTTTTAGCATGGTTGTAATGTTGGTTAGTTTTACACATGCTTGGGCGGACGGGGCCCCGGGTAAGGTTATAGGTGCAACAACAGCCGATTCCTGGTTGGCTTATAAGTTATCAAGTCAAGACGGCTTCACTTTTGTTGATTTGCGTTCTCTTGAGGAATACAAAGAAGGCCATGTGCCGGGAGCCGTACACTTAGATTATAACGATCTAACTGAACAGTCATTAGCAGCAATTGTGGATAAGAAAAGCCGAGTCGTTTTTTATTGTTCAGGTGTCAATAGTGAATTAGCCGGTTGGGCTTCTCAGAAAGCGCTAGATTGGGGTTGGCAAAATGGATTTGTTTTTTATTACCGTACCGGTATTAATGAATGGGTGCAGTCTGGTCTATCCTTAGAGAGATAAGCACTAATTTCCGATTTGAAAACAACATTATTGCCGTTATCGTATTAGGATCATAGTCAAATATATTTATGGAAAACGAGTTTTTAGGAATGTATTACATTTAAACATTGAGCAAATGCATTGCTTTAGTGAATGCTAAATTTTAGTGAGGTTTTGGGATGTTTATAATATTAGAAAAAAAAAGATCATATATGATTTGTAGGACTTTTTTGTTAGTGATTTCTATCTTTGCCGTTTCCAGTCAATTGCTATATGCAGCAAAGAATGGTCATGCTCATAAAGATATAAAGCAGGGTTTTGGCCCGGGTGATAACTATGCCCACCAAATGTCAGTTAATTTAGCTGATTACCCTAAAATTTCTGATATCAGTAAAAGAGCTTACGATTTACCGGTTCCTTTGACGCGTAATGCGGGCAGTGTAGATATTAATCTTGAGGCAAAAGAGGTTGTTTCTGAGATTGCCAGAGGTATTTCATATCATTACTGGACGTTTAACAATACCGTACCTGGCCCCATGCTACGAGTTAAAAAAGGGGATACTGTTAAGTTATCACTACATAATGCTTCAGAAAATAGTCATAGTCATTCAATTGATTTGCATGCAGTTACTGGGCCTGGTGGTGGGGCAGGAGTTACCGAAGCAAAACCGGGTGAAACTAAAGTATTGATGTTTAAGGCTAAGCACTCTGGGCTTTATGTCTACCATTGTGCCTCAGGAAATGCTTCGACACATATTGCAAACGGTATGTATGGATTGATTTTGGTTGAGCCTAAAAGAGGTTTGATTAAGGTTGATAAAGAATTCTATATTATGCAGGGTGAGCTGTATACGCATGGCGGAATGGGTGATACGGGTTTTCAATCATTTGCGGCGGAAAAAATGATTGATGAACGACCCGAATATATTGTCTTTAATGGACGTACCGGCGCTTTAACAAAGCAAGGCGCTTTGAGAGCCGATGTCGGTGACAAGGTTCGTATTTTTATCGGTAATGCGGGTGTAGCAAAAATATCATCATTTCATATCATTGGTGAGATTTTTGACCGAGTTTTTTCAGAAGCAACGACTTCATATCCTCAATCAAATGTTCAGACAACCTTAGTGCCTGCAGGGGGTGCGAGCATGATTGAATTCACTATTGATTATCCAGGCAATTATGTTTTGGTGGACCATGCTTTAACGCGTATTGACAGGGGGGCTTGGGGGGTATTGAAGGTGACAGGCAGAAAGAATAAAAATCTCTTTCGGTAACGTTCTTCATCCAATTTTTAAATATTGGATTTGTGAAGAATGCAACTATTTTAGCTTGGTGATTTAAAATTTACTGAGGAAGTTTATGATTGCCGTAGAAACTAGAAATTTAACACTCAGTACTTTTTCTTTTGGTGTTTGTTTTGCTGTCTGGTCAATTTTCTCTATCATCGGTATAGAGATTAAGCAGAATTTAGGGCTTGATGAAACTGAATTTGGTTTGTTGATAGCAACACCTATTTTAACTGGGTCGCTGACCCGTCTTTTCCTTGGAATCTGGGCTGATCAGTACGGAGGGCGCTCTGTTTTTTTTGCTGTGATGGTTTTAACAGCTATTGCTACGTGGATGTTGTCCATGGCGTCCACGTATCCAATGTTTTTATTGAGTGCATTGGGTGTTGGTCTGGCAGGGGGCTCTTTTGCCGTTGGTATTACCTTTGTCTCTTGTTGGTATGATAAAGATCGTCAAGGGATGATGCTGGGTATTTTTGGCATGGGTAATGTTGGCGCTGCAGTGACTAATTTTTGTGCGCCTTTTTTATTAATTGCTTATGGTTGGGATAATGTTGCCAAAATTTATTCAGTCGCTTTATTGGTCATGGCTGTTATTTTTTGGATTTTTACCCAAGATGACCCTAAAACGCTTGCATGCAAAGAAATTGGTCGTCAAAAAAGATCATTGTTAACTCAATTAGAACCTTTGAAGAATCTACAGGTTTGGCGTTTTTCAACTTATTATTTCTTTGTTTTTGGTGCTTTTGTGGCTTTAGCGCTATGGTTGCCACGATACTATATGGGCGTTTATGATTTGGATATTGAGGTAGCGGGAATGCTAGCAGCAGCATATGCTTTACCGGGTAGTATTTTCAGAGCTTTCGGGGGGTGGCTATCTGATAAGATCGGTGCCCGTAGGGTCATGTATGGGTGTTTTATTAGCTCGCTTCTATGTCTTTTTTTCTTGTCCTATCCTGCAACTGATTATATCGTTCATGGTATAGAAGGTCCTATTAAATTTACCATTGCAACGAGCTTGGTGCAATTTGTAATTTTAACCGTTGTTCTAGGTTTTTTTATGTCATTAGGGATGGCGGCAGTTTTTAAACACATACCAGTATATTTCCCAGATCATGTAGGTTCAGTGGGCGGTCTTGTCGGCATGGTAGGGGGCCTTGGTGGTTTTGTGTTGCCTATTTTATTTGGGTTAATGAATGACATTATTGGTATATGGACCAGTTGCTTTATGTTGTTATTTGTTTTGGTTAGTATTTCGCTAACTTGGATGCATATTTCAATCACCTATTCTGACCGTAAGCGTTGCCCACAATTACGAGATCATAGGGCATTGCCTGAAACACTTTACCGAATTGGAGAATTGAAGCTGGAAGATACCAAGCCACATTATTCCAATGACTCTGAGCACAGAAAAAAGGATTAATTATTCTAGAAGCACTGAATGA
>Ga0066854_10000643_pt1 | contig 12497 bp, 8 predicted proteins | sample ETNtaG_8_FD_65494 | JGI IMG/M metagenome (GOLD analysis project Ga0066854, IMG submission 65494) | Marine microbial and viral communities from oxygen minimum zone, Eastern Pacific Ocean - ETNP201406SV75 | ecosystem: Environmental > Aquatic > Marine > Oceanic | place: Pacific Ocean: Eastern...
GCCGGGTTCTGGCATTTCACCGAACCCTTCGACGACCTCGTATCAGGTAGCGCCGTCAAGCATCAGGATAACAGCGGTTTCTATCTGCTTGGCGAGTTCATGCCATTCCGCGAGGATCCAGACCTCGCTCTCTTCGCCCGCTATGGCATAGCCAATGAAGACATCAACCAATACGAACACTACATCGGGGCCGGGGCGACCTATACGGGCCCCTTCGAGGGACGTGACGAGGACCAACTCGGGTTCGCCATCGGAATTGCCCTCAACGGGGATCCGTACAAAACCGCCAACAGCGTGACGACCGACGAGGAGGTTAATTTTGAACTAACCTACCACGCTCAAGTGCTTCCCTGGCTGGCCCTGCAACCAGACTTTCAATATGTGGTCAACCCTGGCGCCGGGGCCAACGGTGATCTCGATAATGCCGTCGTCCTCGGTATGCGATTCGAGATCACGCCGTTTCAATAAGTTTCCCTTAAGCAATCGGGCATATAAATATGGCTCGGAAGAAGCAGGCCTAGCGGGCGGAAACACGCGGCTAATTGTCGCAACCAAATGCCCAGATGAGCACAGCTTCATCGTTCCTGCGGCACTGTTTTGTCGGTTTTCCCCATGAATATTTTCGGAGACTCGCGGTCTTTCCTTGAGGCGCGTCAATTGCGCTAAGGAACGGATTCCGGCGGTTTTTCTGTGTCGCTCCAGAATTTCCGCCACATTTTCCTCTACGGCTTTTTTGCATCTTGTGATCGTCGGTAAGGGGAATGTGAGTTGAGTGCGACCCAGGCACGCTTTTCCGTTACACGCAAGTCAATCTCTTGACGTCATTGAGATATGTGTGACGTAGTGAAATCCGTGAGCAACCGACTGGGTAAGGACCAACATGGTCCGTGCGGTTGGTCTGGTGCTGGGTTCATTCGTTACCCAGATCGGGGCCTCAAACTTGAAGGGTTGGTAAATATGATTACCTGGTTTTCAGAAAAATGGCGGGCTTCTGCATTAGGGGTTCTTGTGATTGCCATTTGGTTGGGGCCGACCAACCATGGTAAGGCCGCGGAGACCGGCCAAGAAATTTTCCAAAGTCTTTGTACGGCTTGCCACACCATCGGTAAGGGGAAATTGGTGGGGCCTGATTTGGCGGGCGTAACCACGCGCAGGGAAGAAGATTGGCTCAAACGGCAAATCAAAGATCCCGATGGGCTGATTGAAGAAAACGACCCGATTGCAATGCAACTTTTGCAGGAATCCGACAATATGCCTATGCCGTCGCTAGGATTAGGCGATGAAGACGTAGCAGCGGTAATTGCATATTTGAAGAGCACCGAGCAACAAACGGATGTGGCCGTCGGTCGTTCTCCTCAATTTTGGCTTACTGCGCTCATAGGAATAGTGATGTTGATTATCCTCACTCTGGTGGGACTCCGAGTGGGAAAGAAGAAAGTGGACGTGAGATGATTTCAAAAACCATGGAAATCAAAAGAAATCAAAAGGTATGTCATGAAAAATAACAGCAACTGGTTCAACGTAAGCGAGGACTCTCGTTCGTGGGAGGAGTTTTACAGAAAAAGGTGGAGCTACGACTACAGCGTAAGGTCGGGTCACGGCGTGAACTGTTCCATGGCTTGCAGTTGGGAGGTCTTCGTAAAAGACGGGCTTATATGCTGGGAACTTCAAAAAACAGATTATCCGCAGATTGATCCCGATATCCCGAATGTTGAACCCAGGGGTTGCCAGAGAGGCGTTACCGCTTCCTGGTATCCTTACAGCCCCTTGAGGCCGAAGTTTCCGTACGTACGCAAAGTACTGTGGGATTTTTATACCGAAGAACTCAAAAGCGGCAAAGATCCTGTCGAGGCCTATGCAAGCGTTGTTGAAGACGAGGAAAAATCAAAAATATATAAATCCGCCAGAGGCAAGGCTGGTTGGAAAAGAGTGAGTTGGGACAAAGCAGTTGAGCTGGTCGTGGCGGGCCAGATTCACACCATCAAAGAGCATGGCCCCGACCACATGGCCAACTTCTCGCCTATCCCCGCAATGAGCCTGCTCAGCTTCATTTCAGGGCACAGATATAACAATTTACTGGGCGGCATATATTGCAGTTATTACGAGTGGTATCACGACCTTCCGCATGTTTCGTCCACCATGTTTGCGGACCAAACGGAAAACTGCGAAAGCTCCGACTGGTATCTCAGCACGTACTGGGTTGTCGCCGGCTCAAACATAAACATGACCCGTACCGCCGACTGCCATTTCCTTTCCGAAGCGAAATACCGGGGCTCGAAAGTAGTTGTGATTTCTCCCAACTATTCGGATGTCACGAAATATGCCGATACATGGGTTCCGGTCGTGCCCGGAAGCGATGGCGCCTATCTGATGGCTTGTATCCACGTGATCCTGAAAGAATTCTATGTCGATAAGGAAACGCCGTACTTCACCGAATATGTAAAACAATATACCAACCAGCCCTTCCTCGTTGTGCTGGAGGAAGATGGCGATAAGTATCAAATGGGACGGTTCCTGCGGGCGTCTGACGTTGAAGAATACGCCAAGGAGGAGAATGCCGACTGGAAGCTTATCATGACCGATGGTGCAGGGAACCTGCACCTTCCCACCGGGTCCATCGGTTTCAGGTGGGAGAAGGAACCAACAGGAAACTGGAACCTTCAACTTAAAAACGCTGTTACCCAAGAAGAGTTTGACCCACTCCTCACCCTTCTCGGAAATGATGACCAAAAGGCAATGGTCTCATTCAGCGACTTTACCGATACCTTCAATATAGATATGGGTAAGACAAAAGGGGAGAGCCAGAAGTCAGTAGAATTTTTGCGTGAAGTTCCCGCCAGAAAGATAAAAACGAGTGATGGCAAGGAACTGCTCGTAACCACCGCTTTCGATCTTTTGATGGCGCAGGCCGGTGTATCAAGAGGGCTGGGTGGCGATTATCCAAAGGACTACGACGACCCGAGGCCATACACCCCGGCCTGGCAGGAATCGCAAACGGGTGTGAGCAGAGACCTTGCCATACAGGTGGGAAGGGAATTCGCCGATAATGCTGAAAAGACAAAAGGGAAGTCACTGTTCATAACAGGCCCTGGAATCCAGCACTTTTACCATGGCGCTTCCATATATTACCGTAACCAGGCGGTGATGCTTGCCCTTTGCGGCTGTAACGGGGTGAACGGAGGTAATTTCAACCACTATGTCGGCACCCAGCACACCCGTTTAAACGCGGCATTTGTCAATCTCAGTGGCTGCCTCGATTGGACGAGGCCGCCGCGGCTAATGAACAGCACCTCTTTGTGGTATTTCCACACCGGCCAGTGGAGATACGACAGTATGCCCCTTGACACCCAGTGGGCCACGGGGGCCAAGAAGCTTCCTGCTTTCAACCACGCGGCCGACATGAACGCCCTTGCCGTCAGGTTGGGATGGCTGCCTTTCTTCCCTCAAGTCGACAAAAAGAACCCGATGAAGCTTTACAAGGAAGCCATCGAAGCAGGGTGCAAGACCGATGATGAGGTGAAAGATTGGGTTGCCCAGAAGTTCAGGGATGGCAAGTTGAATTTTGCCATTCATGATGTGGATGCCCCTGAAAACCAACTGAAAATGCTTACCGTGTATCGCGGAAACCTCATAGGAACCAGCATGCGGGGGCATGAACTGGCGCTCAAGCATTTCCTCGGAACACACAACAATGTTTTGTGGGATGAAGAGCCAGCGGAAGGCATGGTGAATGAAATAGAATGGCATGATGAAGCAGCCGTCGGCAAACTGGACTTCCTGGTGAATCTCAACATACGAATGGATTCTACCGCCAATTATTCCGATGTGGTTCTGCCGGCCGCCTTTTGGTACGAAAAATACGACGTCACCTTTGGCGATATGCACACATTTGTTCATCCCTTGACGCCTGCAACGCAGCCTCCATGGGAAGCTAAGCACGACTGGGAAGCATTCAAACTCATGGCCAAGAAGTTTTCGGAAATGGCGGAGAAACATTTCCCTGAACCCGTAAAAGACGTTGTGTTCAACGCCTTGTGGATGGATAGCCCCGACCAACTCGCCCAGTCCATGGGAGAGATTAAGGACTGGCGAAATGGAGATACGGAACTCGTTCCGGGCAAAACATTTCCCAATATCGCCATTGTTGAAAGGGATTACACCCAGGTTTACGACAAACTGGTTTCCCTGGGTCCGCTCGTCAGCAAGCCCAAGGGCTATGGCTCCAAAGGTCAGTACACGGACCTGACGCCGATCGTCGAGGACGATCTCAAACACAACGAAGCTTTAGATGTAAAAAACGACCGCGTGTATTTCGAAAAACCGGAGCAAGCCTGTGAGCTCATTCTCCAGATTTCTCCCGAACTCAATGGGCGGCTGTCGTGGCTCTTTTTCGAGGAAATGGAAAAGAAGGTGGGGCTACCTCTCACCGACATGGTTGACGCAGTCAAAAACAGGAAGGTTCATTACAAGGATATCATTTCACAGCCGAGAAGAATTCATACCACGCCACAGTGGAGTTCTGTGTTGCACGATAAAGACGGAAAACAGAGAACCTTCGCCCCGTGGACAATGAATGTGGAGCGGCTGAAGCCCTGGCACACTCTTTCGGGAAGGCAGGAAGTTTATTACGACCACCAGGGCATCAGGGAACTGGGAGAGGCGCTTCCAACCAACAAACCGCCGTTGGATATGGTGGCGATTGGCGACATCAAACCGGATAAAGACGGTCCCAAGTCAAAGGTGTTCCGTTTCATCACGCCTCATGGAAAATGGCAGATACACAGCTCTTTCAGAGATCATTGGCCGATGATGCACATGTCGCGTGGAGGCCCCACGGTATGGCTCAATCCCGATGATGCGACGGAGATCGAGGTTATAGACAACGACTGGGTGGAAATGTATTGCGAAAACGGGATTGAAGTTGTCAGAGCGGTGGTAAGCCATCAGGTGCCGCGTAACATGGCAATCACCTACCATCAGGTGGAACGGAATATAAACGTTCCCTTTTCGCCTCTCGCCAAGAGAAACGATTGCTCTGACCTGCGGGGCGGGAACAACAACGCCACCACGAGAATCCTGATGAATCCACACACGATGATTGGTGGCTACGCCCAATTTTCATATTACGTCAACTATTGGGGAACGAGTCCGTCTGAGCGCGACCACGGGGTCATCATCCGTAAGATGCCTTTGGGCAGTGAGAATAGGCCGATTTATCAGGAAAGCGAACTCGATAAAGTACCAACCGAATAGAGTAAAAAACCATGGAAGTAAAAGCTCAAGTAAGCATGTCCTTCAACCTGGAGAAGTGTATTGGCTGCAATACCTGTACGGTTGCCTGCAAGAATGTATGGACGAACCGGGAAGGCGCCGAATACATGTGGTGGAACAATGTGGAAACCAAGCCAGGCATCGGCTATCCGAAGCAATGGGAAAACCAGGATTTGTGGAAAGGAGGATGGGTGAAGGACGGCGATAAGCTGAAACTTCGCTACGGCAGCAAGTCCTACATGCTCTCCAATCTCTTTCTCAATCCCCATGTGCCTGAAATGGCGGATTACTACGGAGATGGTGATGTATATACCTTCACCTACGATGACCTGCATTCTTCCGAGCAATATAAACAGCAACCGGTCGGAAGACCCAAATCCATGGTCACGGAAAATGAAGACGTTCCCATCAACTGGGGTGTGAACTGGGAAGATAACGCCGGTGGTGCCCACATTACCGGGAATTACGATATAAATTTTCAGGAAATGAGCGACGAGGAAAGAGAAGCGACGCTCAAGTTCAGAGACTGCTTCTACTTCTATCTTCCCCGCATATGTAATCACTGCATCAACCCCGGTTGCGTGGGTGCTTGCCCTTCCGGCGCCGCCTATAAAAGGGAGGAGGACGGTGTTGTTCTCATCGATCAAAACAGATGCCGCAATTGGCGCTATTGCATCTCTTCCTGCCCGTATAAAAAGCCCTATTACAACTGGGCCAGCGGAAAGATGGAGAAATGTATTCTCTGTTATCCGAGAATTGAATCGGGTTTGCCTCCTGTTTGTTTCCATTCTTGCGTAGGAAAAATCCGCTCCTTTGGAGTTATTTTCTATGACATGGATCGGGTAGAGGAAGCCGCCCTGGCGGAAGATAAAGACTTAGTCGAGGCGCAAAGAGACATCATTCTGGACCCCTTTGATCCGGAAGTAATAGAAGCGGCTAAGAAAAACGGCATCAATGACGATTGGATTGACGCGGCACAACGTTCTCCTATTTACAAAATAGTTAAGAAATGGGAGCTGGCGCTTCCGCTTCATCCCGAATTCAGAACGTTGCCGAGCTTGTTTTATATTCCGCCTTTAGCTCCCATCGTGACCAGTGCGGGAAAGAATTCTCCTTCGGGCACGGATGTCTTTGATATGGAAAAACCGTCAGAAGGCCCGCTTCTTAGTCTCGACGAATTGGACAAGTTCCGTGTGCCTTTCAAATATCTTGCAGGCATGTTTGGAGCCGGGAATGAAGAGGTCGTGAAGAAGGCGCTTCTGCGTCAGCTTGCGGTGAGGCACTACCAAAGAAGCATCAGGGTGGATAACAAACCCAATGTGGAAGTGCTCGACAGAGTGGGATTGAGCGAAGAGGACGCAGAAGAAATCGTACGGGCATTGTCCCTTGCTTTTTACAACGAACGCTTTGTGGTTCCCAATGCAAAACGCGAAGACACAGACATCAGCCCATATACCGAGCGTGGCCTTGCTGGCTTTGACCAGATGAATCCCTGGTCGCCCATGAAGAGAAGAAAGAGTTATTTCAAGTCATATCACACAGGTTCAAAAACTCATGAGTAGCATGGACGGAAAGCAAACATTGAAAGATGTTTATGGGCTCATCGCGGAATTGTGGTGCAGCCCGCCCGAGGAAGACGTGGATAAGGAAGATCTTAAGAAAGATGCCGAGGAACTAGTTAAAAGGCTGGAAAGCATTGATAAAGAGAGTGCGGGATTGCTTTCCAGGTTCATAAGCGAAAACACTATTTCTGAAGAAGATTATATTGATCTGTTTGAATTGGCCCCTAAATGCCCCCTGTACCTTGGAAGTCATACCTATGACGAACCCAAGACGTGCGCCAATGCCGCCGTTTCCGACAGAAACGGATACATGATAGAGCTGGTTGGCATTTACAACCATTTCGGGCAGAAGCCGAGTGAAAAAGAGCTGCCGGATTACCTGCCGTTAATGGTGGATTTTCTTTCAATGACGACTGAATCAAGAGACGACCCCATAAGAGATAAATTCATTAAGGAATATTTTTTGCCGTTCCTGACTCCGATGCGGTCCAAGTTGGAAGAGTTAAAAACACCATATCTCTACCTTCTTGAGGCATTGGAGAAAGTCATAAACATCGAACTAAAAACACAGCCTTTGTCAAAACAACGAGAACAAATGGTGCAGAGCCATGTTGGATAACTTCTTTTTTATCGGATTGCCTTACATCACCATCATGCTGCTTTTCGGTGGCGTAACATACCGTAGCTTTAGCGGAATTGTGAGTAGTTACAGAGGCAAGTGGGACTGGAGCGCCCGCGGGGATTATCTGTGGACAACCCGCTCCACCGGATTCTTTGGCCGCGCCTCCATAGGCCCTGCATCCCTGTGCCTGCACTGGGGCATACTCATCCTGTTTTTGGCACACCTTACAGGACTTATAGGAGGCGCATACAACCTCGCCTCCTGGGTTGACTTTTTCAGATGGGCGGGGCTCGGCGGCGGAATTCTTCTTTTGTATGGGTTGGCATGGGCCTTTGTGCGGAGGATCACCATCCCGCAAGTCAAGGCAATGAGTACGCCGGATGATTATATCGTCCTTCTGCTCCTGATTATTATCGGTGGTCTCGGGCTTTATCAATCCGCCGTAGAACAGGTCTTTGGAATATCTTATTCGGCCGGACCTTGGATTGCCGGTATTTTCAAATTACAGCCGGATGCTTCGATGATTGCAGGTGCTCCGTTTGTCAATAAACTGCACATCATCTTTGCACTTCTCTTCTTTGCTTACTTGCCCTTTACCAAACTGGTGCATGTTTTTAGCTATCCCTTTAAATACATTACCAGGCCTTTTATTTCCATGAGAAGGTACGTGGCATTGAAAAAATAAGGAGTTTCGAGAAAACTTTGAGACATTTTCTCGACTCCGCGGTGTTTGGACAGAATTAGATCGCTCCCGGGTTCCGGGAAGCAGTCACCCGGAGGGTTGCCAGCGTGCCGATCAAGGTGGTGGACGCATGAGAGAAATGCAAGTCGGGTACACCATCTTCCCCACCGAACACGACCGAATAGGTCATTTTTACGCTTTGTCGAAACCGCCAAAGTTTCGATCGATGGCATCAAACGCCACCGCTCCATTCTTCGCCTGGAGTTCGACCATTCCAGGACTGCGCCGCAAGCGACAACCGTTCAGGGACTAGAGGAAAAAAATGGGCGCGGTTACCGAATTCGAACCAAGGAAACAATATACCGTCCTTGCTATGAACACCTTGGCCTTCACCGTCAACTTCGCGGTGTGGACCATGTTTTCCGTCATCGGGATCAAGATCCAGGCCGAGATCGGCCTTAACGAAACCGAATTTGGCCTGCTGGTGGCCACACCGATCCTCACCGGTTCCTTGGTGCGATTGCCCCTTGGCCTGCTTACCGACCGGTTTGGCGGGCGCGTCGTTTATTTCATTCAGATGATTTTGGTCGCCATCGCCACCTATGGTTTGGCCTTTGCCGATCAATATTGGCAGTACCTCGCCATTGGCCTCTGCACAGGCCTGGCCGGAGGCTCGTTTGCCATCGGCATCGCCTACACCTCGGCCTGGTTCCAGAAAGAAAGGCAAGGCACGGCGTTGGGAATTTTTGGCGCCGGCAACACCGGTGCGGCATTGAACATCTTTGCTGCGCCACTGATCATCGTGACCATGGGCTGGCGCGCGGTACCAGAAATCTACTCCGTAGCCATGCTGGTGATGGCCGTCATCTTTTGGTTTTGTACCTATCCCGATCCCCAACTCGAGGAGCGCAGGCAGAAGAAGAACTTTCCGTCGCTTAGCGACATGCTCCTGCCACTTCTGGAGCCCCGGGTGTGGCGATTTGGTCTTGCTTACAGTTTCGTTTTTGGTGGGTTCGTAGCGCTTTCCCTGTGGCTGCCCAAATACTACATGGCGGTATACGGCCTCGATCTGACGACGGCGGCATTCATCGCCTTGTTCTTCACCCTACCAGCAGGCGTTATCCGTGCCTTGGGCGGGTGGTTCTCTGACAAGTGGGGTGGCAGTGCCGTTACCTGGTGGGTGTTTTGGGTTTCGATTGTTTGCCTGTTCTTCCTGTCCTACCCACCGACGACGTTCACCGTGCACGGAATTACGGGAGACATCGTCATCGATATTGCCATAGGGGTAACACTGTTCACGTTTCTGGTCTTCATCGTCGGTATTGCCCAGGGGATTGGCGCCGCCAGCGTCTACCGGAGTGTTGCGGACCACTATTCGGGGCGTATGGGCAGCGTCGGCGGCCTGGTCGGGGTCATTGGCGGTCTCGGCGGTTTCATTCTTCCCATCACGTTCGGTGTCGCTGCTGACACAACCAACGTACACAGCAGCACCTTCATGGTGATGTATGCCGTGCTCGGGGGTGTGATGATCTGGACCTGGGCGGCGGCCAGGGGCGAGGCGGAGGTCAGGTGCGACTAGCCCAGCACCGAATTGGCGGACAACGAGCGGGAACGAACGACACCTAGGAGGGAACGAAATGACCGATTTAATAAAATGGAATGTGGAAGACGAGGCGTTCTGGGATTCTACCGGAAAACGCATTGCCAGCCGGAATCTCTGGATTTCGATCCCGAGCCTGCTGTGCGGATTTGCGGTCTGGCTGTACTGGGGCATCATCACGGTGCAGATGCTCAATCTCGGCTTCCCCTTCTCCAAGTCCGAATTGTTCACGCTCTCCGCCATCGCCGGTTTCTGTGGGGCTACATTGCGCATTCCCAGCACCTTTTTCATCCGCATCGCCGGCGGGCGAAACACGATCTTTTTCACTACCGCGCTTCTGATGATTCCGGCGATCGGCACGGGCTTCGCCCTGCAGGACAAGAATACGCCCCTTTGGGTGTTCCAGGTGCTGGCGCTGCTTTCCGGTTTCGGCGGCGGAAATTTTGCCTCTTCGATGTCCAACATCAGTTTCTTCTTCCCCAAACGCGTTCAAGGTCTGGCGCTGGGCTTGAACGCAGGGCTAGGCAACGCCGGCGTGACGACCATGCAGATTTTGATACCGCTGGTGATGACCTTCGCTATGTTTGGCACATTGAGTGGCGACCCCATGATCCTGGAGAGCACGTCGGGCACCCTGGTCGGCAAGATTCCGGAGGGCTCGGAAACCTGGATCCCGAACGCCGGGTTTGTATGGTTGCTAATTCTGATTCCCCTGGCCTTTGCTGGCTGGTTCGGCATGAACAACATCCGGACCGACGAAGTGACCCCCCAGATCACCGGCGGTACGATCGGCGCCTTTTCCCGTATCTCGGCGATGCTACTGGTGGGGTTGGTTATTGCTGTCGTCGCCCTCTATTTCATTCTTCCCGCGCCGATCGGACTGGGTTTGCCGACTTGGTCCAAATGGTTTGTGCTGATCGGCACCATCGCCACAACCGTCGCGGCGCTTTACTACGTGTGTTTTTTCGTAAAGGACAACCTTCGACACCAGTATGGAATCTTTCGCAATAAACACACTTGGGTCATGTCTGTCATCTATACCATGACCTTTGGTTCCTTCATCGGCTACTCGGCGGCGTTTCCATTGGCCATCAAGGTTATTTTTGGCTTCCAGCATATCGAGGTGGACGGCATCATCACCCATGACACCCTTAACCCGAACGGTCCGAGCGCTTTGATGTACGCGTGGATGGGGCCTTTCATCGGCGCCTTGATCCGCCCGGTCGGCGGCTGGATCTCGGACAGGGTTGGCGGGGCGAAGGTCACTCAGATCGTTACCATCATAATGATCCTGAGTGCGCTTGGCGTTGCCTACTTCATGAAGGCCGCCTATCAATCGGCGACACCGGAGGAGTTTTTCGTTCCGTTCTTCCTGCTCTTCCTAGTGCTGTTCGCCGGCACCGGCATCGGCAATGGCTCTACCTTCCGCACCATTGCCATGATCTTTCCCAAAGAGCAGGCGGGACCCGCCCTTGGCTGGACCTCTGCGGTGGCTGCCTACGGCGCCTTTATCATACCTCAGGTCTTTGGCGAGCAGATCAAAGCAGCGACACCGGAGTTCGCCATTTATGGGTTCGCCGCTTTCTACTTAATCTGCCTGGTAACGAACTGGTGGTACTACCTTGGGCCAAAAAGAGAGTTCGACAACCCATAAGGAGAAAACCTTCCCCGCCACTCCGCACCGCTGCCCGGCAAGATTAACTGGCGCAGGCGGGCGTGTGTGGCGGCCGGCCTTTCTCTGACCCGCGTCAAGAGGGTATCATGGTCCCGTTCCCGTGAGTGTCGGGGGCATGCCGGTTGCGGGAACTGCGCCGATGAACAAGAACACAGAGACGCCACAAGAAGACTCCTGGAGTGCCGCAAAGCGGTTCCTCGTTCTTTTCGCAGCGGCAACAGCGCTGCTCGCCGGGACCGCCGAAGAGGGAATGCTGACTGGCGGCTCCGGAACGATTTAACGAAGAACATCGATAAGAATTATTACCTTGTGGACGCCATTTCCTAGCGACACGTTCCCGCCCCTTCGAGAATCACGAAACCGATGCGTAAAGACCGTCCCGAGGCGGTGTTTATGCCTGCCGCCATTTGCGGCGGGTGATCTATCTGAGCGTCATGGCCGAGGCGCTGGTTGAGGAAGCGGACAAGTTCGGGTGGCGGGGAGAGATTGGAAGAGTCTTCGGCCTTCCAGGCCATCAGGCACTGCCCCCCCGAGGGCCCGTCGTTTTTGCCCTCCTTTAAGGGCGGAATGTAATAGCCATAGTGCAGGTTGACGACGCGGGCGTCGGTAAAGCGCATGCGCAGATTGCCGCCGATATGTTCGTCCTGGCTGAGGATGGTGCCGCCGGTGAAGCCGGCGGCAGAGATGCTTTCGGCTATTTCCGGATAGGGATCGCCGAGCCTGCATTTGTTGCATAGAGGGTCGCCGATGGTTCTCTGGGCGCTCCAGAAGGCGGTGACAAGGACCGGAACAGCCACCAGGGTGATGGCGAAACAGCGGATGGATTTTTGGAGATTTTCTCCGCTTTCAGAGGCCAGTCCGACGCGCCAGAAATAATAGAGCGGCGCAAGAATGAGAATTGGTGGCATCCAGCGGGCCTTGAAATAGCTGATGCCCGCGACGAGGACGCCAAGCACGGCGAGAGCGAAGATGATCATCAGGAAACGCCCCAGAACCCTCCCTGAAATCCGGCGCCAGCATTCTTCGGTGGAACCGGCAGGAGCGTCAGGTAAGGCTTGGCGCCGGAGGCCCTGGGGAAAGAAGAT
>Ga0066854_10000649_pt1 | contig 12430 bp, 13 predicted proteins | sample ETNtaG_8_FD_65494 | JGI IMG/M metagenome (GOLD analysis project Ga0066854, IMG submission 65494) | Marine microbial and viral communities from oxygen minimum zone, Eastern Pacific Ocean - ETNP201406SV75 | ecosystem: Environmental > Aquatic > Marine > Oceanic | place: Pacific Ocean: Eastern...
TCCAAGTTGTCAGGACCTTCGGCAAGAGACGATCTGGGTCTGTAGTATGAAGAGCGAGGCAGTTGCAGCAGCTCACACTGCCGGCTAATACTAAGCTTCTTATCATTAACGTCTATGCATTTGACTTTCTCTGAAACACTCATCCCAGATAGCCGGTCTTTTTTTTTAGCCAATCAACTTCGATTTGCAGTTGGCCGACTTTTTGATACAAATGATCTCGCTCAACCTCTTTTTTCTCAGCATCTTTATCTTTTCCGTTGCTAAAAGCAACAGGAGCGGCATCAAGCACTATATATTCATCCCATCAACCTACACGGGGGTGATTTTCGGTTTTATAAACTTTGAATAACTAAATGCAATGGGAATTATGGCAAAGACAGACTTAACTAATCAAAGGCAGGTGTTCGTTGAAAAGTATGTACGCTCAGGTGATCAACTGGAAGCAGCAAAGGAGGCAAGATACGAAGACACACATACAGTCGAGTCACAATAACTCAAATTTAAAAATGAAATATAAAAAAATTTTAGTATCAGAATCCACTAAATTCGCTTCTTTTTTGAAAATTACCGTAAACAGGATCCCCCAACCATTTTTCATCATCTACTATTTTTTTACCACGTAAAATGACTTTTTTAACACGACCAGTTACTTCTTTTCCTTCAAATAATGAATAATCGCAATTACTAAAATTTTTATCTGATGATAATATATGTTTCTCATTTGGATCAAAAATGACAATGTCAGCATCACTACCAACAGCAATTGTTCCTTTTTTAGGAAACAAGCCAAAGATTTTTGCTGGATTGGTTGACATTAACTGAATAAATCTGTTCATAGAAAGTTTACCTTTATTAACACCACCGTCAAATACAACAGTCATTCTATCTTGTAAACCTGGAGCACCATTTGGAATTTTGGAAAAATTATTTCTACCAAATGGTTTTTGGTTTATCTTACCAAGATGCCCCTCCTTCATACAATATGGGCAATGATCAGTTGCAATAACCTGCAAGTCATCAAACTTTAAAGCCCTCCATAGGTCATTTTGAGCTTCTTTTGAACGAATAGGAGGGCTCATAACAAATTTTGCTACGTCAAAACTATCATCTTGGTAAACGCTTTCGTCAAAAAACAAATAGTGTGGACATGTTTCTGCAAATGCTGGAATTCCTCTATCACGTGCTTCTACAACATGTTTAAGAGCTTCCATTGCTGAAAGATGTACAAAATAAACAGGAGCTTCAGCAAGTTCAGCTAGACAGATTCCACGATGAGTTGCTTCTCCTTCCAACAATGAAGGTCTTGTCAGACTGTGATAGCGAGGTGAAGTATGTCCTTGATCAAGTGCTTCGCGAATGAGTTGTTCAATAACAATTCCATTCTCAGCATGAAGAGATATAATTCCACCACAATGGCCAACTAATTTTAGAGCTTGGAAAATAGCACTGTCATCAACCATCATTTTGCCAGGATATGCCATAAACAATTTAAAACTTGTAATACCTTCGTCAAAGATTGCCGTCTTGATTTCAGCTAATGCTTGTTTGTCAATGTGTCTAGTTATCAGATGAAAACCATAATCAATTGAAGCTTTTCCTTCTGCTCGTTGCAATGCTTTTTCTATTGATTGCAATACTCCTATATCTTCACCTTGAAATGCAAAATCTAATATAGTTGTAGTACCACCAAAAGCGGCTGCTTTTGTTCCTGAAAGGAAATCATCAGCTGTTGTTGAATCTCCAAAAGTATTTTCTAAATGAGTATGACAATCTATTCCACCTGGAAAAATCAACATTCCAGTTGCATCGATCACCTCATAATCTGAACCTGATTCTAGATTTTCACCGATACATTGTATCCGTTCATTTTCAATTACAATATCAGCAGTATAATCATCTATAGCAGTAATTATTCTTCCGTTTTTAATTATTAATTTATTAGACATATTTTCTCTATTTAATCTTACTAAGAATAAATTTTAATTTCTTTTAAGACATTCTTAAGTTTAGATATTTCTTTCTGGTCTAAGTTATATCCAGGTAAACGCACACAATCATCTTTTAATCGCCCTAATAGTTTAAGACATGCTTTAATTCTTATTGTTGCAAATCCCTCTGGTTTAGTTCCATAAATAGCTTTTGCTAAAGGATATATTTGTTGATGGAAATTTTTTGCAGAATTAAGATCAGATGATTTTACTGCTTTATCTAGACCAACTATCTGTTCTGGGATAATAGTTGCCAAACTTACCAGACTTCCTTCACTGCCAATCATGAAACAAGTCATAAGATGCTCATCACCTGAAGCCATAACAGAAATATTTGGATTTTTTTCTTTAATCAATCTTCTGTTTTCTTCATATCTGCTTGTTTCCCAACTTCCTTCTTTAATTGCTACTACTCTGGGTATCTGAATAAGCTCTGCTAGGGTTTCCCGACTATATGCCATATGGCTTGAACCAACACTTGCTTGGTAGAGAAACATCGGGGAGTCACTCACTTTTGATATTAATTCATGATGAATAATAGCCATTTTTGTCGTTAAAGAAAGTGACCAAGAAAATGGAGGAAAAACCATTATTGCATCAGCCCCTGCTGATATGGCATCCTCAGTATGTAATTGCGATTCATAGCTGCTTTCACAGTTAATTCCGCAAACGATTATACCTTTATCTCCTATTGTATTTCTTGCTATTTCAACGATTCTTCGTTTTTCATCACGATTAAGTAAGTGATTTTCACCTGCATGACCATTTATCAAGAGTCCTACTATACCTTCATTACCCATTACATCAATAAAATGATTAGATAATTCATCTTCATTAATACCACCATTTTCATCCATGGGACAAATGGTTGCAACGTAAATTCCCCCCCAAATATTTTTATTTTTTGATAACATTAGCTAATTTTTATATATTGATATTTATTTATTGATTAGTCGATTGGGATCAAAAAGGGGCATTTCAGGTTCCTGCTCCATTATTAATTGACTTAATAACCATCCCATATATGGACCACTAGCATAGCCGGAATGTACTGACCCTATAACATACGCATTAGATATTCCTGGTATTTTGCCAATGATAGGTAAAGCATCAGCTGTTTCTGCTTCAAGTCCTAACCAAACCCTAACCATTCTACCATAACGCAATTTTGGAATAACATGGCATGCAAGACGTATGTTCCCTATAAGGTTTTCTGGAATTGATTCTACTCCGCCACGTTTTTTATCACCTATTCCTTGCCATCCACCTCCAATCAAAACAGTACCATTATCAAATTGTTTCAGTGAAAGTAAACCATTTGCAATGCTTAAAACGGTTTTCATGACCGGCGGCATTCTTTCAGTTATTATAAGCTGATTAATTAAGCATTTAATTTTAATTTTAACGTTTAACCAATTAAGCATTTCTTCAAGCCATACACCGCCCGCTAATACTATTCTTTTTGCTTTAAGATGCTCATTATTTTCAAAAATAATTTTAAAATAATTTTTTTCTATTTCAATTTTGTTTACCTTAGAATACTCTCTGACTGAGACATTTTCTTGCTTAAGAGCTCTTCTAAAAGCATGCCCAGTGAGATAAGCAATGGTAAAACCATCTTTATTACACCATGCTGCACTTCTTACAGAGTCATTTAGACCCGGCTCTAAGAGTTGTGCTTTTCTCCCAGAAATAAACTTTATGGGCGCCCCCATTGCCTGTCGTGCTTCAACACGTTTAAATAATAATTCCTCTTCTTCTTCCGTGAATGCGAGGGAAAGCCCGTTAACTTTTCGCGTACCAACACCACCAAAAAGCCATTTTTCTGTATTATTCCACAGTTCCCAGCCTTTTATTGCATATGGAATAAGTGCGGCACGTGTCATGTTAAGAGTTAATGTGCCAGCGTTAGTTCCTGAAGCTTCGCGACATAATGCTCCACTATCAATAATAATTGTTCTCATTTGATTACGTGAAAGATGGAGTACAGTACTACAACCCATCACACCACCACCAACTACAGCAACATCAAATTTTTCCATTACAAAGGAGCATTTTCAGGTATGGGGATATCTTCATAGGTATATTTGCCAATTATCTGTTCTATTGGAACAGGTCTAAGTGGTGTTCGACCAGTCCATTGACCAGCTAATTCCCTGCTTCCTACTTTTGATGCTAGTATAGCTTCTATTGCTTCAGAACAAGTTCGACCTTGACAAGGTCCCATTCCACATCTAGTCCAAGCTTTTAATTGATTCAGATCACGCGCACCTGATTCAATAGCTTCATCTATCTCTGAACGAAATACATCTTCGCATCGGCAAACGATTGTTTCCGAAGTAATAGTTTGGATCAATTCAGGTCTGAATTTCATTAGTCTTACGGCTGCTTTGCCAAAATTTTCATTTTTTTTAAGTATTATAAGTTCAGATTTTATTTTTGCTTTATATTTTTGAGAAGACATCACATTTAAATCCCTTACTGCAGCCATACCAGCAATTCGTCCCTTCTGTACAGCTGAAAATGCTCCAGATATTCCAGTAGCATCACCTGCAATGTAAACACCAGGTATGCTTGATCGAAAGTCATCGTCAATAAGCGGAACCCAGCCTCCTTTAAGTGGATCATAGATATGTTTTGCTTTTAAAAGCCTTGTAATTTCGGTAGAAGGAAACAAACCATGTCCTATAGCTAAGCAATCTCCTTCTACAATCTTTTGATTTTTTGAATCAAGAATACTACCTGCACTATTTATTGGTGCAATACTTATCCTAAGAACATTATCGACTTGCTTTGTATTTGTTACTGCATGACCACCATATAGCTTTATTCCAGCTTTCATAATATTTGCAAACCAACTCATTCCCTTAAAAAGTTGATCTGGTCTCGATAACAATCTTGGAAAAGCTTTGATCCAATCTGATTTACTATTTAAATCAATGATTGCAGAAACTTTACCTCCAGATTTAATAATTCCATTTGCCACAGCTATTAATAATGGACCACAACCAGCTACCACGGTAGATTGGCCAGGAAGAACATATTGGGATTTTAATAGTATTGTAGAAGCCGCCAGACCAATTACACCAGGTATAGTCCAACCTGGAAAAGGAATTATCCGTTCAAGCGCTCCGTTAGCAATAATTAGTGACCTAGCATGCCATGAACTCAACCCATTTGGTCCAACTGTACTTACAACTAGGTCGGATGAGACGGACCATACACGGTGTTTAAATAAAGCTGTAAGATTACTATTTTCTAATATATTTCTTTGTTTTTCACCTTCACGAAATTCGTCAGACTTGAATGAGTTTTGTGGTTGAAACTCGTTAGGAGGTGCTCGATAAATTTGACCTCCTGCAGAAGAATTTTCATCAATAATTACAACTTCAGCTCCTTCTTTAGATGCTACATTAGCTGCGGCTACACCCGCAGGTCCAGCTCCTAAAACAACAAGATCTACTTTTTTGACATCATTAGTAAAAATTTTGGTCATTTGTTGATTCCAGTTTTAACAATGGTCCCTTCTTGAACAAACACCTGACAAGCGGGAAGTATTATGCCATCAACTATAACTAAGCATTCTTGACATGACCCCATCAAACAAAAAAAACCTCGGGGCTCTTTTATTCTGGAACTATATTTCAACGTAAGCTTTCCATTAACAAATAGTGTTACTGCGAGAATTTCTCCGACTGGTGCCTTTATTTCACACCCATCTATAGTCAATGTTGTGAAGGCTTGACGAACGACTCTATTTCCTGCAACTCTAAGGCTTTGCTTAGATTTTTTTCCACCCCAATATTTAAAAATTGTTTTTTTATTAAAATTAAACACTAAAATTCTAGATTAAATTATTAGTTGACCTCATTTAATGAATAAATTTATTTATAATTTTAAGACTGGTTGAGAAATCATAGCCGGGGAAAATTTTTTTGTGTTCTAGATCAAACTTGAAATTCGGGTTTCCAAACTGAAGCTAGCTCCGAAGTGCTGAAGGTTCTTTTTTCATGGATTAAATAGCCTATCTAAATAAACATTAAATATTAAATAAAGCTTTTGAATTAGTTGAGATCATTTTTTTAATATCATTTGTTGAAAACCCCAAGTCTTTTACTAAAGAAATGAAATTCAAAAATCCGAAATGTGGTTTTGGTAAAACTGAAACACCACAGTCACTAGACAATATTACTTTTTCACAGCTAACTATTTTAATAAATTCTTTCAGTTTATTAATTTCCAGTTTATTAATTGTATGTTTTTCACCATCTACATGGGTTAAGGGAATTTGAGTTGCTTTAGATATAAAGAAATATGAAAACTCAAACATAACATCTAAATTTTTCAGATTAATAATTTCATCATCATTTAAGTTATTTGCTGGCATTAATATTTTTTTTATACCTGCTTTTTTTGCATAATTAACTAAATTATAGTTTTCGACTCCTGAAATATGTCCCGTATTTAGTACAATATTTTTTTCAGCTATTAAATCTAATATTTTTAACGTTTCATCATCTTGAATTTTATTTTCAGCTACATAGAAACAATTATCAATATAGCTTTTTGAACGATTTTCTTGTTTAGCTACAAATTTGGTATGATGAGTAGGGAATGATATAAATAACGCACCTTCATCATTTTCATAACCGTAATTTAACGCTATCTTCACATTTTCAAAATTCACTCCTCCAGCTGGAGGCTCCATTATTAATCCACCAAAAACTTTCAGTTTTAAATTTGGTTGATATTTTTTAATTAGAGAAGCATAACCTGATGAATTGGAAAAATTATCCATTAATCCAATTGCATACATCCCAGATTTTTCTGCTTGATCAACTACATCAAATAAATTTGTACTTCTTTTATTTATGTGTGGACAACAATGAATATGATTATCCACGGAACCTTTAAGAAAATCTTCCACAATAAATTAGTATTATTTAAGTATTTTACCTACAAAATCAGCAATTCTAAAATGCTTAGGGCTTTCAAATATATTTTGAGGTGTATCAAAATCAACGATTTCTCCTTCATCCATAAAAACCACTTTATTTGACAACTCTTTTACAAATACCATTTCATGAGAAACTATTAACATTGTCATACCTTCACTGGCTAAGACTCTAATTGTATCTAAAACTTCTTTTACCAATTCTGGGTCCAATGCAGAAGTTATTTCATCTAAAAGAAGTATTTCAGGGTTTAGACATAGTGCTCTTGCTATAGCTACCCTTTGCTGCTGTCCTCCTGATAATTCTTCAGGATATGAGTTTAATTTATTTTTAAGGCCAACTTTGTCAAGTAATTTAATTGCTTGTTCTTCAACCTCTTCCTTATTCCTTTTTTGTATTTTATATGGCGCTATGCAAACATTCTTTAATACATTCATATTTTCAAATAAATTATATTGCTGAAAAACAATTGCAGTTTTATTTCGTGCATAATTTAAATGAGCTTTATTAGTATAATCTATAATTTTGTTACTTATACTAATAGTTCCAGATTTAGGTAATAGTAGGCCTACTAATAATTTAAGTAAACTGCTTTTACCTGAACCCGAAGGTCCAATTATGCTGACAATTTCCCCTTTGTCTATGGATAAACTTACGTTATTTAAAACATGTAAATCCCCATAATAAGCATGACTATCACTAATTTTAATTTGTTGCATATTTTCTCTCCATATATTTTCCAAAACGATCTAAGGGAAAAGATAAAATAAAATATAATATTAATACCGTGCCAAAAACTAAAATAGGTGAAAAGCCTTTATTGTTTAATACTTTTCCAGCAAAGGTTAGCTCCATTACTCCAATTTGAGAAGCTAATGCTGTATCTTTGATAAATAAAATGAAAAAACTAAATGCTGGAGGAAAAATTACTTTCCATGCTTGAGGAAAAATTACTTCTTTTAAAGTTTCATAATATGAAAAATTCATTGCTTTAGCAGCATCCCATTGAGTTTGACTTACAGACTCAAGGCCACTTCTTACTATCTCACTTATAAATGCCGTAGCAATTAAACATACTGTTACAATGGCAATTATAAATAGTGAATCAGTGATTTTTCCAATTTGAAAAATGTAAAATATCAAAAGCAAAGATACCAAAAAAGGGATCCTTCTGAAAATTTCAGTATATATAACAATTAAAATTCTTAATGGAATTAGTAATGCAGATTTTGTTTTTCTAAAAATAGCTAAAAGAGTTCCAAAACCGAAACCAACTAAACAACCAATTAATGATAGTAAAAAAGTAACTCCCATTGCCTTTAATAAAAAGATAATGTTCCAAATTGACAAAAAAGAAGGTAATTCTTGTATAAGTCTATCCATTTATTGAATAATCCTAATTTTCGCTTTAAAAAAATATTTACCAATTATTGCTAATAATAACGTGGCAATAAAAGTGATTATTATATATACCAAAGCAGTAATTGAAAAAATTTCTACTGATCTAAATGTTTCAGAATTTATATTAAAAGCTCTTCCTGTTAATTCCTCAACTCCAAAAATCGCTGCCATAGAAGTACCAAGAGTCATCAAAATATAATGATTTGACAAAGGAGGAAATAATACTTTCATTATATGGGGTAAAATTACAAATCTTACTTGCTGAACTATACTAAAGCTCATAGTTCTAGCGGCATCCAATTCATTTTGTCTAATAGACAAAAATCCAGCTCGCTGAATTTCACACATATATGCAGCTGCATTTAATGTCATACCAATTAATACAGCTACAAATGGAGATAATAATATTCCAATTTCAGGTAACGCAAAAAATAAGAAATAAATTTGAACTAATTGAGGTGTGTTAGTAAAAAAAGTCACATAAAAAATAACTGTTCTTCTAAGAGTCAAATTTCCAAAAGTTCTAATTGAGGCTAAAATTAAACCAAAAAACATTCCTCCACTAAAAGCTAAAATAACAATTTGTAAACTTATCCAAGCACCTTCTAAAAGGTAAGGAATATACTCAGTGACCTGACTGTAAATTAATGTATAACCCATAAAAACATTCTACCATTGATTAATTTAGTGGGACTTTAAATGTAAAATCGCAGAATCAACTCGTGTGCACATCATAATATAGTTTACTCTGATTATAATCAGAGTAAATCAAGCCGACAAGCATGAAAGGCAACAACGAGTGACTTCTTGTAGCCTACTTAACCAGAATTACACTAAATTGAGGTAATTATGAAAGCAAATTTTTTCCAACATGAGATTGCTGAATCGTCATAACTCCAAAATCTTCAGCGAGCTAAAAGCGCAAACATGCATCTTGAGGTTACTGACCCAAATAAGGCTCAGCTCGGCCCCACACTGTGGGGCCAATATTAAACAGAGGAATGTGTCTGGCAGTTCATAGCGGATCGAGAGCCTGATACACTAGGAGTGTGGGCTCAATCGCAGTCAGTGGTTGTCTGCCGAATTGGCTGTAGTTTTTGCATATCAGTTACGTACTGATTTACCACTGGGCCTTCCAATTAGAAATGTATCAGCTTACTCTATGCTTAGCTAAGTTGCTTAAAGCAAAGCATGATCCGCTAAAGAGTAAAGAGCGTCGGACTCCAGTTCAGCCATTCTATATAGCCAACCTATCTACTAAACTTACGAGTTACGAGTAGAATAGATTTAATTAAAAATATGGTTGCGGCTGAACACTATGAACTTGTCCTATACCAAACCATTTTTTCCAAGTATCATCTACAAAACCAGATCTATGCAATGTGAATAAGGCAACATTCAACCATTGTTGTAGAGTGTGATTACCTTTTTGTACCCCTATACCACAGTACCAAGTGTCAATGGCCTTATCAACAACATGCCATTGAACATTTTTATGTTTGTTCATTTGCTCTCCAAGAAAATCTATCACATCAACAATTGCATCTGCTCTTCCCTGTGAAATAGTTCTGATTGCGTCTGGATAATTATCTAGCAACATAATTTTCGCTTTAGGTAGATTTTTTTTAGCCCATGCAGCTGGCATTGTTCCTCTAACTTGAACAAGTTTAACGCTTGAACTATTCATATCCATTACAGTTTTAAAAGGTTTTTTACTTGTACTCAGGGCGCCGAAAACCTCTGTGTGTACAGGTACAGAATAATCTACAATCTTCTGTCTTTTATAGTTTCTTGTGAGAGCTCCCATTACTATATCTATTTTTCCAGTCGAAACAAACGGAATTCTATCTGGTGAACCAACCTTAACTAGTTCAAGTTTAACCCCTAACATTTCAGCAAGCTTTGCTCCAATATCAGGATCAAATCCTACCAAATTATTTTTCTCATCGTATTTTGCAAGTGGCGGTAAACCTGGATTTACGCCCATTTTTAATACACCAGAACTTAATATCTCATCAAGTGATCTTGCATCAACTGATGCAGCCATTGATACAAAAACTGTTAAAGCTATAAACGATTGAATAATTTTCTTGAACATGATGCCCTTTAGATTATTAAGGTTAACAATAAAATTTGATGATAATAGATGGATTCGTAAAAAGTCAAATTTGGGGAATACGTGCTTAATAATATCAACAAGTTACATTTAAAAAAATGCCTAAAAAAGACTTTTTACGAGACCATCGTAATAGATAAAAAAAAATGTGTCAAGAAAAAAATTAATTTTAATTTAGATAAAATTGTAATTATATTCAGTAATTGATTTTACAATACTTTAGTATTTGGCTTTATTAATCTCTGAACCGTCAAGAAAATCTAGTAGTGCATTTACGACAACAATAGTTTTTTAAATTTTCTTGTCGCAAATTCGGTTTCTATAATAAAAGTAGAAACATCCAACACCTTGTGGATGAAAAAATCAAAGAACTTTTGTTACTGGCAATGATGAGAACAGTTCCAGACGGTTTTTAGAATGTGAAATTTTAGAGAGTTTTTGAAATTGGAGTAATCATTTTAACTTTTGATCTCTAATCCAAATATAAATACCAGAAGAAACTATTACTGCAGCACCAGAAATTGTAAAAAAACTGGGAATCTCATCGAACAAGAAAAACCCCCACAAACTTCCATAGACTAGGTTCATATAAATGAAGGGAGCCAAAAAAGATGCTTCACTCATTCTGAACGCATATATGAGCAGAATATGTCCCAAGGCTCCAAGCAAACCAAAGCCTGAAAATACAAACAGGTCTTCCGTGTTTATTGGAGTCCAAGACGGAATTACCAAAATTGAAGCCAGAATTGATCCAATCAAAGAACTATATATAAAGTTAGTTACTGCTGGTTCTCCCTGACTTAGATATCTGGTAGAAATAACATAACTTGCGTAGCATAAAGCTGCGATTGCGGGTAAAACCATTGTAATTGAGAACACATCGGAACCCGGTCTTATAATTATTAAAGCTCCGAGCATGCCAACAATGCCTCCCCCCCATTTTTGAATGTCAACGTACTCTTTTAAAACAATAGCTGATAAAAAAATTACGAATATTGGACCGACTTGGAAAATCGCGTTAACTTCTGCAAGCTGCATATATTTTAAGCTCGTAAAAAAAAAGAAGGTTGCAAAAAATAAGAATGTTGACCTGAGAAGTTGAAGTTTGAAATTTTTTGTAACTAGCACCTTATGCAATATAGGAGATAATACAATAATACTAACCACGGTTTGACTCATATACCTCGCCCAAACGACTTGATTCGATGGGTAAGTTTGTACCAAAAATTTTGCAATTGCATCCATCATACTAAATAATAAAATCGTTGTTAAAATAAGTAAGATACTTTTTTTACGTGGAGAAATAGTTTGAAAGTATTTTGTCATATTTAACTTAATAAGTTCTTTAAGAAGTAGGGAAAGTATTTAAGGCCCTGAAGTGCAGTGTATTGAGGAAAAGATTGAATCAGATTCTAAAGATATTACTGCTAAAATAAGTAAATAGACATCGGAATGATGGGCACCTATATGGACGACAAGCAATTTTCAGGATAAAAACAAAATTCGTAAGTAACTGATATTATGGCGGAGGGAGAGTCTGCCACTTGTGCTGATATCATTGAAGAATTTTATAACTCAGCCATTTTTACCACCAAATGATCGGCTTAGGATCTAGAGTTAATTGTTCCTCAAATTTTAAATTCTCTTACTACCACATCCTTCTTATTCCAGTATAACATACTTTTTTTGAAATCATGATTATTTCAATCCGAAGGTTTTTCCTGATATTGACCAGTCAATAAAACTGCCAACTAGAAAACACCCCGCCCTAGGGTGACCCTACCCAGCCCCCAACATATATACGGGACTCCTACTCGCACAGACAAAGGGCTTGAAAACTGCCAATTTATATGATTTTATATATAGTAAATCAATATATATTACTCCTTAAACACATTATTTATTTAATGTTTGAAACAATCTTGAAAGTAATTTGAAATGAATCACCTAAAAAATATCGGAGCTTTGAA
>Ga0066854_10000652_pt1 | contig 12425 bp, 11 predicted proteins | sample ETNtaG_8_FD_65494 | JGI IMG/M metagenome (GOLD analysis project Ga0066854, IMG submission 65494) | Marine microbial and viral communities from oxygen minimum zone, Eastern Pacific Ocean - ETNP201406SV75 | ecosystem: Environmental > Aquatic > Marine > Oceanic | place: Pacific Ocean: Eastern...
ATTTGTCTGATGGTAATTTTAGTACTGCGGGTCGAACGAATAACTGGACAGCTGCTCTTAACTGGTGGGCAACCAATAATGTTGCATTACGTTTGAATTATGTTTTCTCTGATCGTGATTTAGTGACCGATACAGCGAAAGACGATTTTATTCATGCGTTAACAGCACGTGCTCAGGTTGTCTTCTAAAGTTATTGACAGTCTTTTTGGACGGACGGTACGGTAATGATCTAAAGTAGTGGGAAAGCCCTGTCGAGTGATCGATAGGGCTTTTTTGTTAAAGTCTGTCGTTTAAAATCAGCCTATTTTTATTTGTGGGCTTAGAGTAAGTGATGAATATCAGGGTACTGGGATAACAGTTGATTTTTGAATTGTTCTATTTGGTTTTCATTAAAACGCTGCGCTCTTGGGACCGTAACTTTGACATCACGAACGATAGTCATTGGCGAGTTGGATAAGAAAATCAGCCGGTCTGCCAAGGTAATGGCTTCTCTTAAATCATGGGTGACAAATAAGACCGTGTGTTGCTGTTGGTCCCACAGTGTAATCAGTTGTTTTCGAATTTTACGTGCGGTGGGAGCGTCTAAAGACACAAACGGTTCATCCATTAAGAGAATATCCGGATTGATAGCAAAGGCTCTTACCAAGGCGACACGTCGACTCATACCCAGTGAGAGGCGCTGAGGGTAAGTGTCTTGAACCGCTGTGAGTTTCATTGATGCTAATAATTCATCAACGGTATGACCTGAGGTGTCATGGGGGAGAACCAGTTCAATATTTTCTCGTACTGTCCGCCACGGGAGTAATAGGGGATTTTGAAAAACATAGCCGATACGGCAGTCGTTGCGGGGGGCGCCAAAGGCGATTGTACCTTGGTAGTTTTCATCCAGTCCGGCAACCAAATTAAGTAGAGTGGTCTTGCCGCAGCCCGAGGGTCCAATGAGGCAGACAAACTCACCGGAATGAATATTGAGATTTAAATCAGCAATAATATTTTCTGCTTGAGGTTGGCTTGATTTAGGGAATTTTTTTTGTTCAATAGTAAGGTTAATTTCAGTCATCGTTGCCACCGTCTACCATAGTGGTCTAGGGGTTTTAATACGCTAATTTCGATAACCTGTATGACAGTAATGAAGGCGATGGTATAGGCTAAGATACTGGCAACATCAAACAGTTGAAAAAATAAATGTAATTGAAAGCCCATGCCATCACTGCGGCCGAGTAATTCAACGACTAGGACGATCTTCCAGATCAGGGCAATACCAGAACGCGCTGCAGCCATAAAGTAGGGATGGAGCTGTGGCCAGATCACTTGGGTTAATATTTTTTTTCGACTTAACCGATAACTCTGCGCCATTTCTAACAGGTCTTTATCGAGTGATTTAGCGCCTTCTCTTAGGGTCACAATAACATTGGGTAGTTTGTTAACGACCACGGCGAGAATAGCGGCAACCTCGCTAAGACCAAACCAGACGTAACACAAAATAATGGTGACCAGTGCCGGAATATTTAGAAAAATAATGAGCCAGTTATCAAAGAAATGGTCGATAGTCGGGGTTCTGCCTAATAAAATACCTAACGCTGAACCTAGTATCATCGCAATGATAAAACTGAGGGTTAAGCGAAATAAAGTCATGCCTAAATGATGTAATAGGTCGCCGTTATGGGTTTCGGACCATAAAACTTCAGCGACTTTGATAGGGTCAGGCAGTACCGGTGTTGCCAGCCAACTGGCGATGCCGTGCCATAATAAAATAAAAACAAACAGGGACAGTCCGGCTAAATAACGGGCGCGCTGAGGATTGGCAGTCGATATCATGGTGCTGAAGGCATCCAGAAGGTTCCGGGGTTAATATGTTCAGATTGGCCGGTTAAACGATTGTTACTGAGCTCTTTTAACAGCGTGTAAATTTTTTCAGCATCGTCGTGTTCCGCTGGTCCCCATTGTTTAATACGGCCTTCACAGTAACGTTGGCGTAAGAGCTTGGCTGTTTTTTGGTCGTTCGCTTTGGTTAACGGAACAATTTTTTGCCAACTGGCATCGTTAAGACATAACTGTGCTTTGGCTAAATCCAGGTTGTTAAAAAAATGCGGGAGTACTTTGGTGTGTTGGTTGGCAAAGTCTTGTTGAAAAACATAACCGAGCATCGGTATTTTTTGTTCAATACCCAGTCCTGAAATAATATCACTGCCGCTGAGCAGTGAACGAAAGCCCTTGGCTTCGAGTTTAGCGCCGTAGTGCCAGTAGGTCATTACCGCATCGAGATGGCCTTGTTCCAGTTGGTGGCTCAGGAGCGGGGGGGCGCCAAAGACCGGTTCAAGGTGTTCTTTTAGGGTTAAGCCCGAGCGTTGGCTGAGTGTTTGTAACAATAGCCAGTTTTTATCTAAAGCACCGCCAGCAATACCTAACTTTTTACCGATGAGGTCGTTAACAGAATGGATGGCGCTCTTGGGGGATACCATGAGTCTACCGGAGGCGGTTGAATACGGGTAAAAGCTAAAGTTAAAATTATTTTCACGTTGTCTTGAGACCCAAACCCAGTCGGCAACAATCATATCAACAGCACCAGATTGCAGTGCAATTTTTCCGGCTTGTGGGCTGGTTAATCGGCGAATATCCAGATTAAATGAGGGTGTTTTGATTTCATTTTTAAGGGCGGTCAATTCCCAGTTGACAGTACCAAAGGCTAAGACACCCAATCGAATCGTGGGCTTTTCTTCAGCCTGCAAGGGTGTGGTAATCAAAAGTCCGACAAGGAAACCAATAATGATTTTTTTCATGGGGAGGGAAGAATAAAATAATAAACCACTATTCTAACGCGGCGAGGGTTTTGAAGCGAGAATGATGGCAACATAAGTGTTATTATTAGCGGCTATACGGGTTAACAGATCTTTATCGGGTGTTAACAAAATTATACAGTTATGAATTTTTCACAGGTTATTTTTAGTTATACATTATGCAGGCACAGCCAAAATTAATTGATGCTTTGGGGCGTACGGTAAATTATTTACGGTTGTCAGTTACTGACCGTTGTGATTTTCGCTGTGTTTACTGTATGGCCAAAGAAATGACCTTTATGCCCCGGGCGCAAATCTTGACCTTGGAAGAGATTTACCAGATTGCCAAGGCTTTTTCTGAACTGGGTGTTACAAAATTAAGGGTGACCGGTGGGGAGCCTTTGATTCGTAAAAATATTCTTGAATTGATGCATAAGTTAGGCGATCTTCAAGGTATCGATGAGCTCTTGATGACGACCAATGGTTCTCATCTTGAGCAAATGGCGCAAGGTTTACATCAGGCACACGTAAAGCGACTGAATATTAGTTTGGATACCTTAAATCCTGGGCGTTTTAAGCGGTTAACCCGAACCGGTGATTTACAGCAGGTTTTACGTGGCATCATGGCGGCTAAGGAACAGGGCTTTGAACGAATTAAGTTGAATGCGGTTATTTTGAAAAACCGGAACCATGACGAAGTTGTTGATTTAGTGCGTTATGCGGTCGAGCACGGTTTTGATATTAGTTTTATTGAAGAAATGCCCTTAGGGCAGGTGAGTGAGCACAGTCGTGCTGAGGCTTATTACCCCAGTTATCAAATTCGGGAAGATCTTGAGCGTCATTTTAGGTTGTCATCGGTGTCTGATAAAACCGGTGGGCCCTCTAATTATTTTAAAGTTGATGGCAGCGTCAGTCGGGTCGGATTTATTTCACCGCACAGCGAGAATTTTTGCAGTCAATGTAATCGGGTTCGGTTAACTGCGGAAGGGCGTCTGTTGTTGTGTCTCGGTAATGAACATTCAGTAGATCTGAAAAAAATAGTACGTTCAAGTCCAGGAGACCGGGAATTGTTAAAACAAACCATCGTTGAAGCAATGAAGATTAAACCCGAAAAGCATGAATTTAATCTTCAGGAAAAGCCGGTTATCTTTCGTCATATGAGTGTGACCGGCGGTTAATCGCTAACGAGCAAATGCGTTAGGATCTTTTCATAAATAGTTGAAAGTGTTTCTAAGTCTTCAACGCGAACATGTTCATTTATTTTGTGAATACTTTCATTAATAGGCCCCAGTTCTATGACTTGAGCGCCCGTCGGTGCGATAAAGCGTCCATCTGAGGTGCCGCCACCGGTATCGTCTACGGGCTCATAGCCAGTGACCCCCTCAATCGCTTGATGGCATGCGCTGATCAGTTCGCCTTTGTCGGTTAAAAATGGATTGCCAGATAAACGCCAGTCTAAGGTGTAGTTGAAATTATATTTATCCAAGATGTCATGAGTTCGGTCTTTAATCGTTTGCTCATTTAAAGCCGTAGAAAAGCGCAGGTTAAATAATATTTCAGCATGACCGGGGATAATGTTTTCAGCACCGGTACCGGCATTAATATTGGAAATTTGCAAACTGGTTGCGGGGAAGAATTGATTGCCGCGATCCCAAATTTCTTGGGTTAATTCAGTGAGTGCAGGGGTAACAGCATGGATAGGGTTTTCAGTAATATCCGGATAGGCAACATGGCCTTGAATACCCTGAACAGTCAGTTTTGCACACAATGAGCCTCGGCGTCCGACACGGATGACATCGGCGATTTTTTTATCACTGGAAGGTTCGCCCACCAGGCACCAGTCTATTTTTTCATGACGTTGTTCTAACACATCAATTACTTTAACCACGCCATTCGTGGCAATACCTTCTTCATCACTGGTAATCATCATGGCAATTGAGCCGGCGTGGTCGGGATGTTCTGCAATAAACCGTTCGCAGGCGGTGATAAAACAGGCGATACCGCCTTTCATATCGGCAGTCCCGCGACCATACAGTAAATCCCCTTTAATTGTTGGTTCAAAAGGTGGGGTGTTCCATTCGTTCAGTGGGCCTGAAGGGACCACATCGGTATGACCCAGAAAAACAAATAAAGGGGCGGATTGACCGCGCCGTAACCAGATGTTTTGGGTGTCGTCAAAATCAAGCCGTTCGTCGACAAAACCCAGTGGCGTTAGGTGCTGAGCAATTAAATCTTGGCAACCTTCGTCATTAGGCGTGACCGAAGGTTTTTTGATGAGAGCTTCCAGTAATGTCAGTGTTGTGGTCATGAGATTTTTAGGGGCTTGTTAGGTTAATTGTTGCTGGTAGAGTGATTCTGTGAATCCGACAAAGGCTTGGGTAGAACTTATTAAAACTGGACGTTTAATTAACGTTGGGTGCAATAACATAAATTTAAGCGCTTGTGTTTGGTCGAGATTTTCTCGCGTTTCGACCGGAATGTCTTTCCAGCGGGTACTGCGTCGATTAAGGAGTGTTTCCCAAGGGATTCTTTCGGCAAGTATGGCCAGTTGATCATGATTTAGGCCATCGGCTCTGAAATCATGGAATTGATAATCAATGTCATGTCCCTCAAGCCATTTTCTGGCTTTGCTTACAGTGTTGCAGTTTTTTATGCCGTACAGTGTAATCATGGATTTGTGTGTTTAGGTATAGGTGTCAGTCAGTCCGATTATTAGAGAGTCATTGTGCCAAGAGATCAGGTTGTCTACAAGGGTTAGGAGCAATAAAATTAGTGGTGTTGATTGGGTTGGTAGGTGATTTTATAAACAGTTCCGCTAAAGTCATCCGAAAGGAATAAGTCACCTTGGAGGTCTTCAGCTATATCAACGGGGCGGCCAATAACATCGCCTTGTGTTTCAAAGCCGGTAATAAAATCCTGCTGGCGGATCGTTGTGGGAGTCTTTAGATCTACTGCAATTATTTTATAGCCGGTTTTAGTGGAGCGGTTCCAAGAACCGTGCAAGGTTACCAATGCTTTTTGGCGTAAATGGGCCGGAAAGCGGGAGTGTTTAAGGAAAAGTATTGATAAGGGGGCGCTATGGGCATTGATGTGTTGGTAGGGCGGTGTGCTACGGGTTACTTCATGGCTCTTGTCTGAGTCATACTGAGGGTCCGGGTGATTATTGCTATGGCTATAGGGCCAACCGTAAAAGTGGCCTTTTTGAATCCAATTAATTTCATCTGGTGGAGTGTCATCGCCTAAGAAATCACGGCCGTTATCGACGCCGAACAAACGTTGGCTGTTAGGTTCCCAAGCAAATCCGACCGTGTTTCGAAGACCGGTTGCATAAATTTCGCCGTGACTGCCGTCTGGGTGGTATGTCAGTAGTGAGGCGCGAAAATGATGCTCTTCTTCGCAAACATTACAACTGGAACCGACAGCGATAAAAAGTTTCCCGGTAGGACTAAATTTAATCGTTCGGGTCCAGTGATTACCGCCATCAGGAAGGTTGTTAATAATGATTTTGTAGTTACCGGAAATTTGTTGCTTGATAGGGTCGTAGTGAATGCGGCCAATGGCATGACTTTCAGCAATATAAAGCCAGTTTTTGTAGAAGGCTAAGCCGCTGGGTAAGTTTAGTCCGGAAAGTAAGATTGTCGCTTGTTGGGAGGCTCTTGGGTTAGTCGGTGTTTTTTTTAATAAGACAACCTGCCCCTGTTTAGGTAAGGTGGCAATTAAATCGCCCGTAGGTGTTGGCAGTAGTGTGCGAATACCTGGTAGATTGCTAGCAAAAACCTCAATAGTAAAGCCTTGGGGTAATTTCAATGTAGTCTTCAGGGTGTTTGGACTGGGTGTTATTTTTGTTAGGAGTGGGATATTGATGCCAAAACCATAGGTAACGAAAAGCCAGAGTGAAGCGGTAAGAGCAAAGAAACGGAAGAATTTATTTATCAATACGGTGGTCATATTGTTTTCAAAACAGTGTATATTTTTTGTTATTCGTTTAGAGTGGTATTACCAATGATTCATGTTTTTTTAAAACACAGCAAGCATTGTTTGTTTTTTAAAGTCTGATGTTAGGTGGTTTTAAAATTATAAGTCACTGACTTAATATGCTTTTGTGGTTTAAATTATACCGATGGCTATTAGGTCTGACCCTTATTTAGAGGCGTTTGTTTTAGCGTTTGGGTGTTTAATTGAAAAGTGGGTGGTTTTTTGTTTTGGGTGGGACCGTGTTCGGGCGTTATTGAAAAGTTCAATCAAGTCGTTTCTGAAAAGGTATCGCTACCTTCATCTTGGTGAGTTTTTAACAATAAAAAAGCCGCCAAACCGTGAAGCACAGTTTGGCGGTTTTTTTTATCGGGTTAAATAGAGCTCTAATCTCTTAATAACTCATTAATACCGGTTTTGCTGCGTGTACGCTCATCCACTTGTTTGATGATAACGGCGCAATATAAACTGTGGCTACCATCTGCAGAAGGAAGGTTGCCTGAGACGACAACCGAACCTGCTGGGATGCGGCCATAACTGATTTCACCGGTCATGCGGTTGAATATCTTAGTGCTTTGGCCAATATAGACACCCATTGAGATGACTGAGCCTTGTTCAACGACCACGCCTTCTACAATTTCAGAACGGGCGCCAATAAAACAGTTGTCTTCAATGATGGTTGGGCCTGCTTGTAAAGGTTCTAAAACACCCCCGATACCCACGCCGCCGGATAAGTGCACGTTCTTGCCAATTTGCGCACAAGAGCCGACTGTTACCCAGGTATCCACCATGGTGCCGCTGTCGACGTAAGCACCAATATTGACATACGACGGCATTAAAATGGCCCCTGGGGCGATGTAAGAGCCATGGCGTGCATTGGCATTGGGGACAACCCGAACGCCGGCTTTTTGGAAGTCTTCAGGGGTGTAAGTGGCAAATTTTGTTTCGACTTTGTCGTAATAACGATTAACACCACCATCCATAACGCGATTTTCATTAATTCTAAATGAAAGTAAAACCGCTTTTTTAAGCCATTGATTGACGACCCAGTCGCCGCTTGATTTTTCAGCAACGCGGGCTTCCCCACTGTCGAGTAGGTTCATCGCTTGCTCAACAGCGCTACGGACTTCAGGGCTTGTTGTGCTGGGTGTGATGTCAGCGCGATTTTCAAAAGCTTCGTTAATAATATTTTCTAATTGTCTCATGGTGATTTCTTTATAAAGTTTTAATAAATTGTTTAATGCGGTATGCCGCATCGATACAGTCGTCTAGTGGCGCGACCAGAGCCATTCTGACATGGTTTTGTCCCGGGTTAATGCCATTGGCTTCTCGCGATAAAAAACTTCCTGGGAGAACGGTCACATTTTCTAATGCAAAGAGTCCTTGCGCAAATTCCGTATCGGCAATGGTTGTTTTAAGCCAGATGTAAAAACTTCCCGGTGGTTGTGAAATTATACAGACATCTGACAGGATACTGATAACTGCATTGTATTTTTCACGATAATAATTTCTATTTTCGAGAACGTGGGTCTCGTCTTCCCAGGCGACAATACTGGCTTGTTGAACCGGTAAAGACATGGCGCAGCCGTGATAAGTGCGGTAGTGCAGAAATTGTTTAATTAAACTTGCATCGCCTGCAACAAAGCCGGAACGTAATCCTGGAGCGTTTGAGCGTTTAGATAGACTATGAAAAATGACGCAGCGCTCAAAAGCTTTATAACCGGCGCTAAAAGCAGTTTGTAATAAACCTTGTGGGGGGTGGTTTTCATCGGCATAAATTTCGCTATAGCACTCATCAGAGGCAATCACAAAATTATAGTGTTGTGCCAGAGCGATGAGTTTTTCATGGTCACTTTGATCCAGTACGCTGCCTGATGGATTTGCGGGTGAACAGATAAAAAATAATTGGCAACGTTCAAGAATATCAACGGGAATGCTGTCAAAATCTGGGCGGTAATGATTGTCAGCCGTGGTATTAAGGTAATAGGGTTCTGCCCCCGCCAACAGAGCCGCTCCTTCATAAATCTGGTAGAAGGGATTGGGCATGATGACGATGGGTTGCTTGCTGGGGTCAATAATGGTTTGTGCAAAGGCGAATAAGGCCTCACGCGTGCCATTGACGGGTAAAACATGGTCCTCAGCGGTCATAAAGAGTTGTTCAATGGAAAAGCGCCGACAGATCCAGTGTGCGATAGTTTGGCGTAGTTCGTCAGTTCCACGTGTAGTGGGATAGTTTACCAGAGCCGGTAAATGCTGCTGTAAGGCGTGTTGAATAAAATCGGGGGTAGGGTGTTTGGGTTCACCAATGGACAGCGCAATGGCGGATTTTTCAGCAGGTGGAACGATGCCGTGTTTAAGTTGTTTGAGTTTTTCAAAGGGGTAGGGGTGTAATTGCTTTAATTTTGGATTCATAGTTAAGGGGTGCAGTGTGGGTTACGGTCAAGAGCTTTGGCTTTTTCGCGGAGCACTAATGCCGTTGGCATGTGTTGGCTCAATATTTCGATACGGTGATGATAGCTGGGGTGGGTTGATAGAAACTCAGAAACGTGTTGTTTGTTTGCTTGAGCCATCTTATGCCACAAGTTGATACTTTGTTGAGGGTCAAAGCCGGCTTTGGCCATCAATGTTAATCCGAGAATATCGGCTTCTTGTTCATGTAAACGACTAAAGGGGAGGATAATGCCGTAATGTCCTCCGAGTCCGAGTAGGCTTAATGCGGTTTTTCCTAGTTGTGTGTTCGGGGCGCTGATCTTTGAGCTGAGCATAAGGCCTTGTTGTAACGCGAATTTTTGGGAGAGACGTTCATTGCTATGGCGGGCTAATACATGACTTATTTCATGGCCAATAACGGCGGCAAGTTGATCTGGATTGTCGGTAAGTGTAATCAGGCCACTGTGGATACCTATTTTATTGCCCGGTAAAGCAAAAGCGTTTGGGCTGTCGTTAACGAATAAAACGACTTCCCAAGAGGCGTTAGTAAAGGTGTGCGTCATGGCTTGGGTGATACAGTTGATGTAATTAACGTTTTTACCTGTGGTGAGTATTTTTTGGGCAGCTTTGAGATCTTGGAAAGCAGTGATTCCCATTTGATTGATTTGGTCAGCAGGCATGAGGATGAGCTGCTGGCGTCCGGTCGCTGTCGTTGCACAGCCGACCAGTGTGCTAACGCTAGCGAGTACAAGAATCAGTCGAAGAATAAAATAAAGGGTTTTCATAATGAAGCTAATCTGTTACAGCCGTAGAGTGCGTAGTCGTGTCTTGCGTTAAAAGGGTGAGCAAGTCATTTTTTAGCTGGGCACGCTTGTCTTGATCATTGATGCTTTTATGATTTGGGTCGGTGATGTAAAACCGGTCTTCCACGCGGCCGCCAATGGTTGATATTTTAGCGCTATGCAAAATAATATGGTGCTCTTGAAAAACTTGTCCGACTTTGGCGAGTAATCCAGGGCTATCGGTGCTAATGAATTCTAAAATGGTGTGTCGTTTTTTAGGGTCGTTGTGAAAGATAACTTGGGTTTTAATCGGGAAGTATTTTGCCTGCCGTGAAAAACGAAGAATGTTTTCACGGCCTTTGACATTTTTATTCACTAATCGTTTGCGAATTTGGCTACTTACATTAATTTCTTTAATGAGGTTGTTGATGGGTTCGCCTGATTGTCTTAGCACGTGAAAACTGTTTAAGGCATATTGGTTTTGTGTTGTGGTAATTCGGGCATCTAAGATTGAAAGGCCTAACTGGTCAAGAATGTCGGCGCATAGCGAAAAGATCGGGCCGTCATCTTGCGTAAAGATAAAGACTTCAGCACTACCGCGCAAGGTTTGAGGTCGGAGTAGGACTAATGGCAGATTGGTATCATTATCGTCTGTTGAAGCAATACCTATGGTGTGCCAGATTATTTCATCGGCCGAATATTTGATAAAATAATTATCATCAAGGTGGGCCCAGCACTGTTCAATGGTACGAGTGGGTATCCCTTTGCTAACCAGTGCATTTTTAGCCTCATGTCGGGTTTTTTCGATATGGTCTTTTTGTTTGATCGGGTTTTTAAGTCCGTGTTCTAGCGCGGCGCTAGTTGCTATATGGAGCTCTTTGAGTAGATGGTCTTTCCAAGAATTCCAGAGTGTTGGGTTGGTGGCTCGAATATCAGCGACAGTCAGTAGATAAAGATAATTGAGTCGTTCTTGAGTGCCGACTTGTTCTGCAAAAGTGTGAATAACACTCGGATCAGAGATGTCTTTATGTTGTGCGGTTGTCGACATGATCAGGTGATGACGGACTAGCCAGACAATCAGAGCGGTATCATGTTCAGGAAGTCCGTGGTCATGACAAAATTGTTGGGCGATATCTTGACCGACAATGGAGTGGTCGCCTTCTCTTCCTTTGGCAATATCATGAAAAAAACCAGCGAGATAAAGGACTTCTGGTTTCTGTATTAGCAGAAATATATCGTTGCAAAAAGGAACTTCGTGATTGTGTTTATTGAGGGCAAAGCGTCTTAAGTTTCTAATCACAAAGAGGGTGTGTTCATCAACGGTATGAATATGAAATAAGTCGTATTGCATGCGTGAAACAATGTTCTTAAAGCAAGGTAAATAGGCCGCTAATAGGCCATAACGATTCATTCGGCGTAGTTGGTGAGTGGTCCCTTCCGGTTGTTTTAAAATCTCCATGAATAAGCGCCGGGATTCTTTGTGGTTGCGAAATTCATCATCAATTAAGTGTAGATTTTTTTGAATGAGGCGAATGGTCTTAGCGCTGATGCCTTTACATTGATGGTTCTGTTGGCATAAAAGAAAAACTTCCAGTAAGGCTTGGGGAGAGCGGCTGAAAAGGTTGTCGTTAATGGCATCAATATAGCCATGAGTGACTTGGAAGTCTTCGGTGAGTCTTTCAGGGCGGTCGTCTGGGTTGTTGATGACGCGTTCTTGAAAAAGTTGCAGCAGGACTTCGTTGAGGCGCTCAAGGCCAACTACGGTTTTAAAATAAAATTGCATGAATTGTTCTATGGCTCCATTTCTGGGCGCTTGGAAGCCAAATTGTTCTGCAAGTTCTCGTTGAAGATCAAATAATAAGCGGTTCTCGTTTTTGTTAGTCAGGCAGTGTAAGGCATAGCGGATGCGCCATAAAATTTGAATGTCGGCAATCAGTTCTTGGTGTTCGGCGTCTGACAAGTAGTTCAGATCTATCAATGGGTGAGGTGAATTTTGTTGATAATGGCGGTTAAAAACCCAGATAAATGTTTGAATGTCTCGGAGTCCGCCAGGACCTTCTTTAATATTGGGTTCAAGGTTGTAGGCGGTGTCATGAAATTTATTGTGTCGTTGTGTGCGCTCTTCTAATTTAGCATTAAAAAATTGCGCCACAGACCACATGGTGTCGGGTGTTGTTTGGTTATTGAGTTGTTCCAGAAATGAGGTGTTGCCAGTGATTAACCGGACTTCGGTAATACTGGTCATGACCGATTGATCATTTTTGGCGAGTGTGATGCATTCTTCTATGGTGCGAATACTTTGCCCGGGTTTTAAGCCAATGTCCCACAGGAAACTGGAAAATTTTTCCAGTAATTGGATTTGTGTTGGGGTTAAGGCCTGATGATCGATTAAGATTAGGATATCGACATCAGAGTATGGGAACATCTCTTGGCGGCCGTAGCCGCCAACAGCCAGTAACGCACC
>Ga0066854_10000662_pt1 | contig 12352 bp, 12 predicted proteins | sample ETNtaG_8_FD_65494 | JGI IMG/M metagenome (GOLD analysis project Ga0066854, IMG submission 65494) | Marine microbial and viral communities from oxygen minimum zone, Eastern Pacific Ocean - ETNP201406SV75 | ecosystem: Environmental > Aquatic > Marine > Oceanic | place: Pacific Ocean: Eastern...
TACCTCTGAGCAGGTCAGCTCTTTCCAGCTTCTGAAATGATCCCACCTGAAGAGCGAATCCAGACTTTTCGAGTGCAGTCTTTTCCTTAGCATCGACAGGAGGGTCTACTTTAACGGCAGCTAAATCCAGAGACTTTTTAGGGCTTATAGTATTTTCTGGGGGAATAGAACTATCATTAGCTTTTAAATTTACCGATTCCGACAACTTATCATTGGAGGGCTCGGCGGGCTGAACAACACTTCCATTCAACCCAACAAATTTACTCATGGAAGGGTCGCCCAGAGTATCGAAAAATGTAAACTCCTCATAAGAATTTTCCCCAGACTCCACCAGTGCCTGTTTTTCTTTCATATTCTTGGGCTTCATAGGAATCTGCTTCTTTAAAGTGGACTTCTCATATTCTTGAAAAATATCGAGAACTTTAAGAGTACCAAAATAAATACCCGTACTAGCAAATCCAAGAATCAGAATAGATAGTATAGCTTTAGAAGATGAATTCATTTATACCTGCTCGATAGCTGAGGCAAGGTGAGTGAAATTTGGAGAGAAGGCAAATAATCACATTTGCTCTGGAGCCGAAACACCCATGACAGAAAGACCGTTGTGAATGGTTGTGCGAAGACAGTCCATCAAAAACAAACGAGCTAAAGACAAAGGCACATCTTCACTGACAACACGATGCCTTGAGTAATAACCATGGAACGCCGCAACAAGGTCCTGAAGGTAAAATGCAATACGATGGACCTCTAACAACTCAGCGCTTTTATCGACAGTTTCAGTGAACGCCAATATTTTTTTTATAAGACTAAACTCCTCCTCATCCGCCAGCGGTGACAAATCAATATCCGAAGTGGCTGGTAAGCTCAGACCCTCATCATTCGCTTTTCTAAAAATACTGCAAATACGTGCATGCGCATATTGAATATAAAAAACCGGATTTTCCGGTGATTCCTTTTTAGCCAGTTCGAGATCAAAATCCAAATGACTGTCGGAACTTCGCATAAGAAAGAAAAACCGGGTCGCGTCAACGCCTACTTCTTTAACTACATCGGACAAGGTCTCAAATTCACCCGACCGCGTGGACATGGAAACTTTTTCCCCACCGCGTTTCAAAGCGACAAACTGAACCAGCATCACCTTAAAAACATCTTTATTATATCCCATCGCCTCCAAAACAGCATTCATTCGCGGGACATATCCGTGATGATCAGCGCCCCATAGATCAACGATCCATTCGAATCCGCGATCTATCTTGTTTTTATGGTAAGCGATATCGGAGCAAAAATAGGTTTTCTCACCGGATTGTTTGATTAACACCCTATCCTTTTCATCTTTAAACGCAGATGAATTCAACCAAACGGCACCATCCTTATCATAAACATGCTTTTTATCACGTAGCCAGTTAACAGCCGTATCGACCAATTGATCGTCATATAAACTTTTCTCATTGAACCACCTGTCAAACTCAACACCAAACTCTGAGAGGTCATTTCTGATACCGCTCAAAATTAAATCAAGCGAATATTTACGGAAAAAAGGAAGGACTTCATCTACCTGTTTATCCAGAAACTCCTTACCGTGTTTATCGATAATTCCCTGCGCAATATCCTTTATATATTCACCTTGATAATTATCTGGAGAAAACTCCTCCTTTATCCCAAGCAATTCACGATAACGTGACCAAGTGGAGCGTCCCAACGTATTCATCTGGTTACCAACATCATTGATGTAGTACTCAGTGCTGACATCGTATCCAGCTTTTTTCAGAAGACGGCCCAGCATATCTCCCACTGCCGCGCCTCGCCCGTGCCCAACATGCAAGGGACCTGTCGGGTTGGCACTAACAAACTCAAGAAGAACCTTTTTACCTTTACCTGCGTCAGACGAACCAAATTTATCACCCAACTCGGCAACTTTCATTAACCGGGTTAAAAAGAAAGACGGGGCCATTTTAAGATTTATGAAACCAGGACCTGCGATATCAACTGAAGACACTTGACTATCACCATTTTTCAAGTGGCGACACAAGACATCCGCGATATCACGAGGCTTTTTTCGTTCAGACTTTGCAAGCATCATGGAAACCGATGTGGAAAAATCTCCAAATTTTTCATCCTTGGGTTTTTCTACCAAAATTTCAGGGAGAATGGATAATTCCAATTCACCACTTTCTGCGGCTTTGTCCAGAGCATCGCTGATTAGTTGTCGTATAATGTTTTTCATTAAGAATAATTATAGGAATAAAGAAACAGGAAAATATTAGTAATCGCCGGGGCACAGCAAAAAATCAAAAACAAGGTCGGAGGCCATTCAGCTTTCGAGGATTAATCGAATTGATATCGGGGCAACTTTACTCATTACGAACGGATTCGATTTTCTTCTCCATTTCCTCTTCAAGAGCATTTTTTTCCTCCGCAAACTCTTTTTGCAGTTGTTCCGCTACGAGCTGGATTTCTTCGGGAGGAACTCGATCAGTAAGCTTGCTCAACTTATCCTGATGCATAACATCCTTATCCGCTATTTTCGCTTTATACTCCATGCGGATTTCTTTAATTTCATCCTTCTGCTTTTTAGATATCTTTTTTTTACTCTTCAACTCTGGAACCAATTTATCAGACCGTTCCAGACTGAGTTCCCATGCGCTTTTAAGACCAGACATATTCTTCACCCTGATTCAAGGTTACCATTAGAAAATGATTATAGACCAAGCCTGTAATGGACTCAATTGGAAAGATTTTTGATTTTATGGTGCGTATAGAATTATATTGGATGCAATTACTATATCAATTTCCTGAATTTATAATATAGTCAACAAGTCGAAACCTGTAAGAAAGAATAAGTTTATCCTCCTGTTTGACTGTCTGCTTGACTTTGTGAACCAACCAAAAAGATATAAATTTTTTATACATGAACTCCGTTTTTTCTGAGTATTTATGTCCACCCACTGTAAAGTTTGACATAGTTTCCACAATGGCCCACTTACCTCCTTTACGAGTGTATTTAAATTTCCCCTCCACCTTTTGAGGTTCGCCCTCTTGCCTTACCTGAATTCCATGAAGTCGCCAGTTATCAGGGTCTACTGTCAATCCATAGCCCTTAACAGCCTCCAAGGGATCGCTCGACTCAAATTGAAGCAGAATTTTTCTCTTTTCAGCAGATATTATTTTTCCACTATAATTTGAAAGTGTTTCATGAAGCGTTTTTGGTAAAAATGCGTCGACGTAATTATTCAAAATCCTCAGGTATTGTATTTTTTCATCATCAGAAAGAATCACAGTACCTTCATCAATTTCGAATCCTTTATTCGAGAGACCTCTTTTAAACTCGCCATTGAAACGAAACCCCGGATTTTTTAAATAGGTTTCGTTCGATGAAGACATATCTCTCTGCTCCCATTCCACTCGCGCAGAAATTCTGATCAAACCATTTTCCTGAGGATAGTAGTAATGAGCATCAAGCTTACTTAGCACTTCATCGATTTGCAGTTCAGCAGATGATATGGAGGGAAATATAATAGAACCAAGTATAGCGACACTAACGCCTATCATTAGTCGCCACAAGGAATTGAAAGGCATAAAATTTTACGTCAATGAATTAACTTCGAAAATAATTTTTTTGAGGCCACGCTATCCCATTCGCGTGCTCCTGAAATAAATCCTTTCAGCTTACCATCGGCGCCAATCAAATAGCTGGTTGGAAGACCCATTATAAAATAGCCCTTACGAACTTCCTGACCAGGATCCAGCAAGACGGGGAAAGTCAAATTGTAATCTTTTATATATTCTTTGATTCGCTCCTTTTTGTTTCGATCAATAGAGATTGCAACTACTTCAACACCTTCAGGACGCAAGGCTTCATATAACCTCTGCATTGAGGGCAATTCTGCCTTACAGGGCTCACACCAAGTAGCCCAGAAATTTAACAAGACAACTTTGCCTTTAAAATTATTCAAACCCAGAGTACTGCCATCCGGTGTTTCCAGAGAAAAGTTCGGAGCCAGCTTTTCGGTTCTCGGCGACACCACACCCATTCTCTCAAAATCTTCGGACTGGTGAGCCCAGGATGGTCCGGCACTCAAAATAACCAACCCAAATAGGAGTATTGATATATTACAAAATAATGTCTTCCTCATAAAAAAACCTCTTATTTACTTTCTTGCATTACGAAACAGATAACTTTCAATCATAGCTTTTTCTTTCGGAGGGTAAGAAATATTCCGTTCCTTCATAAACCCTTCCATTAAACCCAGAAAGTGGGTCCAACCCTCAACATCATGCCTTCCCGGATCTGGCAAACCATGGCACGTAGAACACTTATTCCTGTACACTTCAGCTTCAGCAGTTTCTGGCTCTGGAATACTTTGCTTAAGGCCTGTACAGGCAGTGAGCCCAGTCATCAAAAATATAATCAGAAAATATTTAAGCTGCTTCATTGATTAAAATCCCAGTTTTTCGGACGGCTTAAACCCAAGATGACGTCGGCTCTTTTTCGTTGGAACTTCCCAGTAGTAAGTAAGACGCATCATCCAGTCACTGGACAATTGTGGTCCCTTAAGATTCTGGTATATCGGGACAGAAATATTAAGTTCCGCAATTTGCATATGTATGGGTTGGAACTGAATACCCAGCGTAGCGTGTGTGACAATCCCACCATAATTATCTGGATCGAACGACGGACTCATGAACGCCATCGCCGCGTTACCATTCATATGTCCTTCGCCGGAAATCTTTTGCTTATCAGGCTCGTCACTGTAAGCTTCCTCATATTTCGTGTTTAGCTGAAAGCTTGCCAGAGCTTTTTCGTGGAACTGAAACATCCCATAAAGATCAAGAGTAAACTCGTCTCCTGCACGGTAACCTTGGTCATTGTCATACAGACGTCCCGTCCACATCCCATTTACTCCATACCAGAATGGATCGGCCGATCCCTGATAAGTGATTCCCAAAATAGGGTCCCAGGTTCCCGTCCCGGTCTGCATTTTAAATGGAAGGATATTACCCCTTAATGCTAAATTAGTATGGTTCGTATTACCAAGGTCTATCTGTCCCGTTGGAGCGGAAACTCCAAGCACTCCAGACAACTGCCGAGTGGGTGCCAGGTTATCGTCATAAAACAAGCGATACTTTCCCATCACCTTGGTATCTGCCAACCCATCGGAAAACATGGTGAATCCCTCGGCACCATTTCGGAGCATATCCATTTCATTTCGCTTATAGCCCGTCATGATCATTGCGGCAAAATCGTCGGTAAAGGAATAAGCCACTGAAGCCATCGTCATATAGGATCTCATCTCCGTAGGCACTGCCCCAAACGTGTGATTCGCTGTATTGGACATGCCAAGCAGTTTCTGCGAGTCTACATCATCGGTCCCATCCTTGATTGGCCCCATCCGCATAAACCCCTGGCTGAGTTTAAAACGAAACTCATGGGTCTCTGGAACACCGCCACCCATAATATTGAGAGGCATGTTGCCTCCACAATGCGCACAGCAAAGTCCGATGTAGGCTAAGGCATTAGAACTTAGAATTAGGACAGCGAGAATTGCGCTTGGTAATATTTTAAAAAATTTCATGAAGATAAGCCCCCTGCTTAATAGTTTACCCAATAGACGCAAGTTCACCGCACAGGGCAAAACAAACGCTACAAGAAAGTTTGAGTTATTAAATGAATTAGCGGGAAAACTACTAAATGCTTTGTGGCGGGCGGTCTAGCCGGGGTGGTAGAAAAAATCCAGTGTCACTGGACAGAGGAAATAACGACTGGGTAATTAAAACCATATCCACATCAAAATGACTGGTGTTGGATGAAAAATCATTGGCATTATACGACCCAAAAGCGGGAATGGCTGCGGAGGTTTTACCACCACAGTTTGAAGCGATCACCGGTTTGCTCTTATCGTTTCCAGTGATATTGTGAGGACAAAAAACCTGTGTTTCATAGTGCCTGCTCAAATCACAATGCAACGCATTACTATGATTTTGCTGGTCAAAAGGAGAAACCACCCCATGGCCATGTGCAGAGCTTGCCGAAACCTGAGCTACCGGTAATACACACACAACTACCGCCAGCAAAAATAGTAGGAATAAAAGCTTCTTCTTCACGAAAATCTCTCTAAAACAGGGCTTCAACATTTGATATATTTAGGGTAATAATATTACAAGTCAATGTTTTTGTCAATATCTTTACACACCTCAAAATCTATTGTCTTGCATGAAACCATTTGATATTCTTGGTACTCTTATGCCAACACCAGAGAGACCCATTCTACTTAGAGATTTAAAGAATTACCTGACCTTCCTTAAGGATTATGGTTATTCGGACATCCCTCTGCAATCAGGTTCTATTCTGGAGCCCGGGTCCGACAAATCTAACTTGTCGCGCCCCTCAACTGAAACCACCAGGCAACACACTATGGCAAAGCCCAGAACAAGCGCAAAACCAAACCTGACCCTTGAAGAAGTTCGCGAAGAGTTGAGAGACTGCACCCGCTGTAATTTGCATTCCACAAGAAAAACGATCGTGTTCGGATCAGGTAACCCCCACGCCGACCTCGTCTTCGTGGGTGAGGGACCAGGAGCGGATGAGGATGAGCAGGGGTTTCCTTTTGTTGGACGCGCAGGAAAAAAACTGACTGAGATCATCGAAAAAGGAATGAAGCTCAATCGGGAAAGGGACACTTATATCTGCAACATAGTGAAATGTCGCCCACCAGAGAATAGGGACCCGAAGTCAGATGAAGTTGCCGCCTGCAATCCATTCCTGATAAAGCAACTGCAAGCCATTCGCCCCAAAGCAATAGTCGCTTTAGGAAAACCATCGGCAAGCACCTTGTTAGGGCGCACCGTTCCCATTATGAAAGAGCGCGGCACATGGCATGAGTATGCTGGCATTCCCCTCATGCTCACATTGCACCCGGCATATCTGTTACGGGCCTACACACTCGAAAACCGGCGCAACGTTATGGATGACATGAATAAAGTCCTGGCCAAACTTAGAGAATGAATACAACCCAAAAATCTATCGCTAAATTGCAACAGAGTACCGAAAGTGTCATCATCGGCAAACCGCATGTCATTCAACTGGCGATTATTGCTTTGCTGGCCCGCGGTCACCTTTTGATAGAAGACGTTGTTCCCGGTGATGGGATGCTTTTTCCAAACTGGCACCCGCTGTTAAAACGGTAGAAGATGCAGTGGAGAAGATATAGATGGCTTCATTAAGTATACGCTCAGCCTATCTGGGTGCAAAAGACCAAATGGAGCCATTGAAAGAGGAAGTCGATGGCATTATTGATATCCACGGTCAACTGATTCTATCCTCCGCTCCAGCCATGGAAGCGTTCTGGGCTTTGAACATATGGCAGGACCCAATCGTTCTCTCAATAGACTCTATTAACGACGGAGCCAAAAAACTAAAAGCACTCCAACGCAACTGGTGCCTGTATTCTTATCAACTTCATCGACGCGCGAAACTCATACAGGAAAAACTACCGCATGTTTCCGCAAAGCCTCTCATATTTCCCTGTTCGCCACCCTCTTCCCAACTTGGTTCATGGACCCTGCTTGATCAGAACCAGATACTGGCATCTGCCCAATGTTCCAGCCCGTACCTGAATGGTGAAGTTTTATTTAAGGAAGATAAGAAAGGTCCTCCAAGTAGAGCTTATTTGAAATTATATGAAGCGCTCACAAGAATGAGGCAATTTCCTCAGCCGGGAGAGTTCTGCATTGACGCAGGAGGGAGCCCAGGCGGATGGGCCTGGGCGATTCAAAAACTTGGTGCGAGAGTTCTATCCGTTGACAGATCATCCCTTGATCCTAAAATTCAGGCCTTGCCAAATGTGGAATATCGTAAAGGAGACGCCTTCGCCCTGCAACCTTCCGATTTTGATCAAGTAGATTGGCTATTCAGCGATGTTATTTGTTATCCAGAAAAACTTTTTGACTGGGTATCAAGTTGGGTCGATTCAAGAAAATGCAAAAACTTCATCTGCACGATCAAATTTCAAGGCACCCCGGATTATGGATACGCTAAAAAGTTCTTAGAAATCGAAAGAAGTCAGGTGGCGCACCTATATCACAATAAGCATGAGCTCACCTGGATGCACACCGTAAAATAAAAGGTTTTGAGTATAGATCGTTTCTACTAAGTAAGGAGAGCTGTTAGCGGGCAACCTTTCTGCATTTTTGACGGACACAGCTAAGACGTTCTTTGAACAAATCTTTTTTGCATACCTTTTGCTTAGAACCCGTAGAATAGAACGTTGTTCCTTTGTATTAACTTTCCAGGTATTTTCGCATGACTTCCAACAAGCCTTGCGAAGTTTGATCCGGTCTTGCAAGCTTGCCTGCTCTACTATTTTTACAGGTCCGGGACGTTTTTTAACTTTTTCAGTAACCTTCTTCTCAACCTGAATGGAAGCTGTTTTCTCTGGAATCCCGAGAGTGATTCCCTTATTCCTGGCCTTTTTGTCAAACTGACTTAAAACTGCTTTCTCTTGGTTCCCAAGTGTTATTCCTTGAGGAAGAATGGCTCTCTACCCTTTTCGGCAAGTCACACAAAATAGTATAGCTAAATCGTTACATCAATTACCTTTTTAGAATGCTTTGTGAAAAGTACTTAGCAGGAATTTGCACATCAAATTTTATAACATCAAACATGTAAGTTGTCCGGGTATTTTCCTTCAGAAGATCACGAAAAACCATTTCCCTGGGAAACAGGCGTTTGCCAACGGGTCTATATCCGGAAAACCCAATATCTTTGATCAACATGCCGCTTTTTGCGTAAAGCTTTTGGAGAAGGACAACCTTGCGCCCGGGATCAACCCATAGTTTTCGACTCTGGTAAGTCGTGGTTTTATCGTGAGCCGTCAACCGCAGCACACCACAGGGCACCCCATTGAAATCTTCCATACCCTCAAATTCAGCTTTATAAGTCCGACTCAGTTTTTTATCCTCCATCATGTCTTCATACGAAAGGTCACTCCCCATCATCGACTGCCTTAGCATATGACCCGCGATAAGTATTTTGCGGTCGGTACGCGGTGTGTACATCCACAACTTGGAGTTTATCTTCAGCATTTTTGTTCCTTTTTCGCGTGGTGGAGCTTCATAAAAACTATAGGAACGCTCTACCCCCTCCATCCAACTGACCATTTCCAACACTCGCTTCAGCCTTCCATTGTCGATGATGAGCCGACCCTCGATATACTTTGTGTTGGACCACATATTATCATCTACCGACTCCAATAGCTTTTGCGGGTCGATATCTGCCGAGCTAGCTGATGAAGCGATAAAAAATATAGCCAGGGACCAGACGATAAAGGATAATTTCCTTTTTTCAGGAAAAATAATTTTTATAAACGTTTTCATATAGAAGGCAGGCTACCGAAGGTGAGGCAATTAAGATAGTTAATTAAGGAATATAGTATTTACCAGAAGACCGCTCAATGAGGTTCTGAGTCTGGTTTTTCAGGAAGAGAGATTATAAAGGTTGCACCGTTACCCGGCGAACTTTGAGCAGTAATGTAACCACCATGACGCTCAACTATTTTCTGACAAATAGCCAATCCTACCCCACTTCCTGCACAATGGTGGTGGTATACAAAATATATAGTTCACTGCTGTAATAACCGAAACCAAAGTTAATACAGTGAAAATTAGATATCGCCTTTGCTTTCCAACTTTTGACATTAGTCATGCCCTTAAACTTACTATTTCAGGGTAATGCGGTTGCTCTAATAATATTGGATACCTGAACTTAAAAACGGACCCGATATTTATACTGCCTTAGCGACAATACAGACACCTTATATTTATCCCGTCAAATGAATATTACTCATAAAAAATGTTTTTGCACGCCATATACAGCTACCTGTTATACAATGATCTTAAGTGATGGAAAAATTTAATCTAATCGCTTCAAGAATATCCCATTAATGACCTAATCGACCTTACAGTGTTTTTAAAAAAAATCACATATCCAACCTGGGGATTCATTGCACTGGCTATCATATTGGCGCTGGTCACGGATAATAATGTTGAAAAACAGCAAAGACATCTATGGAAACAGCAACTAGAGCAGGAGAGTCTTGAGAACACGCTAATCCTCGCTGGGCAGTTAGAGGTTATAGATCAGGAACTCATGGGAATTGTCTCCCTGTTTGAGGCATCGGAAACGGTGGATCGGTCTGGATTCAAAACCTATGTCACCCCACTTTTGCAAAAGCATGAATTTATACACTCCCTTCAATGGATACCACGGGTCCTGCATGAACATCGGCCTATCCTTGAATCGCTAGCCCGACGTGACGGTTTTCGTAATTTTCAGTTCAAAGTTCAGACTGAAAATTCTACTGTCATACCATCTCCTCCCAAGGACCAATATTTCCCAATTTATTACATTGAACCTTCATCAGGCAACGAACCTGTTTTGGGATTTGATATCAGCACCCAGCCTCAATTATTGAACTTTATGAATCAAGCTAGGGATTCAGGTAAGAGCATCGCTTCAAACACAAAAGTCTGGTTTCAGAATGACTCAAGAATGGCAACTCTTATATTCACACCCTTTTACGCGGAAAAAGGAACTCCAAAAACTATCGAGGAAAGAAAACGCCTGTTCAGGGGAACGGTTCTTGGTGTTTACAGAGCACATGACATGATGGAGGAAATGATCCGTCCGTATCTTACTCAGGGACTATTTTTATCAGTATTTGATGAAATTGGAGAGGATCAGAAAAGATTAATATTTGGCGGCATTAAGGAGGACGCTCCAATTCAATACAACAGTCTACTAAACTTTTCAGGGCGACGCTGGCTACTGTTGTGGCAAGGTACCTCGGAATTCCAAAATGGCCCCAACCGCGCCTATGCAATTTGGCTTTCAGTATCTGTATTCAGCTTTCTGGTTTTTATCGCCATATTTTTCCAAATGATGGCTTCGCGAACCAGGCATGTAGAAAATGAAGTGCATTTACGAACCAATGAATTGACACTGGCAAATCAACAACTCAAATCTGAGGTGGAAGCACGACAATTGGCAGAAGAAAAACTCCATACTGCAAAAAATGAAGCAGAGACAGCCAATAAAGCTAAAAGTACTTTTCTGGCTAATATGAGCCATGAAATTCGCACACCTATGAACGCCATACTGGGTTACGCCCAAATTTTGCACCGTAATACTGATTTGAATGTACCCCAGCAAAAAAATATAAAAAATATTCTTGAAAGTGGCGATCACCTGCTTCAAATAATAAACGACATCCTGGACATATCAAAAATCGAGGCGGGGAAAATGGAGTTGCAGACGGTTGACTTCAACCTCAACCAAACCATACGCACCATTGCCGCTATCGTAAAACCACGGTGCGAAGAGAAAAATCTGAAATGGGCGCTTGAAGGTCCGGGCCAACAGGCTATACCCATCCAGGGGGACGAATTTAAATTGAAACAGATATTAATCAACCTGTTAAGCAATGCCGTCAAGTTTACAGACTCTGGAAAAATCGAGCTAAAGTGGTCCATTGTCAAACATGATCATTATCTTTTCCAGATAATTGATTCTGGTCCTGGCATACCATTAGAGGACCGTAATAAAATTTTTGAACCCTTCCAGCAGATTGGTAGTGGCGTCAAACAGGAAGGAACAGGACTTGGCCTTGCTATCGTCAGAAAACAAATCGAATTAATGGGTGGAGTTCTAACATTACATTCCACTCCAGAAGACGGCTCAGAATTTAATATAACCTTGCACCTTCCACCGGCAAAGGGAAGCATACTCACACAATCGCTCCTTGGGACCAATGTTTCACGACTTGCCAAAGGACAACAGGTCAAAGCCCTTGTGGCTGACGATAACCTTACCAATCGCAATGTTCTTTCTGGCATCCTGGAGGATGTTGGCGTTGAAACTATAACAGCGGACAACGGACGCGATGCTATCAAAAAAATACATACCCATCAACCTGACATCGTCTTCATGGATATGCGGATGCCTATCATGGATGGTGTCGAGGCCATAAAACAAATTAGTAAAGAGTTTCCTGAAGGTAATATTAAAACTGTCGCTGTCTCTGCATCCGCTTTGGACAATGAACGTAAAGACTTTATCGCTGTAGGGTGCAATGACTACATTTCCAAACCGGTCCAAATTGAGCGTGTCCTTGAATGCATGGCAAACCTGCTGAAAGTTGAATATGAATACATAATCCCAGATCACGACAGGTCCGCAACCGAGACACCCATTGAATTGGCCGAATTAAAAATCCCGGAAGATCTTTTCTCGCGGATGATAGAAGCCGCACGCATGCACAACATATCAGACCTGAAAGTTTGCTTGAACGAAACAGAA
>Ga0066854_10000663_pt1 | contig 12337 bp, 14 predicted proteins | sample ETNtaG_8_FD_65494 | JGI IMG/M metagenome (GOLD analysis project Ga0066854, IMG submission 65494) | Marine microbial and viral communities from oxygen minimum zone, Eastern Pacific Ocean - ETNP201406SV75 | ecosystem: Environmental > Aquatic > Marine > Oceanic | place: Pacific Ocean: Eastern...
CAACCAGCCCTTCGGCAGGAACCCCAAACCCTTCATCGCCGCGGTCAACGGTCTGGCCATCGGCGCGGGGATGGAGCGGGCCACTGACTGCGACATAAGAATAGCTTCAATCGAGGCCTATTTCGGCTTGTTCGAGGTGAAGCGGGGCATCATGGCCAACTACGCCATCAACAACCTGGCGCGAGTGATGCCTTACAGCGAAGCCGCGTACCTTATACTCACTGGTGACACACTGACTGTCGAAGATGCGTACCGCCTGGGTTTCGTGCACGAGGTCTTGACGCCCGAAGAACTGATGCCCCGGGCGGTTGAGATCGCTGAGATGATTGGCGCCAACGCCCCATTGGCGGTCCAAGGCACCAAGGCCGTGACCCAGTTCTGGCGGCGCTACGGCCTGGAGGAATCGTTGCAATTCACGGCCACCGTGGGAGACCGGGTGCTCAGCTCTGAGGACGCGTTGGAGGGGCCCAAAGCGTTCTCGGAAAAGAGACCGCCGGTTTGGCAGGGGAGATGAAAACCGCGGCTGTATCCAGCGGCGTGCATCGACAAATGAGAAGCCCCAGGTTCAAAACCTGGGGCTTCTCGAATTGGCTCGGGCTCGTATTTGGTCTTATTGAAGGTTGATTCTTATTAAGTGCCCGACCGCGCGGACGTTTTGTTTAACTGACGTTCGGCTTAAAGGTCGATGAGGAACAGATAGCCGAACCTCAAGATGCCTTCTTCTCCGAGCTGGCTCATGTCAACCAACCCGGACAGCCGCGCTGTACCCGAACCGGTTGCTCCGGCGAAGTCGCCGGTCGCGCTCAAGATGTTGCTTCCCCCGTTGAGAGGCGGCGCCGCTGTGGTGGAGTGGGTGAACCCGTTCTGACCGAAGAGCAGCGGTTGAACTGTCGTCTCGCTGCGGGTGACTATCTGCCCCTCCGGGAAGTTGAAAGTCGTCTTTCCGATTATTTTGAGACCATCTCCGTCTTCCGTGATGTTCGAAAGACAGTCGGTCACGTCACCTAAGACCTCGTTAGTGTCCGTGTCGATCAGATCGACCGTGAAACAGGTACTTTCATCAGCCGTTCCGTCGCCGTCGATATCCGGAGCAGTCGAGGTGAAAGCTTCTGCGGTGCCGACTAAAGCGACAGCTTTGGGGACCACTTTCGTCGTCGTCACCCCCCCGCAGGCCGCCAGGGCCATTAAGGCCACCATCATGAATACGCCGATCAAAATCTTAGAGGACGGTATTGGTAGTTGCTTGGACCTGTTATACAAACCTTTTCCCCTGATAAATTTTGGAATCGCCGGACGTGTGCGTCACGTCTGGGACTGAGCCTGATCAACCCTCAAGGCGCCCATCGAGTCCAGGCCCCGGAAAATGAGATGAGCTTGTTAGTAATAAGATTCACAATCCGACCGATTGGGGAAAATCATTTGCCACCAACGGCGGGCGGGGCGTCATATTCAGAGGCGACGAAGCGCTCAATGGGAAAACGTTTGGAAGGCCATCGCAAATAATTATCGTATGATAATATCGCGTAATGACATATTATTGGCATTATACGGTGAAGTGGTCCGTTATTTGAACGTGGAAAAATGTTGAACCAAGTTCCGTTGGTGCGGAGGGTCAGGGGCGCCTATTACGGCTGGTGGGTGCTGGCTTCCACGTTTGTATTGGGCACGCTGTCGGGCGGGATTTTTTCCAACAGCAGCGGTATCTTCTTTGGCCCCATACAACGCGATCTCGGACTGAACAGCGCTCAGACCTCGTTGATCTTCAGCCTGGTGCGGGCTGAGGGCAGCATAGCCGGGCCCATAGTCGGCCGGTTGGTGGACAAGTTCGGTTCGCGGCCCATGATCATCTTCGGCGGGCTACTGGCCAGCTTTGGTTTCATTGCCCTCCATTGGGTGCACAATTATGTTCTGTTCATCGTCATATTTGTTGGCGTTGTGGGCATCGGTAAGAGCGCGGGTTTGGGCCAGGTGTTGGTCAGCGCGGTTAACCGGTGGTTCATCCGCCGGCGTTCCCTGGCCATGTCCATCTGCATCACCGGGTTCTCTTCTGGCGGCGCGGCCATCCTGCCGCTGATCACACTTGGCGTCAGCACCGTCGGCTGGCGCGATGTCATGCTTTACTCCGGGATATTCATGGGGCTCATCGTTATTCCCCTGGCATCCTTGGTCCGGCACTCCCCGGAGCACATCGGCATCGGTCCCGACCTGCCATTCCCGAAAGAAGGGGATTCCGACAGCCAGCCGCCCCTGGTCGACTTCACGGTGCGGCAGGCGCTGCGGACCAAATCGTACTGGATACTATTTACCGGTTCGGTGCTCAGGATCAGTCTCTGGGGCACAATCTCACTGCATTCAGTGGAGATGTTCGTCTGGAAGGGGATGTCCCACGAAATGGCAGGCCTGATGTTCTCGCTGATGTTCCTGCTATCCATTCCGTTGCGGTTGCTGGTGGGCGTCTTGGGGGACAAATTCCCGCTGCCGCCTATGATGGGCGCTGGGATGGCGTCAGCGGCGCTGGCAGCGCTGGCCATGCTGCTCATCGACGGAAATCTTGCCGTCTACCTTTTCGTGGCGCTGATGGCGATAGAGCAGGGGACCAGTACACTGAACTGGGTCTCTTTGGGCAACTTTTTCGGACGGACGAGTTTTGCCTCATTGATGGGCCTGATCAGCGTGGCCTTCAACATAGGGATGCTGATTACGCCGATCTACGCCGGATTGATGTTCGACAGGACCGGAAGCTATACCGTAGTGTTGGTCTCGTTCCTGCCCATCTACTTCGCCGCCGGAGCCTTCTTCTTGATGACCCGAAAGCCAGCGGTGCCGGTTATGCCCGGGCAACGGTTTACGGAAGGTAGGGCCTAACCCAGGTTCCGCAGCAGGCTGCCGAATCCCTGGATCGGCTCGGTCCACCCGATGCGTCGAAGGGCCAGCCAGATGGTGGCCTGGTTGACTGAGATCACGGTCTTGCCCAGTTTTTGTTCCAGGGGTTCCACCGCGTTCAGGCCCCGCCAAGCTGTGCCCGGCAAGAAGATTGTGTCGGCCCCGTCTTTCGCCACGGTGGGGACGAAATCGACGATGGTTTGGACCGTCTCTTCCTCGATCTCCAGGGGGTTCATGGAGTCCTGCATCCACGGTTCTCCGTCAGCGCTAAGCACTTCGAACCCAGCCTCCTCAAGCAGCGGTTTGAGCCTTTCACGCAGGTGAAAATGCCGGTAGGGACCGGCGATGCTGAGCTTCTTTGAGCCCATGAACTTGAACGCTTCGATGCAGGCCCCGACGGCGGTGATGGATTCCACTCCGCTGGCTAACTGCATCTCGTCGGACATCTCTTTGTCGAACTGGATATAGCCTTTGTGATAGGTGCCCGAGGTGCAAGCGTAGACCAGGATGTCGGGTTTGATATTGGAGAGGGAGCGCGCGCCCCGGATGACATCTTCGTTCATCTTATCGGCGTCGAACCCGAACAGGGCAGTGTCCACGGTGGCCGCCTCTTCGCTGGAGATGTCTATCTGGTGGCCCGTGTCTTCAGATGACTTGGGCTGGGCGCCCCAATCTCCGTTGAACATCCGCTCGAAGTGGACGGTGATCTCATGGGGCAGCACCCGGTAGAAGTCGGGTTCCACCACGGGGTTGGTGGAGGGCACCAATGCCCCGATACGCTTAGTGACAGGCATGTTTAGTTACGCTCCAATGAATCGCTAGGGATTAGGGGCTTTCCCAATTAATTAGTCCGCGGCACCGGCAGTCTTGGCGGGTGCGGCTTCGGTCAACTCGTAGAGGGTGCTACGGGCGCGGATCTGCTCGTCCCAACCGCGGAAACGCAGGTCGATCATCAGTCCGTCCGGCCCCTTGTACTTCCGGTTGGCCTTGCTGCTGCCGGGACACTCGGTGCCGCCATGGCCCTCGACGGTGGAAACAGCCCCGTCAAGGTCGTCGACGTAGAAGCCGATGTGGTGCACACCCTTCACGGTGGAAGGGCCTTCACCCAGATTGGGGGCATCTTCGGAGCCCATCTTCAGGATGGCGAAATAGATGTAGCCGTCGGTGAGCCATACCCCTTCCTCGCCGGTTTCGGCGGGCATCCGGCGCAGTTCGTCCAGGCCGAACACGCTCTTGTACCACTCGGCGGTCTCAGCTGGGTTCTCGGTTTGTAACGCTATGTGCTTGATCCGGTTGGCCATGGCTCCTCCATCCTTAGGTTGGTAACTGTTGCTGTTGAATAAACAATGGCGGGCGAGAGACAATTAGTCTCACGCCCGCCATTGTACATCGCGTTGCCGTATCGGGCTATTGAGTCAAAAGGCTGTTGGCCGATCAGTTCTCCTGGGGCGAACTCAGGAAAGTCTTGAGCACGCCGAGGGAGTAGCCGACACCGAAACTGACGCCGCCGCCCAGCATCAGGCCCCACACCGCGCTGACCAGGGAAAGGGGGTTTATCCCGGCCTGTTGCATCACGACGGCCAGGCCTAGTCCGGTGACCGCACCCACCAGAGTGCTGAAGATGGAACGCTTCCATGCTGGGACGGGGAACCACCTGAGCAGTCCTCCGGGCCTGCGCCGGGCAACCTTGACCTTGGCGCCAAGCTTGGCGTTCAGTCCGTTGGCCGCCAGAGGTGCGCTGGCTAGGGCTCCAACTCCGGCAACCGCAGAGACGCCGGTGGCCGCTAAAACGGTGGTGCCAGTGAAGCCGGAAACGCTCAGCTCGAAGGGGATATTGCAGAGTTCGATGGGCCCACTGAACAAGGTGCCCTTAACCACGTAGACACCACGGGCGTGGGAAGAGAAGTCCGCCGCGTTTATCGTGGTCACCCCCGAACTGATGTTCAGGTCCTTGCCTGCGAGTTCCGCGCCCAGTCCCTGGACTCCCCAGTGGAGGGAGGTGTCGGCCGGCAGGTTTATGCCGCGGATGGTCAGGACGGCTTCCGGTTCGATCTCGAAAGTTTCATCGGCTTGGTCTGGCAGGGTGAATGGCGAGGGTTGGCCGCCCTCGATGAGGATCTGAGGGCCACCACAATCGTCGGTATGGGTGCCGTCATGGGCCAACGCCGGGGGCGCCATGAGCCATAGGGCGAACACCAAGACCAGCGCTGCAACGGCAAATTGAGTGCAGGCGGTTCTCGTTTTCAATAAGGCTCCGAGGCTGTGCTATTGGGTATGGGCCTAGGCAACATCTTATACGAAAATCGGGGCGCAATGCCCGGGTTTGGAGATGAATATAGGTGGGTGGTGCGTGGAAGAGAGCAGAAACTAGCCTTCACCTGGGGCTGCTTCCAGCCAGTCTTCGCCGACCAGCACCGGACCGATGCCTTCAACCCGGACGAAATAGGCGGGCGAGATGTATTTTTTCGGTCCCTTCGCCGGACCCGTAGGCCTTGCCGGTCGTTTCAACGATTCCGCTCATGCCCATGACTCGTTCTTCGGGCGCCGGTTGGCGGGGGTTGTCGACCTCCGTGGCCTGGAGCACCCGCACGCGCTGCTAGACTCAAATTCAGGTGATTCCACCTTTCCTCTAGCGCCGCTAGGTCTTGCGGCTCTTCTGAGCTATTTCCGGTCCGGAACGAAGACCCTAGGCATCCTTGAGCCATTCTTCATAGATCAAGACTACCGGCAGATTGTCGATCCGGATGTAGTAAACAGGGGTCATGGAGTCACCCTCTTCAGACGCTGCGCCGCTGATCAGCCCAGCAATCTCCACGGTGGCGGTCTTCCCCATGGTTAACATGCCAGGCGGACGGGAACCCAGCTTCTAGTGCTGGCCCGGTGTCCTAACCCTGACCAGGCCCATTGGATGGAACTTAGGTCGCTTCATTAGGTTGGTTCAATCGCCGTTAACTCCGGAGGCATATATATCTGGATATCATTCCACGCCCGCTAAATCAATGGTAACCACACGTTGGGCGGGCTCGAACTCACCTACCCCGCTCGTCACGAGGCATAACGGATTTGAAGTTCGTTCCTATTCGTACTGATAGGTTTTTCTAGCCCTAATATCTCCTCTAATCCATGCCTGGAACGTACCATTGCATCCATTATGACCCAGGGAGACATGTGTTCTTTTGTCCGCGTAGAGTGTTCTTCCGAGTACCTTGCGATCCCTAGGGACCACTATATTCAAATCGGGCCAAGTTTGCTGATTTTCCTGAGTACTCAAAACTTAGGTCTGGGTCAGTTAACTTCAAAGTGGATGAGCGTCGGACGCTGACTGGCCCCGTAAAAAACGGAACCGCCATTCCGCTAACGGTCGTATCTAAATTCCCCGTTCCCGGCATAGGATGAGGTATTTTTTCTGAGGCCGCTTCCAACACACCATCGATTGTTACTCTGTGTTCCCCATCCACAGTTTCAAACTTTATGGGTACGACCTTTGGAGGGATTGCGTTACCAATCAATCCGCTGAAGGGCTCGAACCAGCCTCCAGCCTGACCAGACAAAATATTGCCAATGGCTTCTGCCTGTGTTTGTGAAGCTTGCTGATCAAGGTAGACACCTAGTGTCCAGTTGCCTTCGAATGGTTTACCTGGTATCTGAAGGTATAGCACAACATTCAGGCCACCCAATTCGGTACCACCATAATTTCCTTGATCTATTCGCAAACACAAAACTGCATCACACGGTAGATCACTCGGATCCCCACCGTAGTTGCATGGGCAAACTGTATTGCAGCTACACATTTCCAAAACGTCGCCCTGCATGTGCCACGATGTCGCAGTAGTCATCAACTCCACCTCAAGGTTAAGGGTCATATACTATCGTTCGTCAAATATATTAACTCATTTCAGCTTCCCTAAAGGTGACGCCAATACGTAGATGTCAATGTCATATAGCGAGACCTCTCTGGCTGCAGGAGTTACCGTACAGGCCAACGCCATCAGCACACCGATGGACAGCAGGACATGCACGATAAGCGCTAGTGACAGGGTTGATAGGTAGCGCATTATCAACTTAATTTCGGGGTGGCCTTTCCCTACCCGAAGGGCTGTTCGTCTGATTGCCATTCATGTCCGCACTTCCTGCAACGCCACCCAGGAGTCTTGGACGGAGACAATGAGAAACCGGAGAGCCACCTGAACGGGTTGATTACAATGGCGGTCCAAAACATGTTGGCCAACGGTTGTAGACCTGACCCGAATACCCCCAACGATGAACCCATCCACAAGCCGACCCTATTTTGGGCAGCACCCGGTTATTTTTGATTCTTCTTATCGGTTTTGATCTTGTTATAAGGATACTTATGTGTACTCTCAGGCACAATTCTTAGCCGAGAAAACACGTATGACTGCGCCCGGACACAATCTACTACTAACTCTTAATCAGTAGGTTCTAGGTTCGACCCCGAGGCGGGTCACCAGTAAATTAGGCCCGAAAAAGCCCAGATTCGAGAAATCTGGGCTTTTCTTTTTTGGCGTTTTGCACCCAATTTATTATTGTATACAAAAAGTACACAAACTTCTGGTAACTTCCTGATGCCATGACAACTGATGACTTCACTCACACACCACGAAGCCTGATTCGAATCGGCACATTTGTTCAACAATGGACAATGTACAGACTCAGACTCTCCGATTGGCTCTGACTTTTGCATAAACCGGTCGACTCGGGCCATCTTCAACGGTGCCATCCGGATGAAGTATTGTGTTGGCATACTCCCCGACTTCATCAATGGGGGCTTAATTTTGATGCACGATTATTCGTGGAGCCATTATGGAGTTGATCTCTAGTTGAACGCAGTCCAATGGCGCAACAATTTGGCGCATTCATTACCTTTTTACTATGGGTGGGTCATCGTCGCTAGCACGGTTGCGGTCAGTATCTCTTCGCGGACGATTATGGCGGTGGCTACTTTATCCGTATTTGTGGTGCCGATGACGCAGGACCTGGGATGGTCCCGCGGGCTATTTTCTGGTGCGGTCAGCCTAGGAGGCCTATGTGCTGTGTTCATTTCGCCCTTGGTAGGCAAATGGATCGACCAGCATGGTTCTGGGCTCCTACTGTCCATATCCTCATTACTAACGGGAATCTTGGCCGTTGGTTTGTCATTAGTAGGCAACCCAGCGGCGTTTTTTTCCATATATGTTCCTGGGCGAATGATTTTCTCGGGTCCTCTAGAGCTAGGAATTCCCACCGCGATCAGCAATTGGTTTATTCGGCGACGCCCCTTGGGGCTTGCCGCCGATAGCGTCGCCAAGGGGGCAGGACTCACTATCATGCCTCTGGCAGCCCAGTTCATCATCACAGGGTGGGATTGGCGGACTGCTTGGCTTGTCCTCGGTCTTTTGACATTTGCCCTAGGAGTGATCCCTCCGTTCCTACTCATGTCAAGACGCCCAGAAGATATGGGGTTAGAACCGGATCCATTGCCCGATGAAACAACCGAAGGCACAAGTAGTGAACCAGTTGGCGAGCCGCCTACACTACTGGAGATTGCCGAAACGAACTTCACCGTCAGCCAAGCGTTTCGCACCAGGGCTTTCTGGCTTCTCGCAGCCTTCTCCGCGGCGGGATTCATGGTGCAGGCCGGAGTCAGTCTGCACCAGGTAGCCCATTACATCAACCAAGGTCTGCCAGGTGCTTCGGCGGCATTAACCGCCAGCACATTTGCCTTCTCACAGATAATCAGCGCCCTCATTTGGGCCGCCTTAGCAAGACGCGTCCCCGTTCGGTTCCTACTGTCTACGGCGGCATTCGTTGTGGCCGCGGCGGCGATTGGCACTTCCGCCAGCGCATCTGTGCCCACCAGTTTGATAGCATCCGCGAGTGTTGGGCTGGGCGTAGGTGGCCTGCACTTTTTGACAAGGCTAGCTTGGGCAGACTACTACGGCCGGAATCATTTAGGGAGGATACGAGGCTTCGCGATGTCGGCGCAAATCGGAGGACAGGCCGTCGGACCAGTGTTAGCTGGGTTCATGTTCGATGCCACTGGCTCGTATCTAATGCCTTTACTAGTGTTCGCTGGCGTAGCGTCGTCGGCTGGTGTGCTAGTCTTGTTTGCTACACCGCCGAGACTTGTCGAATCAAAGCCCGATCCGATAGATCCAAGCTCTTAAACGTGTTTGATGAGCCGGTTCTACGCTATCCCGGAAAGTGCCCGAGCATCTCACCACCAGATATGACCATAGGAGGCGTTCCCAAACCTGCGAACCCTACGCAACGTCTGAGAATTGGGATCGAGCTCTCAACCATCTCAGTTCCTCCTTGATATTAACCTGAGCTCTGAGGCCTCTGAAATTGGTGCTAGCGCCGCGTCTATCGCCAGGGCCGCCCTTTCTTGCATATCCGGCAACACATGGGAGTAAATGTCCATCGTTGTTGCAACGCTGGCATGGCCCAGACGTTCGGATACAACTTTCGGATTAACGCCTTGCTCCAAAAGTATCGTGGCATGGGTGTGCCGTAGGCCGTGGATCGTCAGCTTTGGCAGTCCGGCCGTGGCTAACACCTTCTTGAACGCCCTGGTCGCTAGGTTGGGATCTACAGGCATACCAGACGCATCGGTGAACACATAACCGGAATCAGTCCATGCGTCGGAAACCTCTAGCTGGTCTGTTATCTGTCGGCCACGGATCTCGTGGAGAAGGGCGACAGTATCCGCGCTCAAGGCGATAGACCGTCTGGATTGCTCGGTTTTGGGTTGGCCTTGTTTACAATGAGCCGTGGTAGTGGACGAGAACAGATCCGTCACCGGAGGCCCCAGACAAACTCACGGTCATGAATCGGGATTCGACAACCAAACGCCCTTCCAGTAGTATTCATCGATCTCATTACAGATTTGGAGGGCATCATGCTTTTTCACGTTACAGCCAACCACGATCATATGACATGCCCAGCAAGGGCTGGTGGGAGAGATTCAGCTGAAGCAGTACAGGCACTGAAATGGATTGAAGGAAATGATGACGTGAAGGTGTTGGGGGTATACATATCGGGACCGCTTCATAGGGTATTTACTCTCTTAGAGGCGAGCGACTTTGATGCCGTGACTGCCTTGCTACGTGACCAGCTGCTAATCGGCAAAGCCGAAGTTTTACCGGTGAGTGACGCCATCGCTCGAAGAAAACAAGGCGGGCATTGGGGAACCTAGGAAAGCCCGTCGCCGGAGGCCCCAGAGAAACTTAAGTCACCGTAACGGGTCCAGTTGTTGTCTGGCGAGTGATTTAGACGTAACATCTATCTACCAAGGTCGGGTTGTAAAGCAATAAGGATTGGCAGATATAGGCCTAATGTTTTCGGACTTAAGTGAGACGATGAAGAAAAGAATGGTGATTATCTCCTTGACGGCGGCTGTGATTCTGCTGGGTATATTCGGCGGTATGGCGGCCGCCCAAGGGCAAGAGGAAGACAAAACCATACGTGGGCCCGATACCCTGATATCGAAAATGGCCGAGATACTAGGAATCGACGAAGACCGAGTTGAACAAGCGTTTAAACAGGCTGCTTCAGAAACACGGGATGAACGTATGAAGAACCATTTGGCTAGGCTCGTGGAAACAGGCAAAATTACTCAGGAACAAGCCAACCACAAATTCGAATGGATGAAGGAAAACTCTGGGCTCTGGAAGAAACATTCCCGATTTGGCAATCCCCATGACAAGCACGGCAACCGGAAGGGCCACCACGATCATATGAAGTAATAGAGACAATCTCCGATTGATCCGAAGACGTATCCATGGTCATCGCGGAGTTCCACTAATCCACTTGAGAGGATGTAACGGCATTGCGGCGGTTGTGGCCAAGAAATCGAGTGGGATGGTCTTCCCTAGGAACCGTGACGGAGGCGCCAGAAAACTCCCAGTTGCGGGGTCAAGTGTGAAAGTGTCAGCTAGGCTGCATTCGACTCTTTTTTCTGTTCTGTCTTCAATTTATTTTGGGTGAGCGTTGCATGGAACTTTTTCTGATCCGAGTGCTCCATGATAAACCTGGAAAAATCTTTGAATTCTGGACGGATCAACGTTGGTGAAAGAGTCTGTGACACCCCATGTTGATAGAGAGATTTGGCCTTCAGGTATACCACTGTAAAAACGCGCGACGCCCCAAAGTTTACTCAGCGAAACGTCTGAGAATGATTTTTTCAATGAATCAAGGTCTTCTTTTTTTACAAGGTTATAGCTGATTACGATATTTCCGTGTTCCATGTTATGAACTACAAGTTCATCTGGTAATTCTTCTTCATAAAATCCACATTTTGCCCACCTAGGCCAATGGTGACCTGACGTTGGAGGGATGTGGCCTAGGTCGGTGTAATTGACAGAAGTCGGTTCCGAAATATGCTGGCTATAACGGGCAATCTCGTAATGGACTCCGGGCATTTCTGTTGTTTTATAAACTGAGCGGCTGTTATCACCACTTCCCAACTTGAGGCCGGCGAAGGCGCAACCGATAATCATAAGGATAATAACCACGGCGGATGCGATCCGATAACAAATATTAAGCTTAATCCACTTGCGCCATGTGGAATTGACCACGTTGTTGGATTGATTGGTTCTCGCGCCTGACCTCCTGAGGCGTCGTTTTGAAAAGGGCAATGGGCTGACCTTCCTGTTTATTATGAAAATATTTAGAGTATTGCTTTGGATCCGTGCATGGTCATCTCAAAAAAGACAAAAGTGAAAGAACTATCTTTGTCCGTATATTAGCATCCGAGGCATAGTGGATGAGACAGACCTGTCACCGGCGGCCCCAGACGAACTTAATGATGTAGTTTTGTTAGGTGCCAGGTTTCAGTCCCGTTTAGCCCCAATTTATTCTTGTACTGTAGGCACGGTTTTAACCGTTAGCCTCAAAATCGTGCCTGCTGTGCACGCCTATGTACAAAAAGCAACTTACTCTTAATCAGTTGCTCCCAAGGCCCGCACCCTAGTATCACTCTGCGCTTTTAATCAACAAAATATGGGGCGATACTTATCCAGGCCGATAAAGATCAAGAGGCGAACGATTCCCTACCCACGCAGACATGTTTTTGGCGTGACGACCTGAGCCATTAAAATTATTTGACCCTGTGTAGGTAGGGTGTATCTCTTCTCTCTCTAACGCATTAATAGGGTAGTTAGTAACCTGGCAGCACGGTGTCATATTATTTTGTTAAACGCATCGGAATGTTCCCCGCACAGGAAATAAACAAAGCCTTGCACAAAACGGAGCTCTGGCATCTTTATTACTGGGCAAGAAAGACCGTCTTCACTGTGCGGTAGCGAGGCTCTAGATATCAAATGACATCAGGTGATCGAAAATTTTACCGCTACAGATTTGTTATCGCTGGCCTCATCCTGGCGGCGCATTTTTCTGTAGGTCTCAATTTCTTTTCAGTATCTCCGGTCTTGCCACTGATAATGGAAGATTATGG
>Ga0066854_10000664_pt1 | contig 12336 bp, 16 predicted proteins | sample ETNtaG_8_FD_65494 | JGI IMG/M metagenome (GOLD analysis project Ga0066854, IMG submission 65494) | Marine microbial and viral communities from oxygen minimum zone, Eastern Pacific Ocean - ETNP201406SV75 | ecosystem: Environmental > Aquatic > Marine > Oceanic | place: Pacific Ocean: Eastern...
ATAAAAGAAAATATAAATTAATTAATGAGAATTAATCTTACTAAAAAAAATATAGTTAATGCATTATATATGCAAATCGGCTATTCAAAAAAAATATCAGTATACTTGCTGGAAGATATATTTCAATTAATATTAGACAATTTGACAAAACATAATAAAGTAAAAATAGCTAAATTTGGTACTTTCATACTGAGAAAAAAATCAAAAAGAATAGGGAGGAACCCCAAAACTAAAGAAAATAAAATTATTTCTGAAAGAAAAGTAATTTTGTTTAGGCCCTCTAAAGAACTAAAAAAATCAGTTAATTTCAGAAATGATCATTAAGAACGAAACTGCTTATAAATCTATAGGCGAAGTTGCTAAATTATTAAATCTAGTTAATAAAAAAAATGGTAAATTAAACACTCACACAATTAGATTTTGGGAAAAAGAATTTAATCAAATCAAGCCTAAAATATTTTCAGGAAAGAGAAGATATTACGACAATAATACTATAGAAATTTTAAAGAAAGTTAAGTTTTTACTTAAAGATAAAGGAATGACCATAAATGGTGCAAAAAAACAGTTAATAAATGAAAATTCTTTTGATCTTGACGAACTGACAAATAGTTCTATAAACACCAAAAAAATAAATTTGAAATCTAAAATTAAAAAAATTTCAGATTTAGTTAAAGAGATTAAAAAACTAGGATAACATGGCAAAAAAAACACAAGTTAAAGTAAGATTGGTGCCTGAAGCAAAGCCAAATAGTCCATTCTTTTATTATGTAAAAAAACCATCAGCAGGTGAGAAAGCAAAAATTAAATTAAAAGCGAAAAAATATAATCCAGCAACAAGAAAACATGAGATTTTTATTGAGAAAAAACTTCCTCCTCACAGCAAGTAGTTATTTCTTTTTAAAATTTCTTTTCTCAAAATTAATATAAGACCAAATTATATTTTTCCAAATTCTATTAGTAATTTTAGGATCAATCTTATTTTTTATAGATTTTTTTTTAATATTTGATAAAATCTGTTTTATTCTTTTTTTATCAACTATCTGATTTTTATTCTCTTTTAATTTGAGGACTTGTTTAACTAAGGTAGTTCTTTGTTTAAGTGCTTTTATTAGAATATTATCTAATTTGTCTAATTTAGCTCTTAAGTATATTAATTTTCTTTTTTTTTGAGACAACATTTGATCAATTTGATAATATTGAAATTATTATATTTTACGACAATGAATGTAAATAAAAACATTAATATTTTACCATTAAAAATTTGGTTAATAACAATGTTTACATTAATCTCTTCAATAGTTTTTGTTGGAGGTCTTACCAGACTTACTGAATCAGGTTTATCAATAACATCTTGGGAAATTTTTAAAGGAGTTTTACCTCCACTTGATTCACAGGAATGGAATTATTATTTTAGTGAATATAAAAAAATCCCAGAATACAAATTATTTAATACGGGAATGTCTATGGAAGAATTTAAAATGATATTTTATTGGGAATATGGACATAGATTATTAGCAAGATTTATTGGATTAATATCTATTATTCCTCTAATTTATTTTTCATTTAAGTACAAAGATTTTTTAAAAAATTATAAAAAATACTTTTTTTTATTCTTTTTAATTATTTTTCAAGGTTTTATTGGTTGGTATATGGTCAAAAGTGGTTTAGATAAAAATGTTGATGTAAGTCACTATAGACTTGCAATTCATCTTTCAATTGCATTAATTATTTTGTCTTTGTCACTATGGTTTTTATTTAGTCTTAATAACATAAAAAAATTTAATATTAAATTACCATTCAAACTAACTATTGTTATTTTTTTCTTGATAATATTGCAAATTGTTCTAGGAGCCTTTTTGGCGGGTCTTAATGGTGGATTAATTTATAACACATGGCCAGATATGAATGGTTCTTTTTTACCAGATGACTGCACTTTAAAAGATTATCTTTCATCTACTGTATTAAATAACCCTTCTATTATTCAATTTTTTCACAGAATTACGGCTTATCTACTAATATTTTTGATTATAATTTTGAATATATATTTTGTTAAGTCAGATTTAGAATTTAAAAGTATATTGCTATTTGACATAGCTATATTATTTCAAATTTTGTTGGGAATTATAACTTTATTAAGTAGTGTAGAAATTAAGTACGCATCACTACATCAAATAGGATCAATTTTTGTTTTAGGAAGTTTTTTATTTATTTATTACAAAAACTCCTAATATCATTAGCCAACAGCTTTTAAACTTGGTTTGTCAGAAGCATTTAATGCTTGATCTAGATCACCAATAATATCATCTGGATGTTCAATACCTATTGATAATCTAATGTACCCTGGAGTTACACCGGCTGCTAACAATTCTTCTTCTGTTAACTGACTATGAGTTGTAGTCGCAGGATGTATTGCAAGGCTTCTTGCATCACCAATGTTTGCAACATGGTAAAACATTTTCAAAGCTTCAATGAATTTTTTTCCTGATTCGGCACCACCTTTAACTTCAATACCGATCAAAGCTCCTTTTCCACCTTTAAAGTATCTTTTAAGTCTGTCTCCAATCTCACCTTTGTAAAGAGAAGGGTAGATAACTTTTTCCACATTTTCATGTTTAGATAAAAAATCAACAACTTTTTCTGCATTTGAACAGTGTTGTTTCATTCTTAAAGCAATCGTTTCTAAACCTTGAATTATACACCAAGCATTATCTGGTGCTAAAGGTGCTCCAAGATCTCTTAATAGACAAACCCTTGCTCTAACAGCAAATGCAACATTTGCACCAGTTAATTGTGGGACAACTTCTCCCCAAACAGCACCACCATAACTAGCATCAGGTTCATTAAAGAGGGGTTGACGTTTTGGATTTGCTGTCCAATCAAAATTTCCACCATCAACTAAACAACCTCCTATGACTGTTCCATGCCCACCAATATACTTGGTTAAAGAATGAACAACTACAGCAGCACCATGTTCAATCGGTTTGCAAATTATTGGTGATGCAGTGTTATCCATTATTAACGGTATATTGTATTTTCTCCCAATATCAGCTACTTCTTTTATTGGAAAAACTCTTAAATAAGGATTTGGTAAAGTTTCAGCGTAAATAGCTCTAGTCCTATCGTCAATTAGTTTTTCAAAGTTTTTTGGATCAACAGGATCGGCGTACCTAACTTCAATACCAAGTTTTTTTAACGTATGTGTGAATAAATTTACTGTTCCACCATAAAGATCTGTTGAACTAATAAAATTATCTCCTGCTTGACAAACATTTACTATTGCAAAAGTTGAAGCTGCTTGACCTGAACCTACTGTAAGGCAAGCTAAACCTCCTTCTAGAGCAGCAACTCTTTTTTCCAACACGTCATTTGTTGGATTCATAATTCTTGTATAAATGTTACCAAATTCTTTTAATGCAAATAAGTTTGCAGCATGATCAGTATTGTTAAACTGATATGAAGTAGTTCTATACACCGGAACCGCTACAGCTGTAGTTGCTGGGTCACTTCTATAATCACCTCCATGCAAAGCTATAGTTTCTGGATTTTTTATTGTTTTCGTCATTATTTATCTCCTTTTTTAGTATTTTAGCTTTATGCAAGGGATACAATATAGTTCAAATACCTACCGAACATGTTGGATAATCCTTTTTAGCATTCACGCCAGCAATAAGGAACAAATCGGCTACTGCTTTTAACATCTTAATCCCAAATTACAAGAAAAACATATTAAATTGACAATATCTTTATTTATAAGTATTAATCCCGCATCCATGACAAAATTTGTTAAAAAAAGTGATATTCAAAGTAATTGGTATGAAATAGATGCCAAAAATGCAGTAGTTGGAAGAGTGGCTACAGTTATTTCAAAAATCATAAGAGGCAAAAATAAAACTACATTTACTCCTCATATGGATCATGGTGATTATGTGATTGTAAAAAATATAGAAAAGATCAAATTTAGTGGAAAAAAATTTCAAAATAAAAAATATTACAAACATACAGGATACCCTGGTGGAATTAAAGAAACTACTCCAGAAAAGCTTTATAAAAAAAAACCAGGAGAGGTATTAAAATTGGCAGTGAAAAGAATGCTACCAAGCGGGTCATTGGCAAAAAAACAATTAACAAAATTAAAAATTTATTCTGGATCATTGCATCCACACGCAGCGCAAAACCCCAAGTCAATAGATTTATCTAAACTTAATAATAAAAATTTAATAAGAAATTAGAAATGGAAACTACTCAAAATAAATCAGATAAAATTAAATTAGATTTTAAGGATAGCAAATATGCAACCGGCAGAAGAAAAACATCAATAGCTAAAATATGGTTAAAAAAAGGTTCTGGAAAAATTTATGTTAATGGTAAAAACTATGAAAATTATTTCAAAAGACCAAATCACAAAATGCAATTAATAAAACCTTTTGAAGTAATTAATCAACCCACGGAATATGATGTTAAATGTAAAGTAAAAGGCGGTGGTTTATCAGGTCAAGTTGGTGCAATGGTCCATGGTATCTCCAAAGCATTGTTAATGTTTGACTCAAACTTTAAACCAACATTAAAAAAAGAGAAACTAACTACTAGAGATTCTAGATCGGTAGAAAGAAAAAAATACGGTCTTAGAAAAGCTCGAAGAAGTTTTCAGTTTTCTAAAAGATAATTTCTTTTTTATTTTCAACTGTTATACTGAACTATGTCAAAGCTAAACATATTAATTGTCGGATCAACTGGTTATATAGGAATTCAATTAATTAAATTACTTTTAAATCATAAAAACGTGAAAATTAAATTTTTATGTGGCCATACATCAGAAGGTAGATTTACATCTTATTATGATCAATCATTAAAAAATAAAAAACTGCCTAAAATAATAAAGTTTAATAGAAAACTTTTAGAAAAAGTTGATGTAGTGTTTACTGCTTTACCAAATGGTGAAGCTCAAAAAATATCAAATCTTTTATTAGATAGAAATATCTTAATTGATTTATCAGCTGATTTCAGACTTATAAAAAAAAATGATTATTTAAAATGGTATAAAATTAAACATTATGCAAAAGAAAATATTAGTAAAAGCATTTATGCTTTGCCCGAAATTAAAAAGCAAAATATCAAAAACTATAAAATTATTTCCTGTCCTGGTTGTTACCCAACTTCTATACTATTACCATTAATTCCATTAATTCAAAAAAATTTAATTAGTCACAGAAATATTATAATTGACTCTAAATCCGGATACTCGGGTGCCGGAAGGGGAGTTCATAAAAAATATGCTAATAAAAATTTATATGAATCGCTAAGCGCTTATGGTGTTGGATTTCATAAGCATAATTCCGAAATTCAACAAGAGCTTAATTTAAATACAAAAAAGAAAGTTAGTTTTTCATTTACACCTCATCTATCTCCAATGTTTAGAGGAATTTTAAGCACAATTTATGTGGATGTTAAAAATAATTCTAAAATATATAATATTATTGATTGTTTGAAGAAATTTTATAGAAATGATTTTTTTATTAAAATTTTAAAGACCGATTCAATACTTGGTACAAATGATGTAATTAATACTAATTATTGTCATATATCAGTTTGTAAAACTAAGTTTAAAAACAAAATAATTATTTTATCAGCTATAGATAATTTGATAAAAGGTGGTGCAGGCCAGGCGATTCAAAATCTGAATATATTATACAATTATCGTAATAATAAGGGTCTTGTATGAAAAAAATGATTTTTATTTTTTTTTTATTATTTTCTTGTACAAAAACAAACACAAATCAGGTTATGAATAAAGATATAGATTTTGATATAAATTTATCTTTTGATGAATATAAATCTTTAATCATTGAATTTGGAAAAAATAGTAAATTTCCAAATATAAATAAAAAGTAAAATGAGCAATACTTTAAATATAGCTGTTGTTGGTCTTGGGAAGGTAGGTTGCTATTTGTTAAATGAATTAAATACAAAAAAGAAAGATATTGAAATTAAAACAGGAAAAAAGATTCTTATTACAGCAATTTCTGCAAAAAATGTAAATAAAAAAAGAAGATTTAAAATAAATAAAAAAATTTTTTATAAAAATCCTTTTAAAATTTTAAAGGAAAAGAAAATAGACATTCTTTTCGAACTTATTGGTTCATCAGATGGAGTTTCAAAAAAAATAGTCGAACAATCAATAAAGAAAAAGATTCATGTGATTACTGCGAATAAAGCACTAATAGCAAAACATGGTGAATTTTTATCTTCTCTTGCAGAAAAAAATAAAGTTAATCTAGAGTTTGAAGCATCTGTTGCAGGAGGAATTCCTATATTAAGAACAATTAAGGAAGGTTTGGCGACTAACAAAATTAGCAAAGTTGTAGGAATATTAAACGGAACTTCAAATTATATTCTTTCTGAAATGCAAGAAACTAACAATAGTTTTAAAGATGTATTAAAAAAGGCTCAGAAATTAGGTTTTGCTGAAACTAATTCAAAATTTGATTTAAATGGACAAGATGTATTATCAAAAATTAAAATTTTATCATCTCTCTCTTTTAATAAAAAAATCTCAAAAAATAAAATTTTAATGAAAGGAATAGAAGATATTGAACTAAAAGATATAGAAATGGCTAATAGTCTGGGAATGAGAATTAAATTGTTAGGTATTACAGAAATAATTGGTAATAAGCTTTTTGAAAGAGTTCATCCATGTCTTGTGAACAAAGAAAGTTATATCGCAAATATAAATGGTGTTATGAACGCTGTTATTTTGAATGGTTCACCTGTTGGCGAATCTGTTTTACAAGGCGAAGGTGCTGGACCAGGCCCAACATCATCTGCTTTAATGTCTGATTTATTATCTATTTTAAGAGGAAATATAAAATACCCTTTTGGAGTTTCGCATAATAAGAGAAAGATTATTAAAAATTATGATTTAAATAAATATTCTAATTCTTTATATTTAAGATTTGAAGTGAGAGATAAACCAGGTGTTTTATCTCAAATTACAAAAGTTTTAGCTAGGTTCAACATATCTATTGATCGATTAATCCAAATACCTGATCATAAAAATAAAAGAGCTTCCATAGTTATTATTACTCATAAAGCTAATGAACTTAATTCCAGTAAATGTTTAAATTTGCTAAAAATAAATAAAAATATACTTAAAAATCCCACTCTTATAAGATTATTTTAAGATGGAAATATATATCAAGCTTTTTGAGGTATTATTTCCTGTATTTTTATCCATAGGTATTGGGTATTGGTATGGAAAGAAAGACGCTAAATTTGATACTAATTTTATCACCACATTCTCAGGCAATATAGGATTACCGTGTATAATATTTTATTCTCTAACATTTTCAGATATAGATTTTGATATTTTTTTAAAATTTTCAGTACTTACTTTTATATATGTTGGTATTTTTTCAATTATTGGTCTTATAGTATTAAAATTATTAAACAGAGATATTGTCAGATTATTACCACCGTTAATTCTTCCAAACACAGGAAATATGGGAATGCCTTTATGTCTATTTGCTTTTGGTATAAAAGGATTAGCAATAGCAACAGCTATAACATCTACAATTTTAGTTCTTCACTTTAGTCTTGGCATATTATTGGCAAGTAGAAAATTTTCTATTCAACCTTTAATTAAATGTGTACCTGTTTATGCTATAATATTTTCACTATTTTTTGTTTATTATAAAATTCCAGCACCAAAATTTCTTGAGAATGCAACATTTTTAATAGGTTATTCAGCTATTTTTTTAGTGCTTGTTTCTTTGGGTGTTGCTTTATCAAAGTTAAAAGTTTTTTCGTTTAAAGAAACTTTAATTTATTCTTTAATTAGAGTTTTAGTTGGACCTATTATTGGTTTTGCATTTGTTAAATATTTAAATTTAACAGGAGTTGAGGCAGGCGTAATGTTTATTCAAGCCTCTATGCCCTCAGCAATTCTAACTTATTTAGTGGCTGAAATGTATTCTCCAAAAGTAATAACTGATAGCATTGCTAGTACAGTGGCTCTTTCTACATTTTTATCACTATTTACTTTAGTGTTAATAGTTTTTTTAGCACTTAAATATTTTAGTTTAACTTAGTGAAAGCAATTATTTTAAATTTATCTGCTTGGGTAATGCTTCCAATAATGGATGGGTTCGCCAAATATTTGAGCTCAACATTGCCGGTATTACAAATTACTTGGTCTAGGTATTTTTTTACAATTGTAATTACTTTACCTATTATGTTAATTTTTTTTAGAAAAAATCTTACTTGGACAGAGCAACCTAAGCTTCAATTAATTAGAGGCTTGTTATTATTCTGTGCAAATATCTTATTTTTTTATTCAATATCAATTATATCTTTGGCTAAAGCTCTTACATTAGCTTTCATAGCACCTTTAATTGTAACCGCTTTGTCTCCTTTTTTATTAGGAGAAAAAGTAGGTTTTAGAAGATGGGCAGCAGTTACAACTGGATTTATTGGCTCATTAATTGTTATAAGACCAGGTTTTGTAGAACTAAATTTAGCAAGTATTGCAGCTTTAGGAACAGGAGTTCTTTATGGTTTTTATTTAATTATAACTAGAAAGTTACACGATTCAGATAATCCACTTTTAACTCTTTTATTAACTGGAATAGTAGGGGCTGTGTTAGGCTCAATAATTATGCCTACTGTATGGGTTTCACCAACTATTACCGAGTGGTATATGATGTTTGCTATAGGTTTTTTTGCTTCTTTAGGTCATTTGCTTTTAATATTGTCTCTAAAGTATGCAGATGTCTCTAAATTGGCTCCATTTGGCTATTTTGAGATAGTGACTAACATACTAATAGGCTATTACTTTTTTAATTACTTTCCTGATACCTGGACTTTTTTAGGACTGTTCATAATTATCTCCTCAGGTATCTATATTTTTAGAAGAGAACATAAATTATTTATTAGATAGTTAGTAATTATAATTGTTCTATTATCTAATATATTAGGTTATATTATATATTTATATTATTGATTTTATTAAATAAATTTAAATATTTAAAGTAAAAATAGTTATAGAATAAATAAGAAGAAACATTAAATAAATAGCAGAGGATAGGGTGTAAAAATAACCAAAAATAAGCATTTATTTAAAATTAAAATTATTGGCATACATCATATTAAAATAACCTAAATAAATTAGACTTTTTTAAAACATCACACCTGGAAGTCAATAACAATAGCCATTAACATTAAGTCTATGAAGAAAAATAAAGAAAAATTGCCTATATTTATAGCTAAAATAACCATCGATATGCTTAGATTCTAAAGGTTTGCATAATATGAATATAGCGTTTAAACGAGCATTTAGGGGGTGTATTCTTCGATATACTAATATATACTACAACTGAAGGGCGAAAATAAAAAATATCAAAAAAATAGGGGTAAATTATACAAAAACGTTGGTATTACTAGCATTTAGAGCGAAAAACCTTCATTTTTTAGGAGCTTTTTCTTAGTTTTTGTGCCCCCTGGCGAAGAAAAGCCTCCTAGTGTTCCATCAGATCTGATAACCCTATGGCAGGGCACTTTGGGTGCATAAGGGTTCTTAGCGCAGGCATTTGCGACAGCTCTAGCTGCTTTAGGACTATTTATTCCTATAGCTACTTGTTTGTAGGTCTTAACCTTGCCTTTAGGTATAGTTTTTAGGTATTTCCAGACTCTTACTTGGAATTTAGTGCCTTTGAAGATCATAATGTAGAAATAACCCTGTATCCTTGCACGTTTCCGTGCAAAGACCAGTGGTTTTGGCACGTCGTTGTATGCGCTACCGCCATGCCCATCTCTCCACCATTTTTAGCGCTACTCTGTGGAGCTTTCTGCCCCCTAGGCTTGAACCTCTCGGTCTTTCCCCAGTCGGCCAGTTAAGAGTTGCCTCTTAATTCATTTTTTACCATATCAAAGACAATAGGTTGTATGTATCACTTTATTGGTGAATTTATTGTTTTTTCAACAGGGTGGAATAGTGGGGATAAGCTGAAATTTAGTCCATTTTAATATCATTCGATTAATTACATCTAATATAATCAACAGATATATAACCACTAATTGTTTCTGCTAATGCATCTTTTATTCCAAAAAGCTCAATAGCAATAGGTGTTGAAAAAACTTTAAATAAAACCCTAAAAGCTAAAATTTCAAGTATAATTTTATCTGATTTTTCTAATTTAACTTCGTATATTATTTTTTTATGATTTACCTCCAGAATTATTTTAATTTATAAACTTGACATTAAAAACAAGTTATTATATTACTTCCGATAATTAATGGTTATCGGAAAATAATATGAATGAATTAATAACTGATATTAAAAACCTTGAATTAGAAACTATAAAAAACTTAAAGAACTCTAAAGCTGTTAACACTCTAAGAGCTTATCAGGCTGATTTTAAAGACTTTTCAGGATTTTGTACTAAGAATGGATTAAGTTCTATACCTACAGAGCCTAAAATACTCTCATTATACCTAACTCACTTATCAGCTACCTCAAAATTTAGCACTTTAAAGCGAAGAATAGCCTCTATTAGTGTAATTCATAAGATGAAAGGGTATTATTTAGATACGAAACATCCATTAATTATGGAAAATTTGCATGGAATCAAAAGAGTTATAGGGAGTAATCAAAAATCTAAAAAACCAATATTAATCAATGATTTAAAATCAATTATTAATGTTATAGATGAATATTCTAACTATTGTGGATTACATGAATTAGAGAAAAATTCAAAGTTGATTAGAGATAAAGCGATTATTCTTATAGGATTTTCAGGAGGTTTTAGGAGGTCGGAATTAGTAAATATTGATTATGATGACATTGAATTTGTAAGTGAAGGAGTAAAAATCTTCATTAAAAGATCAAAAACTGATCAATCAGGCGAAGGAATGATTAAAGCTATCCCCTACTTCACTAATCAACAATATTGTCCAGTGATAAGTTTAAAAAATTGGATAAACAATGCAGAAATAAAAGGAGGAAAAATTTTTGATATTTCTGATAAAAGTGTGTCTTTAATAATTAAAAAATATGCATCTTTGTCAGGTTTAGATCAAAATAAATATGGAGGACATAGTTTAAGATCAGGTTTCGCTACATCAGCTGCTGAATCTGGCGCTGAAGAACGTAATATTATGGCTATGACAGGACACAAAACTACTCAAATGGTTAGAAGATATATTCATGAAGCAAATTTATTTAAAAATAACGCTTTAAATAAAATCAAAATATAAACATTAACTTAATTTTACAAACTAGCAAATCAAAATAATAATATAAATTTTTTTCAGGATTATTTAGTGGTCCAAGATATTTAGTTTTAGATCTTAAATAATATTTCTTAAAAAATTTTGTACTAAATCCCCATTTTTTTAAAAAAATAACGTCACCTCTATTTTGTTTAAAATTTATTTTTTTACGAGTCGTTATTGAGCTAAAATGATAAACTTTAAAATTATTAATACCTTTAAAAATTCTTATACCTTCATTCCATAGTTTCATATTAAAATCAGGATCAGAAGCAACTCCAGGATTAAATTCTTCACTAAAACCGCCAACTTTCTCCCACATATATTTAGTTACTAAATGTGGTGCAAAATGTGTTCCTTGATGATCATAAAAATTTATATTTTTATAATTATCTAAAAGTTTCTTTTCATTAAATATTTCAATATTTTCACCACAATTAAATTTAATATGTCCAGAGTGCGGCTCAATCATTGTTCCAGAAAAATAAAAATTATCATGATCTATTTTATCAATTTCTTCAAGTAAGTAATGATCCCATTTAGGGCAAAAATACATATCGTCATGTGAATATAAAATATATTTGGAAGTTGTTAATTTAGAAGCAGAATTAATTGATGAACATAAGCCAATGTTTTTATTAGAAAATGTATGTTTCAAATCATTTTCTTTTACAAAATCTAGCGTGCCATCCGAACCGTCATTAACATGAATTATAATTTCATGATTCTTTAGAGAATTCTTTTTAATACTATGTAAACATAGTTTTAAATATTTAAAATTGTTGAATGTAGGTATAACAATAGAAAACATTAATTAATATGCCAAAGGTATTTTTTATTTCTATTGATTTCAAAGGTTTTGTTAATAATAAATTCTGCAACTAAATTTGAATTAAAATACTTTAAATATTTATCTTTTCCGTTTTTTCCAATTGCTCTTCTTAATTTCTCATCTCTACTTATTTTTGAAATTTTTTCTGACAAATCAGATATATTTTTATAAAAAACCATCTCACTATTGTTAAAAAAATCTCTATATCTAGTTTTTTCATCAATTAATGTTACTAAACCATT
>Ga0066854_10000669_pt1 | contig 12306 bp, 10 predicted proteins | sample ETNtaG_8_FD_65494 | JGI IMG/M metagenome (GOLD analysis project Ga0066854, IMG submission 65494) | Marine microbial and viral communities from oxygen minimum zone, Eastern Pacific Ocean - ETNP201406SV75 | ecosystem: Environmental > Aquatic > Marine > Oceanic | place: Pacific Ocean: Eastern...
AATAGCAGCGAATAGCCGCATATGTACTTAGAGGATAATTATTTAATAAATGAAACTGTGTAAGTGATTAAAAGCATATTTTGTTTTACAAAAAAGGGCTCAAACGAGCCCTTAAATATCATGATAATAAGTTGAAGTTATTTATTTAAAATACTATCAACAGTACCTTGGGCTAGACCATGGTAGCCCGGACGGGCTTTTTTATACACTTTTGACGCCCAAACTTTGCCTTGTGCGCTTTGCGCTAACTCTTTATATAACGGCACAATTAACTTACGACGACCAATAGTAATTAAATACTCTGCCATAGTAGGGTAAACCACTTTATAACCAACACGTACCGACAATAGATACCAAGCATGTGCAATTTCAGCATTCGTACTGTGGGTTAAATTAAAGGCTTTATCGAGCTCAACCATACGCTTTGCCTGAATATCAAGAGGCAAATTATTAATGAAATGCAACCATTCATGTAATGTCCAGTTCGCTGTTGGCAATTGTGGTAATTGACGTTTATCACTTAACCAAGCAGAAATTTCGCCATCAATAGTGCTAAAAGCTGTAGAGGTGGGTTTGGGAACATAGCTAGGTAAGCCTTGCTCATAAATCCACTCATTGACTTCTTCATCGCTGACAATATTTGGATATTTATGAGTTAAATTAGCTTTTAAGTAGTTAACAAAGTTTACCGTGCCAAGGCTTTGAAAAGCATGGCTATCAAAATAATCTAGAACAAATTGGTCAAAACGATCACGCCCAAATTTTTTCTCTAAGTAAATTAAAAATAACTGGCCTTTAGTGTAAGGTACCCCAGAGAAAGCATCATCAGGATCGCGGCCTTTTAAATCAATATAAAGTTGGGTATCACCCGGTGCTAACTCAGCAACTTCATAGTTTAAACCTTGAGCATCGAGTGCTTGTTCCATGGTTGCTCGGTTTTTACCAAATACTGCTTCCATAATGCGGTTCTCAACATAACTAGTGAAACCTTCATTTAGCCAAAGATCTCGCCAGCTTTCATTGGTTACCAAATTGCCAGACCATGAGTGAGCCAATTCATGGGCAATAAGATTAACTAAACTTTTGTCGCCTGCAATAACGGTTGGGGTGATAAAAGATAAGCGTGGATTTTCCATACCACCAAAAGGAAAGCTTGGTGGTAAAATTAATAAGTCATAACGACCCCAACGGTACTTACCGTACATTTTTTCTGCTTTATCAATCATGGCTTGCGTATCATCAAACTCTGCAACCGCAGCATCTAAAATGTTAGTTTCGGCATAAATACCTGTTTGATGACTCATGGCTTTAAAATGTAGGTCGCCAACACCAATGGCAATTAAGTAAGCAGGAATAGCTTGTGGCATAGAGAAAAAATAGTCGCCATCACGAGGTGTATCTGGTTCATTATTAGCACTCATTACGGCTAATAATTCTTTATCTGTTGTAATACGTGCTGTATAAGTCACTCTAACGCTTGGCGTATCTTGAATCGGGATCCAAGAGCGCGCATGAATAGCTTGGTTTTGACTAAACAAAAAAGGTTGTTTTTTACCAGCTGTTTGTTCAGGTGACAACCATTGTAAGCCTGAAGCTTTGTCGGTTGAGTTATAATAGACGCGTAATTTTTTAGCTTTAAATTGTGGTTCTACGGTTAGTTTTGAGCCTAAGACATCATCTCGACTAGCCAGAGTAAAGTGAACATTTTGCCATTCTCCTTGGTTATTTTGTGCAAGTACTTTATGAATCACTAAATCACGGGTATCTAAAATAATCGGTTGCGGCATATTGCTTAGCCACTTAAGTGTAAGTTCAGCAAATCCTGACAACGATTTTTGGTCAAAATCAACATCAAGATCAAGATATAAATGCGTAGTAATCACTTGATCATAATTTGAGTAAGTATATGCATCATTTAACATCGTGTTCGATGCGGCTAACACCACAGAAGAAACGGACACCACTGCAAGCAGTATAAGCCGTATAATAATTTTCATGGATAAAATTCCCTATCAGTTTTTATAAAGTGTTGAGTAAAGAAAAAGGTCTGTAGATTACTTCGAATCAACAGACCTATTCAACAATTTATGACTTTGCTATGATTATTTTTTCTTTGAAAAAATCAGTGTTTGTAAGGCTTAAGCTACATTTTTTGCAGTTGAATAACTACCCTTCGGTTTTTGCCTCGACCTAAGGTCGTATCATTAGAGGCAATATGACGTTTCTCACCATAACCATTTGCCTCTATTCTATTGGCATCAATACCATTTTTAACAAAATAATTACGGATTTTATCTGCTCTTCGCTCTGACAATTTCAAGTTTGACCAACGACCACCATAACTATCTGAGTAGGCATCAACCAATACTAGATCAAGGTTGGGATCAAGGGTTAAGTACTCTCTTATCATATCAATACGTCTTTGTGATGCCTTAGTAAATTTATCACTATTTAACTGATAATTTAAAACCGTGTAAGCAATATCATCAAAGCTATAATTGAGTAAGTTACTCACACAAGTGACGAAGTTTCTATAAGCACTTTTAAAGCGTGCAGTAGATAAACCAACTGAAATTTTATCTTGTTCACTATACCAATCATTATAATAAAAGGTTGGGTTCATGCCTTGCTCTAATTCACTGAGCATAGTCCAAGCAACTTTTTTAGGTAAGCTAGAGGTAAAGTGTTTATAGAGTTTCATATCCGCTAAAACACGTCCGTTATTTCCTGGACGCCAGTTAGGAGATTCACTACGCACTTGTGCTAAAGAATAATTATCGGGTAATAGCATCATATCAAGTTCAAATTCCATATTGAGCTTACGGCTTGCTTTTGCCGAAAAGCGTGCTTGTCCATAATGAGGAATTTGATGAGCTAAAGTACACTGCAAACGAGAGTCATCGGCCAACTGCCATTGTGAGTTTGCTAATTGGGCACTGTACTGACGAATACCTGCATGAGCTTGAGTAAGAAAAATTGAGAAAAATAAACTAATTACAACTGCCACGAAAAATGATTGCCTAAATAACCATTTACGTGCATTTGGAGAGTGTATTTTCATAGTATCGGTAATATAATTAGTTAATGACATGCTATTGTATCGCCTTAAAGTAAAATAACTTTAGTGCTTTATTCTCTATTTTACACAAACCCACTATCGTCTTTGTAGTACTTTTCTGAGATAATCAACATAACTCAGTTCATTTTCAATATTTTCTCGCTCAACTCCAACTAATAATATGTCAGAAACTCAAGAAAAAAAAGATAAAAAAGACAAAGACAAATCGCTTTTTGCCCAACGGTTTCGTGGTTACTTCCCAGTGGTAATTGATGTGGAAACAGCAGGCTTCAATGCACAAACTGACGCCTTACTTGAAATTGCCGCCTCAATGCTGACCCTAGATGAAGAGTCAGGTAATTTCGCTATCGATGAAACCATACAATTTAACGTTAACCCATTTGAAGGGGCTAATTTAGAGCCTAAAGCGCTTGAATTTACAGGTATAGATCCAACTAACCCTTTACGTGGCGCTGTTGATGAAGAAGAAGCGTTAAAAGCAATTTTTAAACTAGTTCGAAATAAAATGAAAATGGCTGGTTGCCAACGCGCCATTATTGTGGCTCATAACGCCTCTTTTGATTTAGGTTTTTTAAATGCCGCAACCACGCGCTGTAACATAAAAAGAAGCCCTTTCCATGCCTTTGTCAGTTTTGATACAACCACTCTTGCAGGACTTGCTTTGGGACAAACTGTATTAGCAAAAGCCTGTGAAGCAGCCAACATTGATTTTAACAATAGCGAAGCACATTCAGCCCTTTATGATACTGAAAAAACAGCAGAGCTATTTTGCCATATTGTTAACAAGTGGCGTGAACTAGGCGGTTGGCCCTTAGTGATAGCAACAGAAAATAAAACCGAGTTAAGCTAAACAACATTAGTCGCTAAATTACGAGACAAAAAAACCGCTTTCGCGGTTTTTTACTTTTAACTTTACAATGATAAACTATTAAAGTTGTTCAGCATTATCAGTAAGGTATGCAGCAACGCCATCTGGTGAAGCAGTCATACCTTTATCACCTTTATTCCAACCAGCCGGACAAACTTCACCATGTTCTTGGTGGAACTGAAGCGCATCTATCATACGTAACATTTCATCAACATTACGACCTAACGGCAAATCATTCACTACTTGATGGCGAACATTACCTTCTTCATCAATTAAAAAAGAACCACGAAATGCAACACCCGCTTCTGGATGCTCAACGTCATAGGCTTGACAAATTTCATGCTTAACATCTGCTACTAGGGTGTATTGAACTGGACCAATACCACCATCATTAACAGCAGTGTTACGCCAAGCATTGTGAGAAAATTGAGAATCAATAGAAACACCAATAACTTCAACACCACGGCTTTTAAATTCTTCCATGCGATGATCAAAGGCTAATAACTCTGAAGGACATACAAAAGTAAAATCTAATGGATAGAAAAACACTACCGCTTTTTTGCCTTTAATAGCTTCACTTAACGTAAAACTATCAACTATTTCACCACTACCTAGTACAGCAGCAGCTGTAAAATCTGGTGCTTGACGGCCAACTAATACGCTCATTTTATGCTCCGTTATATTTATATAAAAATTATTGATAATACTTATTAATCACATCTAATTATTGTGATTTTTTTACAAAATTCAATGATAATTTGATTTTTTCAATGATTACTCTGCGTTAGTATCTTCAGAAGGATTTTTTGCAGCAGCTTCTTTCAATAATGTTTGCAACTCACCTTGTTGAAACATTTCTAAAATAATATCGCACCCCCCCACTAGCTCACCCTCAACCCAAAGCTGAGGGAATGTTGGCCAATCGGCATATTTTGGTAACTCTGCTCTAATATCAGGGTTTTGCAAAATATCAACATAAGCAAATTGCTCACCACATGAAATTAAGGCCTGAGATGCCTGTGATGAAAAACCACAACTGGGCAATTTAGGTGAGCCTTTCATGTAAAGTAATACACTATTTTCATTGATTTGTTCTTTAATACGTTCAATTGTATCCATGGTAACCTCTAATAATTAATACTCATTATGCTGATTTATATCACTTGTTATCCCTTTTTATGGGGCTAACATATTACATTTCAATACAAAACAAGATAATAAATACTAAAACAATTCTTTATTTATAGTCTAACTACTTGAAAATTAACTTTGTAATACCTATAAACTAATGAGAGTATTTAATACTTGAGTATTTTACTCAAGTTTTAAGAGAAACACACTCTTTATTCGTCACTAAACAAGACCTTTTTTTTGCGAAAAAATACAGGAGAGCAAAATGGCTATAGAGCTACCGACGTTACCTTATGAACAAAACGCATTAGAACCACATATTTCAGCAGAGACATTGTCCTTTCATTACAGTAAACATCACAATACCTATGTAGTTAAATTAAATGGTTTAATTGAAGGGACTACCTATGATGACCAATCATTAGAAGATATAGTTAAAAGCTCTTCTGGTGGTGTTTTTAATAATGCGGCACAAATATGGAACCACACTTTTTATTGGCATAGCCTAAGTCCACATGGTGGAGGAGAACCTTCTGGTGAATTAGCCGAAGCCATTAAAGAAAACTTTGGTTCTTTTGCTGATTTTAAAACACAGTTTACCGAAAGTGCTATCAATAACTTTGGCGCAAGTTGGACATGGTTAGTTAAAAATGTCGATGGTAGTCTAGCCATTGTGAACACCTCAAATGCCGCAACCCCATTAACAGAAGATGGTGTTAAACCTATAATTACAGTCGATTTATGGGAGCATGCCTATTATATTGACTACCGCAATGTGCGGCCTAAGTATATGGAAGCATTTTGGTCATTAGCTAATTGGGATTTTGCTCAAGCTAACTTTGAGTAATCTTGTCTCATAAAAAACGAGCAATACTGCTCGTTTTTTAAACGAAACACAAGCTTAGCTTAAAACGTTTTTATAACTTTAACAGAGCCATCAGCACTCGCTGCTTCAATATAGCCAATAGCACCTTGATTAGCGGCAACAAAGGCAAGAACATCTTTATCACTAGCGAACTCTTTAGGGGGTTTTCCTTTGCCTGAAAACATCAATTTAGACCAATATGCTTTAACTTGGCTAGCACTTTTATTCAGTACTTTGTCTTCAAATTCATTTCTCGCTGGTTTTTTAAACTTCAAATTAATAACGGTGATTTTATCACCATTTGAAAATGCTTTAACCTTGCCTAAAAAGACCCGAGAAATGTCACTATCAGCAATAGTGGCATTATTTGCCTTATTCACAATAACAGCTACTTCAGCAAAAGAGACTGTTGTAGAAAATAAGCAGAACAAGCCTACTAAAAACTTAATGTTTGATTTTTTAATTACACTCATTGTCACAAACTCCTAAAATACAGTCACTAAAGCGGCTTTTAATAAACCAGTATCATTATCACTATTTAAATCATCGCTATAATCTATATATTCAAACTTAAGCGCGGCAGAGTCATGAAAATCCCAACGTAAACCTAGTGTAATTGAAGTCACATCCACTTCTTGGGCGTCTGTAGCACCATTTGTCAAGGCAATTAAAGCATCAAGTTGAGGACTAACCCCTGTTGGAACGCCCCCTGTGATGGCATCGGCATGGTCTTCATCTACCGCATAAGTAATGGATGCTAGAATAGTATCGAACTGCTTAGAAACCATAATATAATATGAGTCTTCATCGCCAACCGTTGTATTAGCCGTAGTTAATTCAGTGTATTCACCAATCACTTGTACCGTATCGAAAATTGCTTGAAAACCAAATTCAACAAATTCAGATTTATCTTCAAAGACACTAATATTGTCGGCTATATCATTAAAGCCTGCAGCAGACCAACCATCAACTAACGGTTGCAATCTCAATAAACCGATTGTCGAGTCAGCCTGAAAATAAGCTGCTCGTAGCGTTAACCAATCACGAGTAACAGCCATTGAAGCGCCAGTTATATTATCAAATATTGCATCAGCTTTACCTGTTAATTCAGTATCAACCGAAATTTCACCATCGCTGTTACCGTAAATACCATGTACTACAACATCAAATTCATCTAGGTTGGTACTGTAAATGGCTCCTATCCCATCAAAGGTATTAATCACGGTACTATAAACACCTGCGGGCGGTGAAATCCATGGATACGCATAGGAAACATCTAAAAAATCAGAATACATATAAAATGGAATACGCTGACGCCCCGCTAAAAGCCTAAGGTTATCATTGGCTTCATAGGCTACATAGGCCCATTCAAAGTCAGGTTTCCAGTCATTTTCACCGCGAGATAAAATTTGTGCGGTAACACTTAATCCTTCTCCTAACTCACTACTGGCTTGTATAGCAAACAAAGAGCCTTCATCAAAACTTAAGGTGTTATCATACCCATATAATTGTTCATCATTTGAGGTTGTAACACCTCCAACAATTGAGGCAAAGCCATTAAAGGCTATATCGGCATGTGCCGAGTATGTCACTAACATACTAGAAAAAAGAAGAGATTGAGTTAGTTTTTTCATCTTATCACCATTTAATTATAAATATCTTTACTAAGATTTTATGTGTTCCACACATAGTTTTACACTTTAAATTGTCTTGCTACCGACTCAAGCTCAGAAGCTAAAGTTAAAAGTTGTTCGCTAACACCCGCCACCTTATGTGATGCTGTAGAGGCTTCATCAGCACAATTTTGAATATCTTCTACATGACCAACCATCAAGCCTGAAACTTGATTTTGCTCCTCAGTGGCCACTGCGATGGCATTATTCATACCGGCAATGACATTAACCGTATCGGTTATCACAATTAAACTTTCACCTGCTTCATTAGCTGTTTTTACACTAGCTTCAACACTAGCACGGGAGTTTTCCATCATATGAACAGCTTTTTTAGCGGCATCTTGGAGCTGACCAAGCATTTGGTTTATCTCTTCCGTCGACTCTTGAGTACGTGATGCTAGACTTCTCACTTCATCGGCAACAACAGCAAACCCTCTACCCTGCTCCCCCGCCCTTGCTGCTTCAATGGCTGCATTTAACGCTAGCAAGTTAGTTTGATCAGCAATACCCTTTATCACCTCAAGCACCACATTGACCCGTTGAGTGTCTTCTTGCAATTGGTTAATACTCTCAGCAGCCTGAGTGACATTTTCTGCAAGATTGCGAATACCGGTGACTGTTTGCCCCACAACCTTCTGACCTTTTTCAGCTTCATTATTCGCATTTTTCGCGGCATCAGCTGCATCAGCTGCATTAGTAGTTATATCAGCGACACTATGGCTCATTTCTTCTACAGATTGTCTCGACTGATCAACACTGTCAGATTGACGCTTAAAGGAATCAATAGTGCTATTTGATAAACTTGAAATATTACTAGCAGTATCAGCTAAAGGTAATGCGGTATGAACAACATTTTTAATAACTCCCTGCAATTTTTCAATAAAATTATTGAACCAAAAAACTAATTCTCCCAACTCGTCTTTACTCTTTGTACTTAACCTAACGGTTAAGTCGCCATTTTCTTGGGCAATATCTTTCATTGAATCAATAATATCTTTTAAGCTTAGACTGATAGATTTAGCAATAGGCAGAGCAACGGCAAAGAGTAACAAAATGGTAACTATACCAACCAAAATACCTGTTTTAGATGTAGAGTTGGCACTTTGATTAACTGATTCAAATGCATCCGTGAAAGATTGATAACGCTCTGTTTGAAATTTATTTAACTTATTTTGCAAATCAGTTAATTTACTCGACATCTCTTGGCTACGTTGCCCTAGTGTTTCAAAATCAGCTGTACCATCTACCATTTTTTTAGATAAGCTGTAAGCTAGTTGATAATACTGGTTAAAATCTTTAAGTAATACCCTTAAAAAAGTAGCGTTTTTTTTATCCGTTTGAATATTTTGCTTTAATTTATTTCGAGTTTCTTGAGCATACCCATTGGCGACTTCCAGTAAGTCTGCCTCACCCATTGTAGCTGCATTACCCAATGTTTCTTTAATTTTATCTAAACGAACTAAGGAGTATTCTGAGGTTTGTAAGAGTTGATACTCTATGTGATATGCTCTATCTAACTGGTTGACAATACCTGACATAGCAAATAATGAAATGGCTAAATAAAGACAAAACCCAAGCGCTCCTACAACCGGTATCAACAATATTTTATAACGTACAGATAGAGTTTTAACAAAGTCCATAATAACAAACCACCTTATAATTTAAATAATTCCTTTTAAAATAATCACTTATTCCTTTCAAATCAACTTTAATATAGTCTAGACAATAAAAGGTAAGACCACAACGTATAGTACAGAAAAAAATTATTCTTTTAATGAATATAAACCTTAATTTGATTTAACGCAGGGTTTACCCCAAAAATTAACTATTCATTAAAATTAACTAGTGATTAATTAAAGGAAGAATTAATTTCAAATGTATCAAAAAAATAAAAACACACAGGGTAGAAAAACAACTAAAATAGGTAAGTTCAACCTTCAAAAAATTGTGAGCAGTTAGGTTTATAAAAGAGCTCATCAGAAAAGCCATTAAGGTGAGAAAACATTAGAGGTCAGCGATAGCTGGCTCAATTTAAGCCCTATATTAATAATCATCTAGTTTATTGTTAACGTTTTCTTTTTAACATTAACAGAGAGTTCATCTAAGCATTTTATTTTTCATTTTGTTAGCAAAATCAGCTAAAACAACTAACCTTAAATTAACAGGATGACTATATTTTTTCACAATTAGGGTTAACACCTGAGCTTCATTGGAGGCAGTTATGACTATTTTTCAGCATTATCAAGATCGTTACGAACAAGCTCAGCAAGAAGAGTTTAGCTTGCAAGAGTTTTTAACGCTTTGCAAAGAAGATAAGTTCGCTTATGCGTCCGCTTCAGAAAGGCTGCTCAGTGCTATTGGTACCCCCGAAGAAATAGATACAGCAACCGACTCAAGATTAAGCAGAATATTTTCAAACAGAGTGATAAACAGATACCCTGCCTTTGCTGATTTCTATGGCATGGAAGAAGCAATTGAACAGATAGTGTCCTACCTTAAGCATGCCTCACAAGGCTTGGAAGAGCAAAAACAAATTCTATATCTTCTTGGACCTGTAGGCGGCGGAAAATCTTCACTGGCCGAAAAACTAAAAGCCTTGATGCAACAAGAACCCGTTTATATATTAAGTGCTAATGGTGAGCGCAGCCCAGTTAATGACCACCCTTTTTGCTTATTTGACGCCAATTCAGATGGAAAAATACTACAAAAAGAATATAACATTCCGGCTCGGTACTTAAATAGTATCATTTCTCCTTGGGCTGCGAAGCGCCTACATGAATTTAAAGGCGATATAGCTAAATTTAAAGTGGTGAAGGTATTTCCTTCTATTCTCGATCAAGTTGCTATCGCTAAAACAGAACCTGGAGATGATAACAACCAAGATATTTCAGCATTAGTTGGTAAAGTTGATATTAGACAATTAGAGCATTTTGCTCAAAATGATGCCGATGCATACAGCTACTCCGGGGCCTTATGCAGAGCTAACCAAGGGTTGATGGAATTTGTTGAAATGTTTAAAGCACCTATAAAAGTGCTACACCCATTATTAACAGCAACGCAAGAAGGGAATTACAACCCTACAGAGGGCTTATCAGCCCTTCCTTTTAATGGCATATTATTGGCTCATTCAAATGAATCAGAATGGCAAGCCTTTAGAAATAACAAAAACAATGAAGCATTTTTAGACCGAGTATACATTGTCAAAGTACCTTATTGTATGCGTGTGTCAGAAGAAATGAATATTTACAAAAAACTACTTGAACACAGTGAGCTAAAAAATGCCCAATGTGCACCAGATACCTTAAAAACGTTAGCACAATTTTCGGTATTATCACGTTTAAAAGAACCTGAGAATTCAAGTATCTATTCAAAAATGCGTGTCTATGATGGTGAAACCTTAAAAGACACGGATCCCAAAGCAAAATCCTATCAAGAATACCGTGATTATGCTGGTATTAACGAGGGCATGTCAGGTTTATCAACCCGCTTTGCTTTTAAAATATTATCTCGCGTATTTAATTTTGATCACCAAGAAGTCGCAGCCAATCCTGTACATTTATTCTATGTTTTAGAACAACAGGTTGAGCGTGAACAACTCCCTAAAGAAACTACGGATCATTATCTAGAATTTATTAAAGGCTATTTAACCCCCCAATATATTGAGTTTATCGGTAAAGAAATTCAAACCGCTTATCTCGAGTCGTATTCAGAATATGGACAAAACATTTTTGATCGCTACGTTACCTATGCTGACTTTTGGATACAGGATCAAGAATACCGAGATAATGAAACAGGACAATTATTTAATAGACAATCACTTAACGAAGAACTAGAAAAAATTGAAAAGCCTGCTGGTATTAGTAACCCAAAAGATTTTCGTAATGAAATAGTGAACTTTGTTTTACGCGCTAAAGCCAATAACAACGGTAAAAACCCTCTATGGACAAGTTATGAAAAACTTCGCACTGTTATTGAGAAAAAAATGTTTTCTAACACAGAAGATTTATTACCCGTTATTTCATTTAATTCTAAAACATCAAAAGATGATCAACAAAAGCATGATGACTTTGTTGAACGCATGATGAGCAAAGGCTATACCAAGAAACAAGTAAGGTTATTATCTGAATGGTATTTGCGCGTTAGAAAGTCTTCTTAAGGTGTACCTCTTTTTAAATACAGGTTCGACCGTATTGCAAATATAAAGAGGTAAGGAATAGATTATGACTAATTTTATTGATAGACGACTTAACAGTAAAAATAAAAGTACGGTTAATCGTCAACGTTTTTTAAGGCGCTATAAGAACCAGATAAAAAAATCTGTTGCAGATGCTATCAACAAACGCGGCGTAACGGATATTGAATCTGGTGAAAGTATAGTTATTCCTAAAAAAGATATGTCTGAACCTATTTTTCATCAAGGCTCAGGAGGCACAAGAGATAAAGTTCATCCAGGCAACGATCAATTTACGCAAGGAGATCGTATCAACAAACCACCTAATCAACAAAGACAAGGCAGCGGCCCAGGAAATGCTAGTGATAATGGAGAAGGTGAAGATGATTTTACATTTTCTATCTCAAAAGAGGAGTATTTAAACTTATTATTTGAAGATTTAGAGTTACCAAATTTAGAAAAAAAACAGCTTGATAAGTTAATTGAATATAAAACAGTTCGCTCCGGGTTTTGTGCTGA
>Ga0066854_10000671_pt1 | contig 12304 bp, 8 predicted proteins | sample ETNtaG_8_FD_65494 | JGI IMG/M metagenome (GOLD analysis project Ga0066854, IMG submission 65494) | Marine microbial and viral communities from oxygen minimum zone, Eastern Pacific Ocean - ETNP201406SV75 | ecosystem: Environmental > Aquatic > Marine > Oceanic | place: Pacific Ocean: Eastern...
TCGTGTGGGCGAATTCACCCATCACCATAAACGCAAAAGTTGACAAGACGCAGGTGACCACAGGGGACATTATTGTCTACACGATAACCCTGTTGCACGATACGGATTTAAAATCGTCCATGCCAGACTTCAGCGTCATTGAGGGATTTGATATCCTGGAGAGTCTTGCCAGTGAACCGCGCAAGGCTGAAGGTAAAATTGAACAGGATTATTCTGTTAAGCTCCGCGCTGACGAAGTCGGGCTATCAACAATCCCTTCCATAGCCGTTCCATTCGAGGTCAGGGAAAATGAATCTGCCAAACCTGTTCCGGGAGAAATTCGATCACCTGAAGTATCAGTGGAAATCACTTCTGTGCTACGACTTCAGGGCGAGCCAGCTGACATTCGCGATATCAAAGGAGCTATCGAGGTAGACAGAAATTGGACCCCATGGCTTTTCTGGGGAATGAATCTGATCTTGCTGGTAATTTGCTTATATCTGTTCTGGAAATACCGCAAAGTTAAACATACACCACCCACCGCAAATGCCCCGGTTTTACCGACTCACGAAATTGCCTTGCGGGAACTGGACGCGTTAAAAGAAAAAGAACTCCTCGAACATGGCGAAGCAAGAGAACATTTTTTTGAGTTGTCGGAAATATACCGTCGCTATCTTGGAGCCCGCTACCACTTTCCCGCACCGGATTGGACCACTGAAGAGATAACCCAACATTTCCAAAAATTGAAAGATCTTGAACCCTCTTCCCGAACTGAAGCGGTCCGCATTCTAATGAAGTCAGACCTGATAAAATTTGCCAAAGTCCAAGCGGCACCCGGTTCGGATGAAATAAAATCGGTGCGGAAATTCATAACATCGACTCGTGAACATTTGGAAATAGGACTTTATTCAAACTAATTTTTTGTACGACCTCTTTCATAAATAACCTCCCCTAATCTCCCACGTCGAGGCACTGGATAGGCCTCCTTCGCAAGGAGGGGAATAAGCCTCTCCCCTTACTAAGGGGAGGGCGAAGGTGCCCTTGGGTACGGGGTGGGGTTTTAATACTTTGGTATAAATTTAATTTTATGACATTTTTTAGATTCGAAGATCCCTGGTTCCTGTTAATACTACTATTTCTTCCCATCATGATATGGCAGGAACGTAGAACAGTCACCGCTGTTCACTATTCATCCCTGACCGCTTTGAAAGTGGTGCGTTCGCATCGATCGGAAGTCATGGCGGCGATCCCTGCCGTCCTTAGGTTCATTGCTATCACCCTATTCATCGTTGCATTCGCACGCCCGCAGGAGGGACGAAAGAAAACTGAAGTTTTATCTGAGGGTGTCGATATCATCCTTGCGATTGATACTTCGGGGAGTATGCGAGCGCTTGATTTCAAAAAAAATGATGAATCAGTCACCCGGCTCTCAGTGGTCAAAGATGTGGTCGCACAATTTATTGACAGCCGTGAAACGGATCGCATGGGAATGGTTGTCTTCGGAGGGGAAGCTTTTACGCAATGTCCACTCACACTCGATCAAGACATTCTATATTCCTTCCTGGACAAACTTAAAATCGGCATGGCTGGGGACGCTACTGCTATAGGGTCAGCAATTGGCATTTCTGTTAAACGCCTGAAGGGCCTGAAATCCAAATCCAAAGTCATTATACTATTAACGGACGGACGCAACAACGCTGGGAAAATCACACCACTCCAGGCGGCAGAATTTGCTAAAACCTTCGGCATAAAAATCTATACAGTGGGTGTGGGCACACGCGGAAAAGCCCCGTTTATGGTGGATTCGATTTTCGGCAAACGCCTTATATACCAGGATGTCGATATTGACGAGGACACTTTAAACAAAATTTCCGAAATGACCGACGCTAAATATTTCCGTGCGACGGATATGGAATCGCTGAAAGATATTTATGAACAGATCGACAAATTAGAAAAATCGGAGGTCCGGGTGCTCGACCATTCGGAATATTCGGAGCTGTTTCATTATTTTCTCATTCCGGGACTCCTCCTGCTCCTCACGGAAATAATCATTTCAAATTCAGTTTTGCGGAGGATTCCATGATGCGCTTTGGCAATCCCGCTTACTTCAACTTATTGTGGTTATTCATCCTGCTAATCGCGTTTCTTGTCTACTCACATAAAAAAAAGAAACAACTGCTGGAGGTATTATTGAGCGGTCCTCTCGTCTCCCGACTGCTGGCACCAATGGCTTGGAAACGTGTAAAAACTGAAACAATCCTCACCGCGCTTGCAATATTTTTCCTCATTTTTGCGCTCACTCAACCTCGCTGGGGTTATCGATGGGAAGACCTTACTCAGGAGGGAGTGGATATCATCATTGCTCTGGATGTATCCAGCAGCATGCTGGCACAGGATATAAAACCCAATCGACTGGAAAGGGCAAAACACAAGATAGCGGATTTATTGAACATGCTTGATGGAGACAGGATCGGACTGGTCGCTTTCGCCGGAACATCTTACCTGCAATGTCCACTCACTTTGGATTATTCGGCGGCGAATATTTTCTTAAACGCTATCGACACCCAACTCATCCCTGTACAAGGCACAGCAATCGGGCACGCCGTCCGCACTTCTGTCAAAGCCTTTAACGAACAGGACACACACTCTAGAGCCATTATCCTTATCACCGATGGCGAGGACCACACAGGCGATGCTCTCCCCTCTGCAACATGGGCGAAGGAGCAGGAAACTAAAATTTTTGCAATAGGAATTGGCCGGGAAATCGGCGCTCCTATTCCCAACACCGAGCCGGGAGTTTCCGGATTCAAAAAGGACAAGGATGGAGAAGTTGTTCTGACGAAACTTGATGAACCCACCCTCCAGCAAATGGCTCTGGAAACGGGTGGGAGTTATGTTCGATCTGTAACCGGTGATATGGACCTGCAAAAAATATATTTGGAAAACATAAAACACAAAGTTGATAAGAAACTGATCAAAACGGAACGGCGACGTGTTTGGCTGGAAAGGTTTCAGTGGATGATCTTTGCCGCGCTGTTCTGTCTCATGGTTGGCTACGCTCGCAAAAAACTCCCTCCTCCCGGGAAAATCTGATAAAATAATTGTAGTTAGAGCCTGTCGGCTTTACTTGACAATTGAAGCCTCAGATACCATATATTCTAAAGACAGAAGTTGTTTATGAGGGGTTTTGTTTAATGAACACGACCCTAATATTTAATAAATCAATTATTTAGAGGAATTACCGCAATGTACGAAGATCAAGTCAGAACCACCAGCATAGATTCCGTTGCCGCAGAGCAACAACGCTTTATGGTTCGCGTTTATAACTGGATGGGAGCCGGACTCGGCATCACTGGCTTCATGGCCTATTATATTGCCAATAGCCCGACACTGTTCAATATTTTGATGGGTAATCCCATCCTGCCTATTGTCCTTGTAATCGCTCAATTGGGACTGGTCTTCTGGCTGGCCTCAAGAGTCATGCAGATGAGTGTGAGTCAGGCAACGGGTGTCTTTTTTCTATACGCGGGCCTCACCGGTATTACCTTTTCTACCTTGCTTGTCGTTTATACCGCTTCATCCATCACATCGACTTTTCTGGTGACGGCTGGAACTTTCGGCGCGATGAGTTTTTACGGCTACACCACGAAAAAAGACCTCACTTCAATGGGAAGTTTTCTGTTCATGGGTCTCATAGGCCTGATCATTGCCTCTGTCGTGAATATCTTTCTACAAAGCTCTATGATGCAATGGGTCATTTGCTGTGCCGGTGTGCTGATCTTCGTGGGACTGACCGCGTACGACACGCAGAAAATCAAAGAAATGAATATCCTCGGCAACGAGGGAACCGATGAAGATACGAAGGAAGCTATCCGGGGCGCGCTGACACTGTACCTGGACTTCATCAACCTCTTCATCATGCTCCTGCAACTAATGGGCGACCGTCGCTAACTGCTAGGCGCGGGGCCGAAAAAAAGACATAAATCCCCCTAACCCCCTTTAAAAAGGGGAACTATTTTCTCCTCCCCCTTTTTAAAGCCGTAGATACCCGCATGGATGGAAGCCCGGGGGATTTCGAAGTTAGTGCTCAGACCCAACAAGCATTGTCTTAAAATTAATTTCAAAGCTAACTTAGAAAACCCTCTTTCCTGAAAAAGGGAAGAGGGTTTTTTTAACCTGATCAGAGGTAAAACTTATGACCGATGAAATCATCTAGAATCTGGGGCCATTAGCTCCACTTGCAGGAATTTGGGAAGGTGAGAAGGGAGACGACGTAGCTCCATCAGATGACAGAGGAACCGAAACCAACAAATATCGAGAACGAATAACCTTCGAACCTCTGGGACCGGTCAACAACCACGAACAGGTTCTTTATGGGCTCCGTTACTCAATTACTGCCTGGCGCATAGGTGTCGAATCCCCTTTTCATGAAGAATTAGGGTATTGGCTTTGGGACGCGAAAGAAAAGTAGGTTCTCCGGTGCTTCATGGTCCCACGCGGAGTAACGATAATAGCCGGTGGAACTGTTGAACCAAATGCAAAGAATTTTTAAATGGTAGCTAATATCGGATCCGATACTTACGGAACCTGCTCAAACAAATTTTTAGATAAGGAATTTAAAACCGTCCGTTACGAATTGAAGGTGACAGTCAATGGCGACTCCAGTTTCAGTTATGAGAAAGACACCCCCGCTTCAAATATCAAATCAGAAAAACCTGTTTCATCACACAGACAAAAATACCTTACGAAAAGTAGGATAAGCCGATTTCACCAAATTCATTAGCTAATCGTTCCCTGGGCGTTCATGGTGAAGGTGGTTGAGCCTAGGCTATGGAAGGCTGTTGCGCTGAAGGTTGAGAGATTGCCTGAAGGGGTCACAGTCACGTCTGTTGCTGCGGTAAACCCGATTGACATAAGTATATTTTCAAGCCTGCCTTGACATCACCTCTATTCAATTCCATTTATAAAGTAGAAAGCAGTTGACCGGTCTCCTGCAAGTATAGCTAAACGATACTAATTATTTGCCAGATATTGCCCTGGCGAAAGGAGATGATTGCCATGAACTTTAGAAACCTTATTCCAACACGCCGGAACTCTCACAATACGCCTGTTCATTATGACCCTGATGCTTCCTTCTTTATCGGAGAGGATATGAATCGCTTATTTAACCATTTGAGCAGGGATTTTTTCAACAATACTTCATTCGACTTCCGTCCGGTTCTCGCGCACAGTTGCGCCCCTAAGGTAGATGTCACTGAAACTGAAAATGAGTTTCTGATTTCCGCTGAACTACCTGGAATGGATAAGAAAGATATCGATGTTACGTTTGACGATGGAAATCTCACGCTCAAGGGCGAGAAGAAAATAGAAAAGGAAGATAAACTGAAAGAGTATTACCGGGTGGAACGGTCTTATGGTTCCTTCCAGAGGAGTTTCCAGGTTCCTGAAACGGTTGATCAGGATAACATAGATGCTTCTTTCTCTAAAGGTGTATTGACAGTTAAACTGCCAAAAACCCCCGAAGAGAAAAAGGAGGTTAAAAAGATTCCTGTTAATTGATGATGGGAATCATTCCTTTCCCCATTAACCTCCCACGCTTTGCTCTGGACAGGCCTCCTTCATAAGGAGGGGAATAAGCTCCTCCCCTAACCAAGGGGAGGCTGGGTGGGGTTATCCGTAGTCAAGCATCCCGCAGAGTCTGGATCGCTTTTGTATAATCCTTACTATTAAAAATGGCGGAGCCGGCAACGAGTATTGTAGCTCCCGACTCTTTTATATCTCCCGCGTTGTCCGGTTTCACCCCACCGTCTACCTGCAATTCAATCTCATCTTCATAGTTACTCATGATATCGCTCAGGTTGGATATTTTATCCAGCATGGAGGGTATGAAAGATTGACCACCAAATCCGGGATTCACAGTCATGAGAAGCACCATATCAATTTCGTGCAGAACTTCCTCCAGACTCGACAGAGGCGTAGCAGGATTAAGCACCACCCCGGCTAAAACCTTGTGCTCGCGAATCGATTGCAGGGTTCGGTTGAGATGCCGGCAGGCTTCCACATGAACCGTCAGGATATCTGCTCCGGCATCGGCAAAAGATTTTATATAGCAGTCTGCATTTTCGATCATCAAATGCACGTCGAGTGGAAGGTCTGTGACTTTGCGAATAGATTCAATAACGGGTGGACCGATGGTGATATTGGGCACAAAATGACCGTCCATCACATCGACATGAATCCAATCCGCTCCAGCGTCTTCAACAGCCTTTATTTCGTCACCCAGCTTGCTGAAATCCGCTGACAATATGGAAGGAGCGATTTTGATCATAATTGGTTTCCTGAATTTATAAGTGCGGGATTTTTAATAGATGCCCTACAGCAGTGCGCCTCCACCAGGACAGGAGGTTTTTCTGATTTGGTGGAGCATAGCATAAGGAATTGGATAAGTTCCATCCAATTTATGGGGTCTGGAACTTACTGAAAGACTGGCGTTTATAGCACCCTTCCTTTATAATGCAAAAATTCAATTGTTTCGCTATTAAACAGGTGATGTAGATGTCCGCTGTGACCGATCAAGTTCGAGAGAAATTTCGCAATGTTTTGATGTTTGATCAAAATATGTTGATCCTCGCCGCTTTGCTTGGGTTCATTGCAGGATTCGCCTCCACATTTTTTCGATGGATGATTGAATTCTTTGAATCCATTTTTTCTATCAAAGGATTTTCTCTGGCGGGCATACCCCCTCAAATGTATCCATTCCTCCTCCCGCTCATGCCGATGGTTGGAGGATGTTTCATTGGCCTCATCTGCAAATTTTTCCCGAACGCAGTAAAAGAAAATGGAGTGCACAAAGTAATGTACGCGGTTGCCTTGAATGACGGTAAGGTACGCAAACGCACTATCACCACTTGCGCTGTCACTTCATCGATAACGATAGGCTCTGGCGGTTCGGCAGGCAGGGAAGGCCCGACCGTACAGATCGGAGCGGCCGTAGGTTCTGCACTTGGTCAATGGCTTCATCTTTCCACAGAGAGAATGCGCGTTCTGGTTGGATGCGGCGCGGCGGCGGGGATTGCCGCTTCTTTCAACGCTCCATTGGCCGGGGTACTGTTCGCGCTGGAGATTATTCTTGGCGATTTCACTATTCACACTTTCAGTCCCATCATCATAGCGTCTGTAATTGGTACCGTAACGGGCCGCGCTCTGGAAGGCAACGAAGTTACTTTCAATGTACCCGTGCACGAACTGGTGCATCCTACCGAAATTATTTTTTACCTGGCTCTGGGAATGTTATGCGGAATAGTAGCCCGGTTATTCACGTTCACTTATTTTTACACTCAGGCATTGTTTGAAGAAAAAATAAATATTCCCAATTATTTAAAACCCGCGCTTGGCGGATTCATAGTGGGCATGATATCCATTGTTCTGCCGCAGATTCTTGGCAACGGATATGATTTCATGGAACAGGCACTGACCGGACAAATGTTCTGGGGGTTAGCCTTCATTCTGGTTTTCATGAAAATTATGTGTACCTCTATCACTCTGGGGTCTGGAGGAATGGGTGGTGTGTTCGCTCCTTCCCTGTTTGTAGGCGCTATGCTGGGAACGGCTTTTGGGTCCAGTGTTCATGGTGTTTTCCCTACACTGACAGCATCCCCAGAAACTTATTCAGTCGTCGGGATGGGAGCGGTAGCCGGTGCTGTTATGCAGGCACCCCTCACCAACATCCTGATGCTGTTCGAACTGACAAACGATTACACTTTGATCCTTCCGATCATGGTTTCATGTATCGCGGCATCGTATACCTATCAAAGGTTCACCAAGCACTCCATCTATGTTCAGTATCTATTAAATAAAGGAATCAACATCCGTCATGGCAGGGAAGTCTCCATAATGAATTCCGTAAAGGTGCGTGATGTAATGAGTACGGAGTTTACAACCATCGCACAGGAAATGCCCTTTCGCAAAATTCTTGAAACCATATCCTATTCCAAAAATTTCTATTTCCCGGTTCTCGACAACAAGGGGGATATGACGGGAATTCTGTCTTTTTCTGACATACGTGAAATGATGTTTGAAGAACAATTGGGCGACCTCCTTGTAGCGGGAGAGCTCTCAACGCATAAAGTACAGGTTCTCACTCCAGAGCAAAATTTAAATGAAGCAATGGAAATTTTTTCTCAATTGGATGTGGATCAACTCCCTGTGGTGCGAAATGATGACAAGGCCAAGGTTATCGGCATGCTCACCCGTGGCGATGTGATGGCTTCCTACAACCGCGAAATCCTTGTCTCAGGATTCGAACGATGATTCAATTGAATGTCTGGTAAAACGGTTAAGCAACTCACCCCTTATTACATCTTCTTGATTATTTTGTGTTCCCTGTTGGTTTCTTGCGGAACCAAAGAAACCAAGATCGTCAAACGCACCCAGTTCATTATGGGAACGCTAGTAGAGGTTACTGTTCGTGCCGCAGACAACGACCTCGCTCACAAAGCTATAGATAAATCGTTTGACGAAATGTCACGACTTGAAAAAATAATGAGCACCCGTCTCCCGGAATCAGAGTTATCAAAACTTAACTTGTCTACAGGCAACGAAAACAAAATCACAGTGTCCTCCGACTTGCTAAAAGTTATTCAACGCGGAGTACACTGGGGGAAATTTTCAAATGGAGCGATAGATATAAGCATTGGCCCTGCTGTCACATTATGGAAATTCAATTCCGAATCACCTGCCCTGCCCGACCCAGAGAAAATGAAAAAGGCTGTAGACTTGATCGACTACCAGAATATTTCTATAGATGGGAATTCAATCAGCTTGAAGAATGCTGGCGTGTCTCTTCACCTTGGTGCGCTAGGAAAAGGCTATGCCGTTGATCGAGCCGTAGACCTCTTGAAAAGTTCCGGGATTAAAAACGGACTCGTAAACGCTGGAGGAGACCTGATGGCTTTTGGGTCAGGTCAAGAAGGGAAACCCTGGCGCATCGGATTACAACACCCACGCAAACCGGAAGCAATGATCGCCTCGTTGGATCTTGCTGATAAAGCTGTAGCCACTTCGGGGGATTACCAGCGATACTTTATTCGAGATGGAAAAAGGTATCATCATATTTTGAATCCTAAAGACGGTGAGCCTGCTGAGAATGTCATGTCCGCAACCGTTATAGCAGATACCGTTGTCGATGCGGATGCTCTATCAACCGCCTTGTTTGTTCTTGGACCTGAAAAAGGAATCAATCTCATTGACTCACTTGATGGTGTTGAAGGAATGGTAATTACAAAGTCAGGATCAGCCTTTTTTACTTCCGGATTCAACAATCTTCCGGGGCTTTCGCTCCAGGACTTCAAAATAATCTCTCCCAATAATCGATGACCGATGGCGTTGGGATGGCACCCATCAGGAAATAGAACGGCGAAAGTTTCATTTTCTTCCATCTTCTCATCATAGGCATCGAAGTACCGTATGAACTTTTCAGGAAACCGCCTCGGTATTTCACTAAGAAGGGGCTTTACCAGTTTCGTAAAATCAATAAACTGAATATCTAAAGACTTGCTTAACTCAAGTGCGGCTAAAGCATAATCTTTAAAATTGCAAATGCTGACAAAAACGGGTTTTGCTCCGCGATCTATATTTGTCTCAAAAGTATAAAAAGTAGGATTTCATCAAAGCTCTAGAATCATTTTCTCAAATTAATATTTTTTAGTAAGAGCGAATTACCAACCACAGAAACTGAACTGAATGCCATCGCCATAGCGGCATATACCGGTTTGAGTAATATTCCAAACACAGGATATAATAGTCCTGCGGCAATCGGAATGCCCACGCAATTATAGAAAAATGCCCAAAATAGATTTTGTTTAATTTTCGTCATGGTTCTTTTACTTAATTCGATCGCATCGGCTACTGCCCTGAGGTCGCTGGTCATCAAAGTTATATCAGACGCTTCCATGGCCACATCAGTACCCGACCCTACCGCAATTCCCAAATCAGCTCGGGCAAGTGCCGGAGCATCATTGATCCCATCCCCTACCATAGCCACCAAGTGCCCCTTGGCTTTCAATTTTTCAACCTCATCGGCTTTGTCACTGGGAAGCACTTCGGACAACACAGTTTGAATGTCCAGTTGATCTGCAATGGCTTGAGCCGTGTGCCGATTATCACCGGTGATCATGCCGACTTCAAGGCCAAGACCTCTCAGACGCTCAACAGCTTCCCTGGCATGCGGGCGAACTGTGTCTGCTGTCGTAATAACCCCCACCACTTTTTTTGAGACCGCCAGTATCATGGATGTCTTACCCTGAAGAGCATGTCCCTCCAAACGCTCAGCCCAAGCCACAATATCGACGCCATTTTCATTCATCAAGCGCGCGTTCCCTAAAATCATCTCTTGATGATTCAATGTGGCACTGACTCCAAACCCGGGCAAGGCTTTAAAAGAAGATATCTCCTCAAGCTTTAAGTTTCTTCTTTTAGCTTCACTGACAACAGCCTCTGCCAAAGGATGCTCTGATCCCTTTTCAAGCGAAGCCGCGAATAACAATAAATGATCCACCGAAAATTCTGAATCCGTCTCAAGGACCACATCATTCACTTCCGGAGTTCCTTCAGTAAGAGTTCCTGTTTTATCAAAAAGTACAGTATCCAGCTTCCCCACCAACTCCAGAACTTCCCCACCTTTAATAAGTATTCCAAACTCTGCCCCTTTTCCGGTACCTACCATGATGGCCGCAGGCGTAGCCAGCCCAAGGGCACAAGGGCAGGCAATGATCATGACCGATATAAATATCATCAGAGCAAATACAAACGGAGAAGTCGGCAGATTCATGGATTCCCCAAAAATCCACCAGCCTAAAAAAGATAACGTTGCTATTCCCATCACGACAGGCACAAAAACACCCGCCACCCTATCTGCCATTCTTTGCACTGGCGCTTTTGATCCCTGCGCTTCCTCAACTAAACTAATGATTTGGGAAAGGACAGAGTCCTTACCCAATCGAGTAGCTCGCATCTTGAAAAACCCGGATTTATTTATAGAACCACCAACAACAGACTCGCCCGGATTCTTATCTACAGGAATACTTTCACCGCTGATCATGGATTCATCAACAGAAGAGGAGCCATTAATGATTATCCCATCAACAGGAATTTTTTCACCCGGTCTAACCATCACAGTATCCCCTGCCACCACTTCGGTAATAGGGATATCTATCTCTGTATTATTTCGTTCCACTCTCGCGGTTTTAGGTTGCAGACCTATCAATTTACGGATCGCGCTGGATGCGTTGGATTTTGCCCTTGCTTCCAGCAATCGGCCCATCAGCACCAGCGCAATGATCATCACCGATGAATCAAAGTAAACGGCACGTTCATTGCCCATGCCCTGGAAAAACCTGGGGAATATTGTCGTGAACGCACTGTAGAGATAAGCGGCGGAAGTACCCACAGCGATGAGTGTATTCATGTCTGAATAACCGTGCCTGATCCCTGTCCAGGTACCTCGGTAGAAAATCCAGCCAGCCCAAAACTGGACAGGCGTTGCCAATATCAATAGTAATAAATTATGTTTCGTAGATCCCTCGCCAGGAAAAAAATCCCTCCCCAGTTCCATACCACCAGACATTATGACTACCGCCACAAAAGCGCTGAAAATGAATCGTCTCTTGACTATATTTATTTCACGGTCATGACGTTTATCCTCTGTCTCAATTTGTACCGCTTTAGACTCCTCATTAGCCGGAACTTCGAATCCCAGCTTTTCGATAACTTCATGAATACCCGCCGGAGAAATCATATCCGAGTCATAATCAATTGAAGCCTGTTCTACTCCGAAATTGACTTCTACCTGCCTTACACCATCCAGGCCAGCGACCTTCTTCTCGATCCTGGAGGCACAACTGGCACAACTCATTCCTCTTATAGGTAGAATAAGCCGCTTTAAGTCTGATGAGTTTTTATGTGCTGTCACCATGAGAATCTCATGTTATGCTTTGAGGAATGGATAAGGATGGTTCTCTTCCGCTCCTTATATTATAAAACCTGATTTTTTCTACACAAGCCCAGAGCATGCCTCGACTTCAATTAAATTTCAGCCATTTTCCCGTTTTTGTTTGCACCGTGCTGTTTTTTCTAGGATCGGCTTTAACAATTCGCGCTGAACCGGCGAAATCTATACGCCTAGTTGACTTAACTCATTTCTTCGACCAAACAACCATATACTGACCAACCAGTAAATCATTCAGAATGGAAATCATTCAGCGCGGTAAAACAGAAGGCGGATATTGGTATGAGGCAAACAACATCTCTACCGCAGAACACGGGGGGA
>Ga0066854_10000674_pt1 | contig 12290 bp, 8 predicted proteins | sample ETNtaG_8_FD_65494 | JGI IMG/M metagenome (GOLD analysis project Ga0066854, IMG submission 65494) | Marine microbial and viral communities from oxygen minimum zone, Eastern Pacific Ocean - ETNP201406SV75 | ecosystem: Environmental > Aquatic > Marine > Oceanic | place: Pacific Ocean: Eastern...
CGTTACGGCAAAGTGCGGCGCGGGTGGTTGGGCGTGTCTGTGCAGGACATGACTAGAGACATGCTCCGCTTCTTTCACCTCGGCCGAGTTAGAGGGGTGGTTGTCGTGCGAGTTATGAAAGGAAGCCCCGGGGCAAAGGCCGGGCTGAAACAAGGAGATGTTATTTTATCTCTGGAGAATAATGAGATCAGTGATAAATCCGATTACTCCGAGCGAATATCCACCTATCCTGTAGGAAACACCATGCGACTAAAAATATTACGAGATGGAGCAGAGCGTTCAGCGTCTTTGAAAGTTTCATTTCTGCCTGTGGAGCAAGTCGCCGAGTATACGAAAATCTGGCTGGGACTCAATGTGTCCGCGATTGAAAAATCATTGTCGCGAAGATATCGGCTGACAACAGATCAGGGAGTGGTCGTGACAGGTGTGACGCCAAGTAGCGCCGGTGGAAAAATTGGAATACAGCCGGGCGATGTCATCCGGCAGGTCAATCAGGCAAGAATTAAAAATGAGCAGGATTTCAAAACTGCTATGGTGGAGGCGGCAGGGCGCGATAGCGTGCTTCTTCTCGTTCAAAGGGGACAGAACGGATACTACGTTACGCTGGAACCGTGAAACCAGTCACCCGCATCACAAGAGGGAATTACGCAGGTTCATATCGGTGTCGCGGAGGCGGGAGCATAAGATACGGCCAGAAATTTTCATTACGATCATTCCAATACGGGGTTTCTGGTCGAACAGGCTTAAAACTTCCGCCTTTTTAAATGTAAGAAACCGGGATTTTACTATGGTACGAGCAGTGGCAGAACGTGGAGAATCGTCAAACAGGCAAAACTCGCCAAAAACCTCATGACTCGAAACTTTTGCGAGAGAGATAGGTTCATCACTTTTGACCGGATTAGCAAAAACGATCTCAACCAGCCCTTCGAGTAGAACAAAAAAATAATCACCCTGGCTGTTTTCCATAAAAATAATTTCATCCGCTTCTGCAGTCTGCTCTTCACCCACCCATTTTATGGTTGAAAGGACTTCGTCACTGAGTCCGGCGAACATTTTGACCTTAAGTAATTCCCGAACGGCAATTTCCTTCCACAAAATTGTTCTGTCGTTATATGATAGGTTTTCGTAAGTATTATTGTACGGCAATTATATAACTCCCAATAGGAATCGTTCACGAAATAAGCATAAATATGTCTGAACGGGATAAAAGAAAAATTGAGCGTCTGCGCAAGCTGATAAGGCATCACGAAACCCTGTATTACGTGCAGGACCAGCCAGTAATTTCCGACAGGGAATACGATTTTCTCATGCGGGAATTGCAGGATTTAGAGGCGAAGTTTCTCGAATCCGTTACACCGGATTCCCCAACGCAGAGGGTGGGTGGCAAAGTAGCGGAAAGGTTTACGGCGGTAGCTCATAAAACGCCTATGCTCAGTCTTGATAACGCATTCAGCGTTGATGAGTTGAAAGAGTTCCACCAACGGGTCGTCAAAGGACTGGAAAACGTTTCATCCGAAGATATTGAGTACTTCGTCGAACTCAAGTTTGATGGTTTGGCGGTGACGCTGACTTATGAAAACGGAGTTTTCATTCAAGGAGCGACGCGGGGAAACGGAAAAGAAGGGGAAGATATAACCGCAAATTTAAGAACTATAAAACCCATTCCACTAAACATTTCGACAGATAAAGAAAAGTATGGAACTCTGGAAGTACGAGGAGAAGTGTTCATGCCGCGCGAAAGTTTTCGCGAACTCAATAAATCCAGAGAGGCAGACGATAAAGCTCCCTTTGCGAATCCAAGAAACGCCGCCGCCGGGTCTTTGCGTTTGCTGGATTCTTCCATCACAGCCCAGAGAAAGCTGGATATATTCGTCTATGGCATGGGTTCCATGGAGCCGATGCCTTTCAAGTCACACGACGAAATACTGACTGCGTTAAAAAACCTGGGGTTCAAATTAAATACGAATCGCCATGTTTGCGGAAGCATTGAAGAAGTCCTGCCCTATATCGAAAAGTGGCAAATGGAAAAAGACACGCTGGGATACGATGTCGATGGACTGGTGATCAAGGTCAATTCACTGGAGTATCAAAAAAAGCTGGGCGCGACTTCCAAATTTCCGCGATGGGCAGTGGCTTATAAATACGAAGCGGAAAAAGCCGAGACTGAGGTGGAGGATATTATTTGTCAAGTGGGCCGGACAGGAGCGATCACACCCGTAGCGATTCTGAAGCCTGTATTTGTATCCGGTTCAACCGTCAGCCGTGCCACCCTGCATAACGAAGACGAGATCAGAAAAAAAGACATCCGCATAGGCGACCGGGTTTTGATTGAAAAAGCTGGTGAGATCATTCCAAGAGTTGTCGAAGTTATCAAGTCCAAAGCCAAACGCGGCACCCCGTTCAAAATGCCAGTCAAATGTCCAGACTGCCAGAGCACCTTATTGCGTCCGGAAGAAGAAGCGATCCTGCGTTGCGTTAACTACGATTGTCCGGCGCAGTTCAAAGAGCGGCTGTTTCACTTTGCGTCACGAAACGCGATGGACATAGACCATTTTGGTCCTGCCGTCATTGAACAGTTGGTCGATAAAGGTTGGGTCAAAAACTTTTCAGACCTCTACAAACTGGATTCTCAAAACGTGGCCCGACTGGAACGCATGGCAGAGAAATCGGCTCAAAACCTGATCGAGGCGATAGAAAAAAGCAAGTCCGCCGGGCTGGCCCGCCTGCTTCACGCCCTAGGTATCCGCCATGTGGGCCAAAGAGCGGCGATGATCCTGGCTCGGCATTTTCATTCCATGACCAAACTCCAAAACGCAAAACAGGAAGACCTGGAATTTGTTATGGAAATAGGAGGGACCGTCGCCGAAAGTCTGGCAGTATATTTCAAGCAGATATCCAATCAGGAAGAAATAAAACGTTTGGCAGAGTGCGGGGTAGAGGTGGAGATAACAGGCGAGTCAGTGGGCACCGCCCTGTCAGGCAAACAGTTTGTGCTGACCGGATCGCTGGAGTCCTTAACCCGTGACGAAGCCAAAGAAAAAATCGCGGCATTAGGCGGACGCGTCACCTCCACCGTGTCAAAGAAAACAGACTACGTAGTGGTCGGCACCGACCCAGGTTCCAAAGTCGAAAAAGCAAAGAAACTCGGCATAGAAATAGTCACCGAAAAAAAACTAAAACAAATGCTGGGGGAATAATATTCCCCCTCCCTACCAAGGAGGGGTTAGGGGAGGCTATGGTGAGAGGAGGTATTTTATTTTTTTAGTTGATTCCAACGGCATAAATTTTAACAGTATGATTTTTTATTCCTCATCGATGGGGCCAAAAATCTCTATACCTGATCTTGCAGTGTGTGGAAGATAGGCCCGCATCTCATCAATATCTACAGATCTTCGCTTAAGCTTGAAGCTTCTTCGAATTTCATACATTTGGTAGAATTTAACCTCGTCCTCCCTAGACTCGAGAGCCATGATTATGGCATGCATGACAGAAGTCGGGCAGCGGAGGCCGATAGTCACGTTCTTTAATGCTAAGGGTGATTTCTGAACACCTCTATTACTAAAAAGCCGCCACCCGCGCTCGTGGCGCCATGGTGACGCTTTTTGAAGCAGCACATTGCGATCCAGGAGTTGCTGCGATTTAATGTCTTCCTATACATCCGCTTTGGGTCATAATCGGGCTATTAGCCAACCGTCTAGAAGCAATTACACAACTGGAAATGCAGACATCACAAGCTGACAGCCTTGCTTCCTGAATATTTTTATTTCCCTCATCCCGGCCTTCTCTCCCTTTGGGAGGATGGTTTTTTATCTGTGTCTATCTGTGTCTATCAGTGTTTATCAGTGGCTATTTTTAGAAAATTACCGACGTGGTCTTGAGGAGGGGCGGCGGCCTTGGGATTTGGGTCGGTTGCCGTTTCGAGGTTTGCCGCGTCCGCCTGAGGCTTTCATGGGAGGACGTCTTCTAAGAGGTTTTGGTCCGCCTTCTTTTGCGGGCAGGTACAATTCTTCTTCGGCCCATTCGACCGGAATTTTATTTTTCAGGTATTTTTCAACACGTTCCAGGTGAAGCGCATAGTTTTCACAGCACAAGGTGATCGCTGTTCCTTCGGCTCCCGCCCGTGCGGTTCGTCCGATCCGGTGTACGTAATCTTCCGGGTCCTGGGGCACATCGTAGTTGATGACGTGGGTTATGTTGTCGACATGGATTCCTCGTGACGCCACGTCTGTAGCGATGAGAATATCCAGTGCGCCCGATTTAAACTCGTCCAGTACGCGGATGCGTTTTTTCTGATGCAGGTCGCCGCTGATCTGCGCGGCTACGTAACCGTTATGCTTGAGCAATGCTTCCAACTGTTCCGACCACATTTTTGTGTTGCAGAAGATGAGAACTTTTTCCCCTGCTTCCTTTTTCAGAAGACCGAGTAGCAGATTGAATTTTTCATGCAGTCCCACGTGATACAGCAGTTGTGTTATTTCATCGACCACTGCTTTTTCCGGTTCGACCATTATTTTCACCGGATCATTCATATGTTCGTAGGCTAATTCCATAACCCGGTAATTGAGCGTCGCCGAGAACAGCATGGATTGTCGCTTGCTATAGTGAGAACAATTTCTGAACAGGTAGCGCAGGTCCATAATGAATCCCATGTCAAACATGCGGTCCGCTTCATCCACGATCAGCACTTCCAGTTCTTTCAGGCTGAACAGTTTTTGTTTGTAGTAATCGATAATTCTTCCGGGTGTTACGATGAGGATGTCGACACCGGCCTTGATTTCATTGCGTTGTTTATCGTAATCCATTCCCCCGTAGATGCAGAGAGTGCGGAAGTTGCAGTGTCCGCCCAGCAGTTGTGCGTCGATATCAATTTGCCTTGCCAGTTCGCGGGTTGGAGCGATGACCAAAGCACGCGGGGCGACTTTTCCTGTCGATTTTGGTTTTGGATTTTTAAGTAGTCGGGTAAACAGAGTGATCAGGAAAGCGGCTGTTTTACCGGTTCCGGTCTGTGCCTGTCCCGCAACGTCATTGCCTTCAAGTGACAATGGCAGGGTTTTCCCCTGTATGGAAGTACAGTATTTAAAGTCTGCGTCTCGAATGCCTTTTAAAACAGGCTCGGGAATGGGTAAAGATTCGAACTCGATCTGATCCAATGATTGCTCCGCGTTGTGGGAGGGGGAGTATTGAGTTTCCGCGAAAGATAAAAATAAAAGGCAGGTGTTTTCAATACAATAAATTAAGCACAGTAAACCACTTTGCCATTATAGTTTGTCTTTAAGGTTTTGCAACTGGAAACTCATTTTTCTTGACAATTTGTGCCTGAAAATGATTCAATACCGCCTTCATTTATAACCAATTGCACAGGTTATCGATTACTCCCGCCGGTTATAGGAGCATTTTCAAATGCTGAACTGCTTTTCTTCCAAAGGATTGATTATTTTGATACAACTTCATTTGGAAGCGGGGGCGGCGGACAGGGTTACGGAATTTAGCGGCGGGTTGATTAAACGAATAATGAGTGAAAGAGGTTCATCTTGATTAAACACGATGTTGTCATTGTTGGTTCGGGTCTGGCGGGTATGCGAGCCGCTCTGGAAGTTTGCAAAGACTTGGACGTAGCGATTTTGAGTAAGGTGTACCCCACACGTTCCCACTCAGGGGCGGCACAGGGTGGTATCGCCGCCGCGCTGGGGAATTCTGAACCCGATAGTTGGGAGGAGCATCTTTACGATACGGTTAAAGGTGGCGATTTCCTCAACGATCAGGATGCGGTGGAAGAATTTGTTAAGGCCGCACCTCGTGTGATATACGAGCTGGAACATTATGGTTGTGTCTTCAGCCGTACTCCCGACGGCAAGATCGCGCAGCGCAGTTTTGGCGGGCACTCTAAACCCCGTGCGTGTTTTTCTGCAGATCGTACCGGTCACGCGATTCTCCATGCCTTGCACGAACAACTTTTAAACCGTGCGAAATCCGTCAAAATATATTCTGAGTGGTACATGCATTCGCTGATTCTCGACGGTGACCGTTGCAATGGAATTGTCGTCAGCGATATTCGCACAGGCGCGGTAGAAGTCATGCAGGCCCGTGCGGTTATCTTCGCTACCGGAGGTTATGGACGGGTATTTAATATTACATCAAATGCTTTCGCGGGAACCGCCGATGGTGTCATGTCGGCTTACCGAGCAGGCATACCGATTGAAGATGCGGAATTTGTTCAGTATCATCCTTCAGGGCTCTACCGTCAGGGGATATTGTTTTCCGAAGCGGCACGAGGCGAGGGCGGTTACCTGCTTAATGGCAAGGGTGAACGGTTCATGGAAACATACGCGCCTTCGCGAATGGAACTTGCGCCGAGAGATATTGTGGCACGCGCAGAGCAAAGTGAAATGGATGCCGGACGCGGTGTCGATGGGAAAGATATTATTCATCTCGACCTGAGACATTTGGGCAAAGAGCGCATCATGGAACGGTTGCCGCAGATTCGCCAATTGGGAATTGATTTTATCGGAGTCGATTGTATTACCGATCCATTACCCATTCAGCCGACAGCACATTATTCGATGGGTGGTATTCCTGTAGATAAATTTGGTCAGGTGATTTCCGATGCTGAGGGAACGCCTGTTAAAGGATTTTTCGCCGCTGGCGAATGCTCCTGTGTTTCGGTTCATGGCGCCAATCGCCTGGGAACGAATTCCCTTTTAGACGCGGTGGTCTTTGGTGAACGTGCAGGCAAGACGGCCCTTGAATATGCAAAGACTGTCGGTCACGCTCCGGTTAATGAGAGCCATGAAAAAACCAAGGTGCTCGAACTGTTTGAAAATATTTTTCAACAGGATGGGAGTGAAAGTTATAACGAAATTCGTAACGAAATGAAAACGATAATGACCGAGAACTGCGGTGTGTTCCGTGATGCGGATCGGTTAAAAGTTTGTATTGAAACGATTCAAAGTCTCCTTCAGCGTTATAAAAAAGGTATGGTTACCGATAAGGGGAAAGTTTTTAACACGGAAATTTATGAAATCATCGAACTCGGTAATATGCTACACATGGCGGAGGTAATCGCTACCGCCGCTCTGGCCAGAACCGAAAGTCGTGGCGGACATTATCGAACTGACTTTCCGAAACGTGATGATGAGAACTTCCTGAAACACAGTCTGGTTTATCCGGCTGATGATGGGATGGAAATTAAATACAAGCCGGTTGTCATAACGAAACATCAACCTGCGGAGAGAACGTACTAATGGCTACGTTTAGAATCAAACGCTACAATCCGGAAAAACAACCCGAGTCCTATTACGAAGAGTTTCAATTGGACATCAAACCGGGCATGACGCTTCTGGATTGCATGAATGAAATCAAGTGGACGCTGGACGGAAGCTTTACCTACCGCATGTCCTGTCGCAGCGCCATCTGCGGGTCCTGCGCGGTGAAAGCCAACGGGCATTCTCTGCTGGCTTGCCAGCGCCAAGGCGCTCACTTGGTTAAAGACGACGAAACGATTGTTCTGGAGCCTTTGGGCAACATGAAACCGATCAAGGATCTTGCGGTCGATTTCAAACCCTTCTGGGACAAAGTTGATAAGGTCAGTCCCTACTTGCAACCTGACAAGAAAGCGCCGAAGGAAGAAAGAAAGCAATCGCCGGAGCAGTTCAGGCTCATTGACGATTCAAGTACCTGCATCATGTGCGGCGCGTGCTATTCCGATTGTAACGTGCTTGAGGTAGACGATAATTTTCTGGGTCCGGCGGCACTTGCCAAGGCACAACGGTTTGTGCAGGACTCGCGAGATGGAAAAACTCTTGAGCGTGTAAAATATTTGAGCAAACCGGGCGGCATATGGGATTGTACCCACTGCGGCGAATGTGTTGAGCGTTGTCCCAAACCGGCACAGCCTTTTCATCGGATTAAAGAAATAATGACTGTTGCGCTGGATCAGGGCGTCACCAACAACAACGGAGCGCGTCACGCGTTATCGTTTGCCAAATTGGTTAAGTCCAGTGGCAGTCTCAATGAAAACATTATTCCCGTTGAAACGGTGGGCTTCTTCAACATCAAAGGATTGTTTGATTTGCTCCCGGTTGGGTTGCGTATGCTTTTTAAAGGAAAAAATCCTCCGATTCTTCATAAGTCTATCGACGATGTCGAAGATGTGAAGCGGATTTATATGGAGCTTGATGAGTAATGAAATTTGCCTTGTTTACAGGATGTGTGGCTAAAGGCGCTACCCGCGAACTGATGCTCTCGACAATGAAGTCTGCCGAAGGACTCGGTATCGAATTCGTCGAAATGAAAAGTGCCGCCTGTTGCGGTGCCGGTGTGGTGTCTGAGAAAAATCCGCTTCTGGCAGATGCCTTGAACGCGCGTACCTTTGCCATTGCTGAAGAGCAGAATCTGGACCTTGTCACCATCTGCTCCACCTGTCAGGGAATATTGAAAAAAACTGAATGCCATGTCGACTCCGATCCTGCCTACAAGGAGAAAGTAAATAGTGTGCTTCAGGAAGGCGGACACCAGTACGCCGGCGGAAAAATAAAAATTCAACACTTCGCCAATGTGCTCGGTACTGAGGAAGGTTTGAAACTATTACGGGAAAAAGTGAAGCGTCCGCTCACCGGACTCAAGACAGCGGCATTTTACGGTTGTTATGTTTTACGTCCATCAGAGTTGTCATTGTACGAGAACCCGGATGATCCTACCGGAATGGAGGAGATATTCGAAATTCTCGGCGCGACTCCTGTGTACTATGATAGCAGGACCAAGTGTTGCGGATTTCCAATCATCATGATGAACAAAGATGCCTCGCATGACATGGCAGGCAATGCTCTCATTGACGCGGTCGATAGCGGAGCCGACTGTGTCGTGACAGGCTGTCCGCTATGCCACCTCAGCCTCGATGCGTATCAGCCGGAAATCGAAAAAATGAATAAAAAAGGTTGTTCCGTTCCTATCCTGCATTTGCCGCAACTCGTGGCACTGGCCCTGGGTTATTCGCCTCAGGAACTGGGGATGGACACACATGTCGTTGCCACTACCGGACTCGATAAAATTCTCGCCCAGTAACCTTCCCATTTCCGCTCTTGAATCTTGGCGGAGTAAATCGTATAAACAGCGCAGTTGAGGATTAAATTACCCTCACCCCGACCCCATCCCGTCGAGGGAGAGGGAGTGAAAGTTCCTTCTCCCCTGGAGGCCGGTACGTCCCCTTTAGGGGAGAGAAGGTTAGGATGAGGGAGAATTGACTTTCCTTGCTCCGGAGAATATATTGGTCGACCCGCAATCTTTATTCATACGCAAAGTATCCGTGCTGATTGGTGGGCTGATATTTTTTTCATTCATCCTGCTCATGCCACTGCCCGAAGGGATGACTCCTGGAGGACAACGCCTCCTGGCGATTGTCGCCCTCATGGCTTGCTGGTGGATTGGCGAAGGAACCGCTATCGCCGTAACAGCCCTTCTCCCGCTAATTCTTTTTCCATTGCTTGGAATCATGTCGAGCAAACAGGTCGCGCCCAACTACGCCAACCATTTTGTCTTCCTGTTTCTGGGTGGATTCATGATCGCTCTGGCAATGGAGAAATGGAATTTTCATAAGCGTCTGGCTTTGTGGATCATCAACATGATAGGAACCGGACTCGACCGTATCGTCCTTGGGTTCATGGCAGCGGCGGCGTTTCTATCCATGTGGATTTCCAATACCGCCACGACCATGATGCTTCTTCCCGTAGGAATGGCGGTGGTGAGGCAGATTGCCACGCAGTCAACTCTGGACGGTGAACACAATGAATCTACCGAACGGCAAATTGCCGCCAGTCTCGGACTCGTCCTCATGCTGGGTCTGGCCTACGCCGCGAGTATCGGTGGAATAGGGACACTCATAGGCACCGCGCCAAATATTGTTTTTGCGGGACTCTATAAAAACCTTTATCCCGAGAACCCGGAAATCAGTTTTTTCGAATGGATGACGATGGCGGTCCCTGTTGTCATTATTTTTATTCCCATCGTGTGGATTTATCTTTGTCGATTTGTCTCGCCGATTAAATTGGACCGGATCGAATTCGCCAAAGATAACGGAGACATTATCCAAAAGGAACTGGCCGCTCTGGGAGAAATTTCCCGACCGGAAAAAATGGTCGCATGCGTTTTTGCCGCTACCGCGTTCATGTGGATTTTTCGCAAACCCCTCCAGTTGGGTTCCGTCACCATTCCCGGATGGTCGGGTCTCTTCCCGAATCCGGAAATGCTCCACGACTCCACCGTTGCGATGATCATGGGTATCCTGCTGATGCTCCTTCCCGTTAAATTTGGCAAAGGAGAGGTGGTAAATAATGAACGTGAGTTTTTTCTGCTCGACTGGCATACCGTAGAGACCCGTATGCCCTGGGGAATTCTCTTGTTATTTGGCGGCGGATTCGCTCTGGCTTCCGGGTTCACCAAAACCGGATTGTCCAGTTGGATCGGCGATCAACTGACGGGATTATCAGCGTTCCCATTATGGGCCGTGGTATTGATCGTGTGTCTCGGAATCACATTTTTAACCGAGCTGACATCCAATACCGCGACATCGACCATGATTTTGCCAGTGATGGGAGCGGCGGCAGTGGCGGCAGGATTTCATCCCCTGCTGCTCATGTTACCCGCGACTCTTTCCGCATCGTTCGCGTTTATGTTGCCCGTGGCAACGCCGCCGAATGCCATTGTGTTCGGTAGTGGATGGGTCACCATACCCGCCATGACCCGCGCCGGGTTTGCACTGAACCTCATCGGCGCGATCCTCATCACCACACTCGCCCTCCTGCTCATCCAGACACTTTTTTTATAACCTCCCCTAGTCCTTCCCTCGTAAGAGGGGAATATTAAAACCCCTCCCCTTGCCAAAGGGAGGCTGTGTGGGGTGGTTTTGTGCCGTCGGTTGCCAACGCAGTTCCGGTTTTCCGTTTTCGATCCACGGTCTCCCTTGTCACTTATCTTCAAACCTGGGTAAACGCTTTTCGAGGAAGGCTAGCAATCCTTCGCGGGTATCGCGGGTGGTGAACAGTTTGCCGAACTCATCGGCTTCCTTATTCAGCCGTTCCTCCAGTGAGGCACAGTCGGCATTGTTGACAGCGGACATGATAGCGGCTATCGCAAGTCCTCCTTTCCCGGCTATTTGTTTGGCCAGTTGGATGGCGGTCTCCAGTGCGGCACCGGATTTCACAGCCTGATTGATGAGCCCTGAAGTTTGAGCCGTTTCGCTATCTACTTCCTTTCCGGTGAGTATCATCTCCAGCGCACGCGATTTCCCGATGCGTTCGGCCAGGCGACAGGTTCCGCCGAATCCGGGTATCAGTCCCAGGTTGATTTCAGGTAGCGCGAATTTTGCTTCTGTCCCGGCGATCCGCAGATGACAAGCCAGCGCCAGTTCTAATCCGCCTCCCATGCACGCACCTTCCACCGCCGCAATGTAGGGTTTTGGGGCGGACTCTACTTTGTTGAGGACTGATTGACCGTACGCTCCGTATTTATGTCCATCCTGTTCAGAGTTGATTTTCGACAGTTCCTTGATGTCCGCCCCGGCGCAAAAGAATTTTGTTGATCCTCCTGCGAGTACCACGGCTTTGATATTTTCGTTGCAGTTTATTGATTCAATAGATTCCTCAAGTTCTCCGAGCATTTCGATGCTGAGAGCGTTAGCCGGAGGCCGATTCAATGTGAGAACGGCTACTTGGCTGTCTTCAATCAGGGATAAGAATCGGGGCTGGCTCATAATGGCCTCATTCTACATGTTTTTGGTGATCTATATTCTGTCTTGTATAAATATAGTCCGCTCTCATGGAATTATCCCGTTTCGGGACTATATTTATACTAAGAGTGGGGCGTTCGAAGACTGAATTACTGGGAGAGGGAGTTATGAGACCCCCTATAAATTATTCCTGTGTATACGGTGCGATACGCACGCCGATAGGCAGGTTTCACGGTTCGTTTTCTTCACTATCGGCTCCCGATCTGGCCTCTTTTGCCATTGGCGAAGCCCTTCGCCGGAGTGGCGTTCCGAAAGAAAAAATAAGTGATGTGATTATGGGTAATGTTCTGCCTGCCGGGATAGGGCAGGCTCCGGCTCGTCAGGCAATGTTGAAAGCGGGATTGCCCGACTCTGTCCACGCGATGGGGGTGAGCAAGGTTTGCGGGTCGGGTTTGATGGCTGTGATTCTGGCGGATGATTTGGTTCGTTTGCATGAGTCCGGATTCATTGTCGCAGGCGGTATGGAAAGTATGAGCCGCGCACCGTGCATGTGTGGTCCGGATTGCGAGCA
>Ga0066854_10000677_pt1 | contig 12242 bp, 13 predicted proteins | sample ETNtaG_8_FD_65494 | JGI IMG/M metagenome (GOLD analysis project Ga0066854, IMG submission 65494) | Marine microbial and viral communities from oxygen minimum zone, Eastern Pacific Ocean - ETNP201406SV75 | ecosystem: Environmental > Aquatic > Marine > Oceanic | place: Pacific Ocean: Eastern...
AAGGAAATGCCAGTCTCCCTGCCGCTCTTGAAGAGCAGGTTCTTGCAGGGGCTATGGGATTAAAATTGCATGAAGACTGGGGAACAACCCCAGCGGCGATAGATAATTGTTTGTCCGTCGCTGATAAGTTTGATGTCCAAGTTGCTATTCATACGGACACCTTAAATGAATGCGGTTTTGTTGAGAACACATTAGCGGCCTTTAAAGGTCGAGCGATTCATACTTATCACACAGAGGGTGCCGGTGGCGGACATGCTCCGGATATTATAAAAGCCTGCGGTGTAGCGAATGTACTGCCTTCATCCACAAACCCTACTCGCCCTTATACGGTTAACACCATTGATGAGCATTTAGACATGCTCATGGTATGTCACCATCTGGATCCAAAAATTCCTGAGGATGTTGCGTTTGCTGAATCGCGTATTAGGCGTGAGACTATTGCGGCGGAAGATATCCTTCATGATTTGGGAGCCTTCAGCATGATCGCTTCCGACTCTCAGGCTATGGGACGAATTGGAGAAGTGATCTGTCGAACCTGGCAAACCGCTCATAAAATGAAAGTACAACGAGGACCGTTAAGTCCGGACACTTCCGGCAATGATAATTTTCGTGCCAAACGTTATGTCGCAAAGTATACGATCAATCCAGCTATCACGCATGGGATCAGCCACGAAGTAGGCTCTATCGAAGTGGGCAAACTGGCGGATATAGTTTTGTGGAAGCCTGCATTTTTTGGCGCCAAGCCTGCCCTGATTATTAAAGGGGGAATGATCGCAGCGGCTCCAATGGGTGACCCCAATGCTTCGATTCCAACGCCACAACCCGTGCATTATCGTCCGATGTTTGGGGCACTTGGGGGAGCGCGGGCTGAAACCTGCGTGAGCTTTGTATCCAAAGCCGCTTCTGAAGATGGCATGGGTGAGAAACTTCGATTGCATAAAAGGTTGGTTTCGGTCCGTGATACACGCGGTGTCACCAAAAAGGACCTTGTTCATAATAACTATCTTCCAAAAATAGAAGTTGATTCGCAAACTTATGAGGTTCGGGCTGATGGTGAACTTTTAACGTGCGAGCCCGCGACTGAATTACCTCTGGCACAACGTTATTTTCTTTTTTAATTGAAAGTCGATTAAATGTTGCAAATTACCGAGAAACTGAACGCTCCTGCCATACCCTCTGCAAGCCTGACCTTGCCTTTTGATAAAAGGCAGAAGAGCAGATTGCGGGTTTCCCTGGATGACAGTCAGGAAGTGGCATTGATGCTGGAACGTGGCAGTATTTTGCGTCATGGTGATTTATTGCGGGCAGACAATGGGTTGATTGTCGAGGTTTGTGCGGCCAATGAAGAGGTCGCTGTTGCTTCTACAAAGGACTCTTTTCTTTTTGCGCAGGCTTGCTATCACTTGGGAAACCGTCACGTTCCACTTCAAATAGGAGAAAACTGGTTGCGCTTTCAAAGAGACCATGTATTGGAAGAAATGGTTCAATCCCTTGGGCTTTCTGTTAAACACGAGTTGTCGCCTTTTGAACCCGAAGGAGGAGCTTATGGCGGGTATTCCAGTCACTCACATTCTCATTCCCACTAAGCATATATAAAAATGATTTCTGGTCGGCCAAACGAATCATTAAGGTTAATGCAGCTATGCAGTCCGATGCTTCCTGTTGGGGCATATGCATATTCGCAGGGTTTGGAATTTGCGGTCTCTTCGGATTGGGTAAACGATGACAACACAACCTTACTCTGGATAAAAGGACTTCTCGGAAGTTCTTTAACAAACTTAGATGTTCCTCTATTGTCCCGCTTGCATAAAGCGTGGTCGACTGGAGACAAAAAGAGTGTGCTCTATTGGAATGATTACTTATATGCAAGTCGCGATTCGAGAGAGCTTCGAGAAGAAGAAAAACAGATGGCTCATGCCTTGGCTCGTTTGTTGGGTGACTTAGGTGTTTCAGAAGCTGTTGAGTGGAGGGAGAATTCCAGAACATGTTTTCTAACCCTGTTTTCTTTAGGAACGTCGTATTGGAGAATTCCAATCAATGAAGCCTCCTGGGGCTATTTGTGGATGTGGGCTGAAAATCAAGTGTTGTCGGCAATTAAATTGGTTCCTTTAGGACAAACCACGGGCCAGAAAATATTATCTTCTGTTATTAAAATTATTCCAGAACTGGTTGCAACAGGTTTATCATTGGAAGATGAAGAGATGGGTTATACCGCTCCGGGTCAAGGAATAGCCAGTGCTCTTCACGAAACTCAATACACCCGATTATTCCGATCTTAAAAATACTGAAAAATGAACATGACAAATAAACAAATATTACGCGTGGGAATTGGAGGGCCGGTCGGGTCTGGGAAGACGGCCCTAGTCAACGCCTTATGCAAGCAAATGAGGGGCAAGTATCAAATCGCCGTTGTCACTAACGATATTTATACTAAAGAAGACGCTCAATTCTTGATCCGAAATGAAGCTTTGGAAGAAGAGCGAATCATGGGCGTGGAAACAGGAGGGTGCCCACATACCGCTATTCGAGAAGATGCATCCATGAACTTATCTGCAATTGATGAGTTGTGCCGAAGTTTCCCAAACCTGGATATGGTCATTGTGGAAAGCGGTGGCGATAATCTTGCGGCTACTTTTAGTCCCGAACTCTCCGACCTGACAATTTATGTGATCGATGTGGCCGCCGGGGATAAAATTCCTCGAAAAGGAGGTCCGGGTATAACCAAGTCCGATCTACTGGTCATCAATAAAATTGACCTGGCTCCCCATGTGGGTGCGTCCCTGGATATCATGGAGCGTGATTCTAAAAAAATGCGAGGCGAAAAACCTTTTACCTTCACTAATTTAAAAAATGGTGTTGGAACGGATCAGGTCGAAAGGTTTATTATTGACCAAGGGTTGTTGTAGTCTTATTCCTGTATCTTGAAAGCATTGTCACTAATATGGATTTAATTCGCCGATATTTAAAAATAATGATGTGTTTGCTTTTCTTTGTCCCTTTTGTTTTTGAGGTCGCGGAAGGTGTTGATTCTGGAAAAAATAATATCACCGTCAGCCTCAGTTATAAATCGAAGCTCCATGGAAACTTTAATGTCGAGAAAATCAAATTAAATCATCCTATAAAAATTTCACGTACAGAAATTATTCACCATCTGATTTCCCTCCGATTCAAAGGAACATTTTTGGGCAACAAGGAAGAGCCTATCTTTTCCAAATCTGAAATTAAAAAGTTGGCTCCAGTACTTATGGAAGCGTTTGCAAGTGTGAGTCCTGATAAAATTATTCACATCGAGTTAAAGGGCGAAAGTGGCATTACATCCGGCGATATTTTTTCATTTAGACAATTTTTAAACTGGCGTTTCGATTTTATTCGAGGCGAATCATTTTTCCAAAGAAACGATGTTCGTGGGTGGGATGTCTTTGCCTGGAAGCTAATACCTCAGGAAGGTCAACTCTACTTCAAAACCGGGGCTGAAAAAAGAAAACGCATTCAGAGAAACTGGATTGTTTCAAAATTGAATCTACCGCGGCCGGATCGGAATAGTACGGATAGCGTTAAATCACCTGTGGATTTCGAAACAGATTCTTCAAACCATGAAATCAACCCGAAACTAGAGAAAAAGCTGAAGCATTTAAAATATCTTCATGATAATAAACTCATTGGCGAAGAAGAGTATAAAGCCCAACAAAAAATTCTTTTCGATGAGTTGTTTTAAATGAATCAAATATTCTGATTTGTATTTTAAAAAAAATCGGCACTCTCCACTTTTAAAACCTGTTCGCCTTCACACGGAATTGTAAATCTATTCAGCCCAAATAATTCCTAAAAACAGAACCTCGTGTTATTAGCAGGTACCCCGAATGATCTCCAATTTCTCAGAAGAACTATATCTCATAAATCGATGTCCTCGAAGTCCGTACCATTCAGACTTTTTTTAAGAACTCGATTTTTTAAGGCAATCTCTGCTACCAGCTGTTTTAAGTGTTGGTTTTCCTTTTTAAGGTCAATGACTTCATGGGAACTGGCCTCAGGGACTGTATCTCCCATAAGACGCTTCTTACCAGCTTCAAGGAAATCTTTGCTCCAGCGGTGGTGCAGGTTCTCAGAAATGCCTTCTCGACGGCATAAACTGGAGACACTCTCTTCTCCTAGGATACCTTCTAGAACAATACGAATCTTCTCTTCTGAGGAATACTTCTTGCGGGTTCAACGACGGAGATCTTTAACGAAGGATTCACTTGATACTTTCTTATTCATAACAACCCCCTTATTAAGGAAAGTTTAACAGAAAGTATCCCTTAGCTTTTTAATTCAGTTGGTCCACATTCAGTTGAAGGCGGACAGACATGAAAAATAAAATAAGTATTTTTCTTTTTTTATTGATTGCTTTGTCGGCATTTTTAAATCCATTTCAGACGCACGCAAACGCTAAAGAACTCAAGGTTGGCTTTGTTTACATTACAACTATTCAGGATGCAGGCTGGACTTACGCCCATGACCTTGGTCGGCGATTTATTGATAAAATTCCTAGGGGTCACTACAAGCTATGTGGAATCAATTGATGAGACAGGGGGAGTAATCTGTCGGGCCTACAAGTCATTGTTATGATGGGTTTTGCTGGAGGGCGATTTATTGCCTGATAAAAATTGTCTTAGGCCACAAAAAATAGTTGACAGTCATGCCATTTTCTTTGATTATTCCTAGTTTCCGGTGAATGTATTTTTTTAAGTAACTTTAATTATGGGGTAAAAGAGATGTCGGAACAGCCTGATATTATTTACACGAAAGTCGATGAAGCACCTCAACTTGCAAGCGGATCTTTTCTTCCGATCATTCAATCTTTTGCGCAGGTGGCGGGTGTTAATGTTGGTACAAAGGATATTTCACTTGCGGGCAGGATTATTTCGCAATTTCCAGACCGGCTCAAGAAGGAACAACAACAACCGGATGACCTGGCGTTGTTGGGTGAAATGGTGATGAAGCCGGAATCGAATATAATCAAACTGCCTAATATCAGTGCATCTATTCCTCAGATACAGGCGGCGGTCGCTGAACTGAAGTCTCAGGGCTATGATCTTCCTGACTATCCAGAGGATCCGAAAAATGACGAAGAAAAGGAAATTAAATCCAAGTATGACAAGGTTAAGGGAAGCGCGGTCAACCCGGTTTTGAGACAAGGTAACTCGGATCGACGGGCGGCAGTTTCTGTAAAAAACTACGCGAAAAGTAATCCGCATAAAATGGGTAAATGGGCTAAAGATTCGAAAACCAATGTGGCTCATATGGGGAGTGGTGATTTTTACTCCAATGAAAAGTCTGCTGTTATTACAGACCAGTCAGCTGGGGCGGGCAGAATAGAATTTGTCGGCACAGATGGAAGTACCACTGTGCTGAAGGGAAAAGTAGTTCTGGATAAAGGTGATATTGTAGATGCAACGGTGATGAGCTGTAAAGCTCTGCGCCAGTTTATCAAGGAATCAATGGAGAGAGCAAAAAGTGAAGGTGTTTTGTTGTCTTTGCACATGAAAGCTACAATGATGAAGGTTTCGGATCCCATCATCTTTGGTCATGCTGTTACCGTAGTTTTTGCGGGCGTATTTGAAAAACATGAGAAGTTGTTCAAGGATTTAGGCATCAACCCGAATAATGGTTTGGGCGATGTTTATGCGAAGACAAAGGATTTGCCTGCAGGTCAAAAGGAAGAAATTGAGGCAGACATCAAGGCATGTATTGCGAACGGCCCTGAGCTTGCGATGGTGGATTCGGACAAGGGCATCACAAATTTTCATGTACCAAGCGATATCATTATAGATGCCTCTATGGCGGCATCCATTCGTAACTCAGGAAAAATGTGGGGTGCCGATGGTGCGGAGCACGACACTCTGGCTATGGTACCGGACAACAGTTATGCTGGTATTTATCAGTCGGCGATAGATTTCTGCCGAGAGAATGGTGAGTTCGATCCAACAACCATGGGTACGGTTCCCAATGTCGGCCTGATGGCACAGAAAGCGGAGGAGTACGGTTCTCACGATAAGACATTTCAGGCGCCGGGAAAAGGTTCCATTCGAATTGTCGATGGAGCTGGGGAAGTCTTGCATGAACTCGATGTAGAGGAAGGCGATATCTTTCGAGCTTGCACGGTAAAGGATATACCGGTACAGGACTGGGTTAAACTGGCAGTCAATAGAACCCGGTTGTCCTCGACACCGGTGGTTTTCTGGCTCGATAAAAGCAGAGCGCATGATGCTCAGATTATTGAAAAGGTAAACCTCTATCTAAAGGATCACGATACGAATGGCCTAGACATCCAGATCATGGCGCCTGTAGATGCCATGGAGCATTCGCTGAAACGTGCTAAGGAAGGGAAAGATACAATTTCCGCAACCGGGAATGTTCTGCGTGATTATCTCACCGACCTGTTTCCAATTTTGGAACTCGGCACAAGTGCGAAAATGTTGTCCATCGTTCCGCTCATTAAAGGCGGTGGCCTTTTTGAGACCGGCGCGGGAGGTTCAGCGCCTAAGCATGTTCAGCAGTTTGTAAAAGAAGGACATTTGAGATGGGAGTCTCTTGGCGAGTTTTTGGCTCTTTCAGAATCTTTTGCGCATTTGAGCCGATCAAAAGGAAACGCAAAAGCTCAAATACTGGCTGATACACTTAATCTGGCTTCCGGCAAGTTAATGGATAATAAAAAGTCGCCCGGTCGTGAGGTGGGTCAGTTGGATAATGCGGGAACCCATGTTTACCTGGCACTTTACTGGGCAAAGGAGCTGGCGGCACAAAATGATGATCAGGATATTAAAAATCGTTTTGTTTCTGTCGCAAAAGAACTTGAGGAAAAGACCGAGGTTATTGTTGGAGAGTTGAATGCTTCAAAAGGTCAGGCTAAGGACATAGGTGGTTATTATCGTCCGGATGCTGATAAAGTTGAGGCCGCTATGCGACCGAGTGCTACATTCAATTCAATAATAAGCAGTTTAAATAATTGAGCTGAGTTGCAATAGGATGATTCGCTATCTTAAAGAATGATAATTGCAAATATGATAAGTATTTTAAGGGGTCTGGTCGAATCGGCCAGGCCCTTTTTAATGCGCTGTATTAATATCCCCTATCGTGCCGCATCTTCCCAAGATTTCCCATGATGTGTTCGTTGCATTGAGTGCAAATCCACCCTTCTCCAGAAAAAATCCAGCACTCATGCTCTACCCATTCCTGTGCTTCCTCCTCCTCGTCACAATACTCACCAGTCTGGAGGCAGTCTGCGGCCATTTTCACCTGACACTCCACTGCATATTTGTCATTTTTCTTTACTATCAACGCGATCTCCTTTTGCTAATATTTTTATAGTGCATCCCACAATTGCAAAGGCGAAATTTCAAGCTTCTTCTCAATGAGAGGTTATTTTATCGAAAATTACCAAAGAGTTCATTTGTAAAATAAAGCCATGCTAATATGCCGTTATTCACAAAAGCTTAAATATAGGGTTGGGAAGAAGGATGAAGTGCGCAGGTGGCCCTTACGACATATTTTTATTCCTCAATAAAGTAAGCGTTATTTCACAAAATAGGGGTCAGTATTAGGTTAAGATTAATATTCGGGTAAAAGGCGTTATTTTTTTTAATTAATGATGGATCTGCTATAAAATGGAGGCTCTCGTCAATTAAACAGAAATGATTATTCTGATTGGTATTAATAAATGCGGATTTATTTGTAGTAATTAAGGGAAAGGGTGTTCTGTGGAAGAAATAATTAAAAGTATTGATGTTACTAAAGAGTCTATTGCGAAGCTGGGTGCCAGAACAGATGAAACTGGAGCTACATTGCAAAGTGATTCTGCCGCTGAAAGTTCCCATGTGCAGGGGGACGAAAGGTCCCTATTCGAAAAAATTGGAGGAAAGGCCGCTGTTGAAGCCGCTGTGGATATATTTTATGAAAAAGTATTGATGGATGTTCGTATAAAGGATTTCTTTGAAGGGGTTGATATGCCCGGTCAGAGAAATAAACAAAAAGCGTTTCTAACATTTGCGTTTGGTGGGGCGCCCAACTATTCCGGAGAAAATATGCGCGCGGCTCATAAACACTTGGTCGAAAAGGGTCTTGATGAGACACATTTTGATGCAGTTATAGAGAATCTGGGAGCGACTTTAAAAGAGTTAAGCGTGCCAGATGATTTGATTAACGAAGTCGCTCAAATTGCCTTATCCACTAAATGGGATGTTTTGAATCGGTAGTCCAGCATAATAAATTTTGCCAATTAAAACCGGCCTCCAGAAAAACCCCCAATCTACAGCTTGTCTAATTAGGATGTTCAATGTTGGTTTTCCGCTAACAAGCCTTGAAAGTAAAAGAGGTTAGGGGGATTGGCCGGGCTTATTGGTTAAAGGGGGGTATCTTAATTATTTGGAAGAGAATTTAAAAGTAGTGCAATTTATGAACGTTGCCTTTTTTTTCATAAGTTTGTTTTTCATTAGTGGAAACTCAGCCTGTTTTTCTTCTGGATTGCAATCAGTCCATGGAGGAGGTTTATCAAAAGATGAGAAGTGAGAATGTTCGTCACCTGGCAATTTCCGAGAAAGAAAAAATAGTCGGTTTGCTTTCGATTAAAGACTTTTGAAATTATTATAACTTTAAGTTTTGTGCGGTCATTAATGAGATAGATAGAATTTCCCGCTATGCGGAAGAGGAGATATTAAAAATTGATTGCGAAGCAACCGCTCTGCATGCTACTGAGATTATGCGCGATTATAACGTAGGTTCCATTTTGGTGGAAAAGGAAAATGACATAGTCGGCATAGTTACGGAGCGGGACTTTTTACAAAGGGTGGTCGCGGAAGGATTAGATGCGAATAATGTAAAGTTATCTTCCATAATGAATAAACCTGTTTTACTGGACGGACACCTTCCCATGGACGAAGCTTTGTCGTGTATGAGAAAGAATAATGTGCGGCATGTGGTGGTAACAGAAGACAATAAAATTTCAGGAGTAATCTCTATCAAGGATCTGACGATTTATTATAAGCATAAATTTGTCTACGAATTGGATTTTGGTGAACCTATCTAAATTCTGAGCCGCAAAATTATATTAGTTCTTGTCTCGGATTAATTTGAAGCACAACGAAACCCAACTCCATCAGCGTGTAGTTGAAAATGGGCTTGCCGTCGGTTAGCGGACCTCATTTCGACCACTCTCTGGTTCCAGGCCCCTCCTCGAAACATTTTGATGGTGATGGAAACCGCGCCGACACATTCAGCGCCACTACAAGTATCCAATTCGGACCGAGGGCCTTGGGGGTCATTTTTCGGGCTGACCCGATAATAATTTTGTTCTACCTCCTTCCAGTCCTGAACCCACTCGTTCACATTTCCAGCCATATCATAAAGGCTAAATGGATTCTCTGGATATGATCCAACGGGGGCGGTGTTTTTGAATCCATCTGTCACCCTGGGTTCCCGAGTGCTGAGTTCGCATTCATGGTCGCAAAAATTGCCCTCTTTTCCGGTCACCCTGTTACCCCAGTAAAATTCAGTTGTTGTTCCTGCTCGTGTAGAATATTCCCACTCGGCTTCTCGCGGTAGTCGCATGCCCATCTTCTTGCAGTAATCACGCGCTTCTTCCCAGCTAACATTATCGACCGGCAGGTTTGCTCCGATATGCTGAGAAGGATTCGTTCCCATCACCTTTTGAAAGTTCTTTTGCTGAACTTCATATTTCCCCATTTTGAAAGGGGATATGCAGACTTCATGTACAGGTTGTTCGTCCGGGTCGCCAACAGTGCTTCCCATGTGAAAGCACCCACCTTTGATTTGGACCATTTCTTCATTAGGTTCACCTGGAAGGGTAGAGATTAATTTTTTCTGCGCGGTCATTTTCAATGCCATTACCCGATCTCTTGTGGAGGCAGGAATGCCCGAATACTTTATTCGTGTTTTGCTTTTGGGTAGTAGTTTCATCACGCCTGATTTGCTCAAATTGACACGGTAATGAGGGACAGGTTCCATAGCATCATCTTTAAGGAATTTATTGAATTCAGCATTTTCATTCTCGGCTGTTTCATCCACTACCATAACCGTTTCATCCACTAGTTCCGCTTCGTGAGGTTCTGGGTCGCCTTCGATAAAAACCAGAATATTTCGGCCTTTAGCGATGGGTAACTTAAGAAGGTTATTGAGTAAAGATATTGCGCTCTCAAATTTCTCTAATTCTATTTTTACCTTTGCCAGATCGCGGGAGGCCAGATAATTATCTGGTTCGACTTTTAGGACTTTTTGGAAGGTTTCTTCGGCTTCCTTATATTTACCAATAGTAAAAGCCTGGTTGCCAGATTCCATGAGGTCGGAAACCTCACTTGCTTCAATAAAATTTATAGCGCCAATAAATAAGAAAAACAGGAGTGATGCGGAAACTGTCAACGACTGTATCTGCTTAGTCATGGAATTGTATGATTTGTCCAGATAATGAATACAATTATAGCTGGATCAATTATGTTTTGGAATGGAAACTATGAATGCCGAGCCTTTGCCCGGTTCGCTTTCTACCTTGAACGAGTCTTCTTCATTTTCATTCTCCGTTTTGCTTCGTATTATGCAAGAGAACTCCAATTTAAAATGGACCTATTATAAGGGAGGGTTACAAAGGCAACAAACCAAAAAAAAATCAGAGCCAAAGAACGTGAAATTGATGTCAGGTTTTTCATGATTGATGTAAGAAATTTATGGGACCTCAATTATGAAAAATGTAACTCCGATGTAACTCCCTTGTCGTCACATAATTTTACATCATTAGATTTAGTTTAGTCGAAATAATATACATGCGTCTCCAGCCCCATAATATTATTCGCTGAAATGATGGGCATAGCATTGCGCTTGATGGTGTTGGTAGAAAGAGGTTCTGCTGGCAGTATTTGGACAATAAGTTCAAATTTTTCAGTAGCCAAATTTACTATTCAGCCTGTTTGCCTGGTTTTAATTAAAAAAAATAATAAATGAGAATATGGCGGATCATGTTTCCAGGAGACACATTGCTCAATGAGTTTCCATGGAAGTCCGTTTGAGTGGCTGATAAGCCTCAGGTCCTTGGAATGATTGTTTTTGTTGGTGATTTAAAATCTCATTTAAGCCGAATTTGGATATTTATCAGGTTGTTTGATCTATAGGTTTTAGTGGCATCTGTGACTTTATCAATACTTTTGAAAGGAGGTACCGTGTCTATTATAGGTAATGTTTCCAACACCAAAGGGAAGATTCTTATTATTGACGATGAAGAGGATGTTTCCTCAGTCGGTGTAGAGCAGAGGGGAGAACAGGACATGCCTGCATTTTCAAGAGTTGATGGGTTGACTTATTGAGTATTGCCGATCGAGACTTCCAGGTTGGGATCGCAATAACCCTTCAGCGCTCTTTCAATTGCCGCAAGAGTTCCTCCTGTAGCGCTTGGGCAACTTCCGCATGCTCCCTGATACTTGATCGTCACATTGTTTCCTTCCACCCTTAACACTTCCAGGCCTCCTCCATCATTCGCCAAAGCAGGTCGAATGATTTCATCCATCAGCGATTCAATGATTTGCGCCTTCTCATTGTCGGGAAGGGAGGGGAAAGCATCGCGGTCGATGGTGTTTACAAAAGAATCCTTTTTTTCTTTTTCGGGCGGTTTTTCTCCAGGTGAGAGGAGGTGTTCCTCAATGGCACTTTTTACATCACCCATGAAATGTTCCCAAGCTTTGGGAGAAAATACGGTTACTGACACATAGTTCTGACACAGAAATAACTCCACAGCGCCCACCTTGAATAAAGCGCGTGCCATTTCGTTGTCCCCAGTATATTCCTCGTCATCCTCTCCTGAAGAGATAGACAAAGAACCACTGGCTATTACCGGACCATCCATGATGAACTTCAGTGCCGCCGGATTAGGCGTTTCCTCTACGTGTAATATGTTCAAAATAAAATTTCCTTGTTATATGAAGGTATATTTAAAGTCAGCAGGCTACTGAATGACTGTATTTTTTAGCAGCCTGTTAGATGCATAGATTATAAATTGGATTTACAGGAAACGGGGCAATTCTTTTCCCAACCCAAACTGATTATAACTTTATGAATGTAATTGTCAGATAGTTATTCTCAAATGAGAATTTATAAGCTTGTTAGATAGTTAGAGATATTTTTTTACTATTTATTAAAGACAGGGCGGGGAAGGGTGATGGGTTTAAAAGCTTTAGTTTCAAAAGTTAATACGTGTTTTCTTT
>Ga0066854_10000679_pt1 | contig 12227 bp, 10 predicted proteins | sample ETNtaG_8_FD_65494 | JGI IMG/M metagenome (GOLD analysis project Ga0066854, IMG submission 65494) | Marine microbial and viral communities from oxygen minimum zone, Eastern Pacific Ocean - ETNP201406SV75 | ecosystem: Environmental > Aquatic > Marine > Oceanic | place: Pacific Ocean: Eastern...
CAATTCTAATTTATCAATTAATTTGTTTATAAGTTTTACCATATCAAGTTACCTCGCTGTTCAAATGTCATTACTGATAGTTCTATGAAGGGCGATGCATTTCCTCTCAACATCCCTCGTTGTTGGTGGTAGGATAATTGGATGAAAAAACTAATTATTTTTTTTGTTACTTTTTTTAATATCTAGTTCTCTTCATGCAGATTATTTCTTTAAATCATTAAAATTTAATGTTTCATAAAAACAAATTGGCGAATTAGAAAATCGGGGAAGATTTTAGTTGAGCATTCTAATATATATGTTTAACATACAAACATAGAATAGAGAAAATATGAATAAGCGAAATCCGTTGAGTCAAACCTCCTCTTTAGCAGGAGTAATAGAGCACCGCGGAATTCTAGGAACGGCATTGGGAAATCTGGGAACCCGTATTGTCGGCGGTGAATGGTCTGTGGGTGACGCGATCAGTAAAGAAGCGGATCTGGTTGACGAGCTAAATGTTAGTCGGTCAGTTATAAGGGAAACCTTTCGTATATTAGGAGCCAAGGGACTGATCCGAAGTCGTACTTCGGACGGTACACGTGTGCAGCCGCGCAACCAATGGCGGTTATTAGATCCGGATGTAATGGAATGGCGCATTAAAGCTGGCGATACAAATAGCCTGCTCGAAGATTTGTTGAAAGTCCGGATAGTTCTAGAGCCCAGCGTTGTGTACACGGCAACTAGTTGCGCTAATGACGAGGACCGTGTTCGTGTAGAAAAAGCTTGGGAAGCAAAGGTTAAGACGTTTGAGGATGTAAATACTCCTAATTCTGAACTTAGGCGAAATTTTATCGAAACTGATCTTGATTTTCATCGAGCATTTATCGGGGCGATCAGATCTGAACTACTGGACCAATTGTTTTCCATTATTGAGGCGGCTTTGGAGTTATTGCTCGACTTGCAGATGAAGGCAGCGGGCTACACCGTAGAAATGATCGGAATGGATAAAAGTCATGAGTTGCACGAGGAAGTGTTCAATGAATTTATAGCTGGGAATGCCGCTGGTGCGGAAATTGCGATGCGTGAATTAATTAAGCGAGCGATTGAAGATGCACATCAGGGGTTTGAGTTACTGAAAGGTAATCAAAGTGGATAATCAATGAGAGTTGAAAATATTGAACCCGCGCAGATTTCTGCCATTGCGGGGCGGTTAGGTGCGCATGAATTTAAGGGCTGGTTTTATGGCGACTCTATCGGATTTGAGGGGCTTCTAGCCGCTGCAAATATTCTAAATGAGACCAAATGGATGGACTTCTCGAACGGGTTCTTCCGTGCTTGGGCTACAAGAATGGAGCCGTTTCAACTCGACGATAACACCGCACCGGGCCACATCATGTGCGAGATAATTGAGCGTACTAACGATGAAGTGCTTAAATCTGCAGTGTTGAAACTGGCGCAGCATTTGCGCCGTCGTCGAAAGGTCAATAACGTATCAATAACGTTTAACGACACTTTACGATCACTAATGCAGCCATACGGAAATGTTAAGCTATCGGCTGATGAACAATTGCAAATGGAGGATCCGGGTCCCGGTGTATACCTTGACTGTATGCATTTCGATGCCCCCTTTTATGCACATTTGTCGCGCATTGATCCTGATGGAGGTTGGGCACAATTAGCAGTTACCGAGATCTTAGGATATAAATATTTGCTGCTTGACACTGACACAGATTTGTACAAGCACTTTTGGTTGGAGAAGGTAGACCGAGCGTATTGCAAGGGCTGGGGGCGAGGTCAGGGCTGGGCACTACTCGGCTTGTTAGACGTACTATACTATGTTGATGAGGCCGATGGACTGGATTTGGTAAGGGAAGAGGCAGAAGCACTGGCGAATGTTATGTTAGGGTATCAATTGAAAAATGGAAATTGGCACTCATTAGTTCATGAGCCGCGCTCCGGTTCAGAGTCTTCGACAGCCGCATTTATGGCTACTGCGTTTTATCGAGGAATGACCCAGGGTGTTTTACCCGAACATGAATTTTTGGAGCCTGCTGAGCGAGCATTCCGAGTGATGAAAGCGAATCTCGACGAAAAGGGTAACCTGATGGGTGTATCAGCTGCTGTGCATTCAGCACTTGTTGAGAAGCATTATTGGTATGTACCAACAAACTATATTGTTCCCTGGGGACAAGGTCCCGTATTGACTGCGATTGCTGCCCGAAAAGCTTTCGAATTTTAATATGTTCCCGATGCCGTACACTGGCTTGATCGGTAACATCTATCTTAACAAATAACGCACAGCTTCCATTTTCCCAAGTTATTGATTCGTTTGCCACTTTTCCGGCCTCGGAAAACAGCTCTTCAATTGTGACATTCGCACTTTCTTGCGAAAAACGACGCGCAATGGCTTCGCCGATTCCCATACTTGCATCGATAAAAATCGCTGTTTTCCTTCGTAATCTTTGCATTATTCAGTTCTCTAAAGTTTTATTTGACTTTATAAGATAAACAGATAATAATCTAAACATAATTAAAACACACCACAGGGAGAATACAAGGTCCAAAGGAAGCTGAAATGTCCAATGCAGACAATATCCTGTTCAAAGTTGAAAATGGCGTCGCTTTTTTAACTCTTAACCGACCAGCAAAAATGAATGCAATTACTGCTGCAATGGGCGGACAAATCGCAGCCTACGCAAAGCAGATTGACACTGACGACAACATCAAGGTTTTGGTGATTGATGGCGCTGGTGAACGCGCATTTTCCGCTGGTAGCGACGTAAATGCTCTCGACGACTTGGGAACAGTGTGGGACAGTCGCAACCGCGCTGATTATGATCGTGACTATATCGCACCTCTTCTAGGCCTTAGAAAACCAGCGATCGCTGCAATTGATGGTTATTGTCTGGGTGGTGGATTGGAAGTTGCGATTTGTTGCGACATCCGTGTTGCGACTTATCGATCATCCTTTGGCGCACCTGAAGTGCAGCGTGGCTGGCATGCGGGCAGCGGAAACACTTCCATTCTGCCGCGCTTGATCGGCTACGGAAATGCCGCTTACTGGATATTGACGGGTGACATTTATCCGGCTAAGGAAGCGCATCGTGTGGGATTTGTGCAGGTATTAACCGAACCAGACGATCTGATGCAGAAAGTTATGAGAATAACTACAAGACTGGCAAACAATCCACCTATTGCAGTGCAATCTGCCAAAAACGTTATTCGTCAAAGCCAGGGTACTTCAGTCGCGCAAGGCCTCTCATGGGAAAACGACGGTTACACACTTTGTATGATGACTGAAGACGCGCGTGAAGGCATGGCCGCATTTGGCGAGAAACGAACACCAAAATTTGTGGGAAAGTAAAATCAATAGATACCCAGATGTCGGAAGCAATAGCAACTGATGCAAACCGAGCTCCGCTGGATGGTTTACGTGTTCTAGACCTGACTATCGCGATGGCAGGGCCGCTTTGCACGCAACGCCTTGGTGAAATGGGCGCAGAGGTGACCAAGATTGAGGCTCCAGGAGGCGGGGACTTTTCGCGCTATGCGCCGATGGCAGGGGTAACCAAATTTGGTGACGCAATTTGTTATGTGACATTGAATCAGAATAAGAAATCACTGGTTCTGAATTTGAAATCTGAAGCTGGCAGGGCGACGCTGTACAAGATGGTCGAGCAAGCGGATGTCTTGGTTCAAAATTATCGTCCACGCGTTGCAAGCAAATTAGGCATCGATTTTGAAACATTATCGGCAATAAATCCACGGTTGGTTTACGGATCTATAAACGGCTATGGCGAAGATGGTCCGTTGAAAGATCGACCAGGCCAAGATCTGTTGTTGCAATGTTTTACCGGGTTGACAATGAATGGCGGACGTGCAGACGGACTTCCACAAGCTAGTCCGCTTTATATGGTCGATGTCACTGCCTCCCATATGGTTTGTGAAGGTGTTTTGGCAGCGCTTGTCGCACGAAGCGTTACGAGCAAAGGCCAAGAAGTTAAAGTAACAATGATGGGCGCGATCATGGAAATGCAGTGCCAGGAAATTACGTCGTATATTGCCGCGGATGCCCCACCAGTCCGAGGTTCATCTCCTCAAGTCTCAATCTATCAAGAACCTCCGTACGGAATTTACGATTGTTCCGAAGGCTTTTTCGCCATCGCACAAGCAAACTTAGACGTACTCTCGGATGCTTTGGCATTACCCGAATTAGCAGAAATGAAAATAGCTCGCCCAAAGCAAAGCGACGGAGTTGCTGTTGCAAATTGGCGCGATACGATTTACGAAATTATCGCGGGGCGGTTGAATGAAAATTCTGCTAAATATTGGGACAGTCTTCTTTCACCTCTAGGTGTGTGGTGCATGGTTGTGAATGATTACGATGCTTTTCTTAACCATCCTCAAACTCAAAACCGACTGGTAGAGATAGAACATCCAGTTGGCGGGAAATATACCGCCGTGAAGTCAGGTATTCAATTCTCTCAATACCATTCACCCGTGATATCTGCTGCACCAGCTTATGGCGCCGATAGTGAAAAAGTATTGTGCTCATTTGGATTCACCAAGGACGAATTTTCCAAACTGGTACAAAGTGGTGCAGTTTATTACGCGGATAAAGAATTATGAAAATATACAGCAGTTGGCAAGTGGTGCGGATGCAGTAAAGCTGATGAATTTATCGAAATATCACTTACACCAATAAATAATTGACCCCTCAACATTCCTCGTGGTTGGTGGTAAAGTAGTCGCTTATATTCCTATGATTTTTAACAAGAGTTAATTTCTATTAAAATCTTTCACAGCATCTATCATTGCCACAATGTTTTCTGGGGAAATTCCCGCCATAATATTATGGACCTGCTGAAAGACATACCCTCCACCCGGAGAGAAAATCTCAAGCTGTTCAAGCACGTGCTGGCGTATTTCTTCCGGGGTGGCATCCGGAAGGATTCTTTGCGTATCGCAACCCCCGCCCCAGAAACAGAGTCTGTCGCCAAAATCCTGTTTTAATCCTTGCGTTTCCATACCCTTACAACTGATCTGAACTGGATTCACTGCATCAAATCCGGCGTCAATCAAATCATCCAACAATTGACGAATCCCACCACAACAATGCAACAAAATTTTCACATCGGCCAGTTCTTTGACCCGATTACAGAGCACACTGTGATGGGGTTTCAGAAACTCCCGGTACATCCTGGGGGAAAGCAAAGGCCCCATTTGTGTCCCCAAATCATCGACCATCAAGAGAATATCAATATATGGACCAACTGCACCCAAGTAGTATTCCAAGTTTTTTAGATGGATTTCAACCAGCGCATCCTGTAACCGGTGAACAGTCTGTGGCTCTGAGGCCATGAGCATCAGGAAATTATCCATACGACAGAGAAATTGAGGCAATTCGTGCATACTGTTGCCAATTAATCCGACAATGGCCCTACCGGTTGATGCTCGCAATGCCTTTGCGCCTTCCCGAAAAGCGGCTTCATCGATGATCGCAAGGTTTGGGGGCGAAGAAATCGCCCATAGTTGATTATTTATGTCTTGTTCCAAAGACGAGAGAGTATCTGGCACGCCATTGAGATAGGGCCAATAGTATTGATCGAAAAAATTCATGCCCGGTTTCTGAATGCCTAATGTCCGTGATGGAGAACCTCCGTATAGCAGCCAATTGTCTCCCTCCCGGCGCACATCGACATAGGCTGGGATCAAACAGTCCGTGCCATCAGCCAGGGTCCAGGGCTTCCAATCATTGTCAGCAAGCGAGAAACCTCTACCAAGTTCAATCGTGTCTACACCTGCCCAGTCGAGGAAATCTTCATCAAGCACTGCTATTTGTTGGATGATATCATAGACCTTCACCGGACGCTCCGGAAGACCTAGATATTGTCTGAGACGCCGATATGTTTGGGGATTTATGCCGCTGCTTCGGTGTCCGCTCAGGTCAAACGGCACCTTGTCTGGCTGAATGTGGTTGAGCGCATTCAAAACGCGAACTCGGGATTTTGCTTCCATATCGTATCCTCTTTTCTATCAATCCAAGGACATTATATACTAGACCTATCTATATTGGTTGCGATACATCAAAAGATAAGAGTTAACTATTATTAAAATCTTTCACTGCATCAAACATAGCCACCACGTTGAGAATAGGGGTTTTAGCTTGTATATTATGAATTGAGTTAAATACAAAACCACCATTTTTTGAAAAAATTCTACATCTTTCTTGCACTTCCCGATAAACATCATTTGGGTTTTTACTTGGCAATGTTTGCTGCGTATCAACACCCCCACCCCAAAAAGTTAGATCAGAACCATATTTTGTTTTTAATAGTTTTGGATCCATTCCTGTTGCTGAACATTGGACTGGATTGATGATATCAAATCCTGATTTAATAAAATGGGGCATAAAATTTTCTACGGCTCCACATGAATGTTTAAAGGTTAGCCAACTTGTATTTTCATGAATCCAATCATTTACTTGTTTATAATATGGCGCATACAATTCATCAAAGGTACTGGTTGAACAAAAAGAAGATCTTTGTGTTCCAAAATCAGTACCGCAGATAAAGATAATGTCAATTCCATCTTTGACTACGTTATGAATTTTCTTTAAATTTGCAATTGCAATTTCACATTGCTTAGAAAATACCGCATGGATGTAATCCTGCCTTAATTTCGTTGATATATACCATTCAGTTACATCTCTTATCCCTTTAGGCTCTTTTAAAAACTGTCCAGGAACTAATGCAATATCACCAAATGCAGTTCCTCCAAAAGTGCCTAAAATACATCTTGATGAATTACTTACCCTTTTGATTTCAGAATAAAGATATTGACAATCTTCATCAGAAATAGCCTTGAACTCTTCCAGATTATCTTCTGGGTCTAGTTTGGTTTCATCTATTTCCGGTTGCCGGATAATCGTGTCAAAAAAATATCCATTGACAGGCATTCTTCCGCTAGGTTGTGCTTTTAAATCTCCCTCTGGATAAATTAGGATATCTCCGTTACTGTCAACAGTGGTATTAAAATGTTCAGAAACCAGGATTTCTTGACCCCAAAGAGTCTTAAATTCCTTCCAATTCTCATTTGGGAATCCAAACATTGTGTTACGTCCCCAAATTCCTTCAACATCAACACATAATTCATCTAGCAAATCATCTTCTAACATTCCCAGCATCTGGTAAGGTTCATGAACTTTGACTGGTTTCTTTTCAAGATGATAATAATCACGGAGTGCCTCTACAATACTACAATGAATACCTGTCACAGCAGTGCTGCCAAAGTCGATAGGCACTCGGTCTGGTGTTTTGTGTTGAAGTGCAGCTCTCATTCTTTCACGGCTACTCATTGTTTCTCTCAATAGTTTATGTTGATATATTTTTAGCATCCATTAATTCACGCGCCTTACGGACGGCAGAAGGAGCATCTTGAGCGAAACCATCGGCTCCAACTTCAGCAGAAAATTCTTCGGTTACTGGTGCTCCACCCACCATGATAATCACTCTATCTCGTAATTTGGCTTTCTCAATAGATTCGATAGTTGTTTTGATGTTTGTCATGGTCGTTGTTAGAAGTGCAGACAGTGCAATAATTTGAGATCCATCATTAATCGCTGATATAAATTTTTCAGGTTGGACATCAGTTCCTAAGTCTACAATCTCAAATCCACTGCTTTCAAACATCATCGCTACAATTGATTTGCCTATATCATGTAAATCACCCTGAACTGTGCCGATTGCAATTTTTCCTACCGGTTTCACACCTTGTTTAACAAGATAAGGTCTAAGATATTTAAGAGCTGCTTGCGTTGTTCGAGCAGCAATTAACATCTCCGGCACAAAAAATGACCCCTCCTCATAAAGTCGTCCAACCTCATCCAATCCCAATATCAATCCTTCCTTCATAATGATATCAGGTTGAATATTACTTTCTAATGCTTCTTTAATCTTTGATACAACTATATCCGTTTTACCATCAATAACCCCATCATAAATTTCATCTAAAAAATCCACGTCTTACTCTATCTTTTGTTTTAATAAATGGATTGATCTAAATCAACACAATCATTTTGTATGATGTTATTACAATCACATTGGATATAATTATAAAAAAACTATGCGTATTTAAGAGGAAACAATGTTTGATTTATTGACAGTGGTGTTGCGGTATTTAACTTTAGGTTTAAAGACTAAAAACCTTTAAACACGAAAATGCTTGAGGAATAAACAATGAATAATAAATTTTTTTATCTTTTATTTTTTGGGGTAATTCTTGCATTATCTAGAATTATTCCTCATCCTCCTAATTTTACGCCAATATTAGCATCTGCTATCATGGCTCCTTTACTTATCAAGGATAGGTGGTTAGGTATAGCAATACCTATTGTAGCAATGTTTATAAGCGATATTGTAATAGGCTTTTACTCTTATCAATTAGTTATTTATTCTTCAATTTTTGCAATAGCATTAGTAACTCCTATGCATAAGAATTACTTAAGATTAGGAGTTATGGCAGTAGGGGGCAGCATATGGTTTTTTGTAACTACAAATTTTGCTGAATGGATCATATGGGATTACTATCCTAAAACAATTGAGGGATTATTAACTTGCTATACTTTAGCAATACCATTTTTTAAAAATACTCTAATTAGTACATGCTTATTTACCGGTCTATTAACATTTTCAATTAAATATCTAGAGGTAGCAAATAAAAAAACTAGTTGTTTAATTTCTAATTTTTTAGCAAGAATCTAAATATCTTAAAAATATTAAAACTATTAGGTTTTGTATGATGCTAATTGGTTACGTATATAATCACCAACTTCCTGAATAATTTTCCAGAGTTTACTTGCGTTTTCTTTATTCATACAACCTAAAATCTTATTTTATCTCAAATATATCTAGTCGTATATCTAGTTTTATTCCTAATTTAATGAGTCTTTGCGCAATTTATTTTTAATGAATGTTTTATTAACTGCATAACTAGTGGTGAAGTAGTGTGAGGTAGTGCGATCCTCTGATGCCTGGATAATTCATTTTATTGTCCTATTCTGACATACATTATCTTCCTTTTCTTTGTCCCTTAACTGGGGATATACTGAATTTCATTGCATCAACCAAATATTGTTGGAATTTTGATTCAGTGGCCATCTCAATTTTTACAATTTTGCTTACTGCATTAATAATTGTTTTTCGTTTACTAACATCCAATAGGGCGGCACTTGCCCCAATTCCGGCAGCATTTCCTACAGAAATAATTTTTTCTTCTGTTGAGGTTGGAATGATGTCCAATAAAGCAACATATCTGGCATCCAAATGAGCGCCGAAGCCTCCCGCTAATAATACTTGATCAAAATTAGTGCATTCAAGGTAGTCCATCAAAATTGAAACACCTGCGGAGAGTGCTGCTTTCGCTAATTGAATTGAGCGTATATCTGCTTGTTCAACATAAATTGACTGTTCGCCTTGGTCAACCAACAAAAATCTTGTAGCGTTAATCTTTTTTGAAAATCGCTCTGGTGCAGCTGATTCAACAAAAAACCCACTTTGGTCAATAATGCCAGCTTCAGCAAATGAGACGATAGCTTCAATAATGCCACTACCGCAAATACCTATAGCTTTTATCTGAGCTAATTCAAAATTTGATTCATCAGACCAGGCATCACAGCCGATAACTTTATAACGTACATTTAAGGTATTTTTATCAATCCTTACTCTTTCGATCGCGCCATATGTCGCCCGCACTCCGGAACTAATTTCTGCCCCTTCAAAAGCAGGGCCTGTTGGAGATGAAGTTGCATAAACCTTACCTTCCTTTGCAAGCATAATTTCAGCATTAGTACCAATATCAACAAGCAAGGTTGTTTGGGAATGCATTATGTGCATTTGACTAAGGTATGCCGCAGCAGTGTCTGCACCAACATGGCCAGCAATCAATGGCAAAAAGGATATCCTAGTTTTGGGATACAAGTCAAAACCTAAGTCTTTAACATCAACGTCTAGCCAACTTCTTGTTGCTGCTGTAAAAGGAGCATGTCCGAGCTCAACTGGAGAGATGCCGAAAAAAATATGATGCATAATTGGATTACCAACAAGAACAATCTCTAATAATTTATCCCATTGAAGTTCTAATATTTCACAAGCCTCATGCAACATCTCAGTAATCTTGGTGCGTACAACACTTGTCAATTTTTTATCGCCATCCTTGTTCATCATCACATAAGAAACTCTACTCATGAGGTCTTCACCATAGCGAATCTGTGGATTCATTGCAGATGATTCATACGCCAACCTTCCATTTTGCAAGTCATAGATATAGAGCGCTAAGGTTGAAGAGCCGATATCAATTGCAGCACCAATAATTTGTTGTTTGCCCTGAGGATAAAGTGCAACTACTTCATTATTATCACGCACTGCAACTGTAAGATTGCCTTTAGTCTCATGAATTAAACCTTGTAATTCTCTTAACAAACTAAAGTCAACTTTTGCATTTATGCCTTGCTTTTCAAGCTGCGCCAATAAGTTTTCTGTAGCCGAAGGATTTTCGTCCAAAGTTGACTCTTCAAGTTCACAATTTAGAAGACTGATTGCACTAGAAAGAGAATAATTTTGTTTAACACTTTTTTTACTGATATAGGCCTGATGTTCCTGACTTTCTTCAGGAACATCTATAACCAAATCACCTTGGATCCAACTTTGACAAGCCAAACGCTTACCTCTATAGCTTGGATTATCAGCAATTAATTGCCTCTCAAGGGTAGTCATCCCACTTATATTCTCGACTTTACATTCAACCCCAAACTTCGAGTGTTTGCCTTCAGAAATTTCAACCCAACATTGATGACAATGGCCATAGCCTCCACAAAGAGAACGTATAGCAACGCCTGCGTCTTGAGCAACTTGAAGTAAGGTTTTTCCTTGCTCACTTCTATATTTCAGTCCTGATGGTGTAAAACAAATTTGCTGCGTCTCATCCACGACTATGCACCCCCTCTATTGACCAACTTAGCTACGTCTCCTCCGACGTCGCCCTTCACGAGTTGAATCACCCTCAGTAGCAGATACTTTATAATTAGAAATCCAAGAGCTGCATCCATTATCAACCCCGGTCAATACATCTGCAGCCCTAATCGCTTGAACTAGCTCTGGGTGAAGTGGATTAACTATTGCTGACGTCATTCCTGCAACTATTGACATTGACAAAAATGCATTGTTAATACCGTTACGTTGTGGCAAACCAAAACTCACATTTGAAGCCCCGCAGGTTGTGTTCACCTTAAGTTCAGAGCGTAACTTGCGAACTAAATCAAAAATTTGATTGCCTGCCTGTGAAACTGCTCCGACAGGCATAACCAATGGATCTACAACTACATCTTGGGATTTAATGCCATAATCGGCTGCATGTTCGACAATTTTTTTCGCCACATTAAATCTCTCGTTTGGATCTTGATTAATACCTGTCTTGTCGTTCGAGATAGCCACAACAGCAGCTTCATATTTTTTCACCAAAGGGAGGACCCGCTCTAATACTTCCGTCTCGCCTGTGGTTGAATTAACTAATGCACGACCTTGATAAGCTGCGAGACCAGATTCGAGCGCTTCAATAATTGAAGAATCTATACATAAAGGAACATCAACAACTGATTGTACACGGCGTATAGTTTCAGCTAATATAGCAGGTTCATCAGCAAGAGGGATTCCAGCATTGACGTCAAGCATTTGAGCTCCCGCTGAGACTTGTGCAATAGCTTCTGCCTCAACCCGTGAATAATCTCCAACCTTCATTTCTGCTGCAAGAATTTTTCTACTGGTTGGATTGATACGCTCTCCAATCATTACAAAAGGTTGTTCAAAACCAATTGTAACTTCTTGTTTTGCTGACGAAACGATTGTAGTTGTCATTCTTTAATTGGAGAGGGTCCGCTAGACAGAGCCATTGCTGGAATGATAGTAAAAGCAAAAAAGAAAATAAAAGTAATGTAAATTAGATTCATTAATTTCATTTTAATATCATATAACTTAAATGTATCTGAAAATTGATATTGATCAAACGAACGAACAAATACGAGCGTACTCTTGGAAAGCGGGCATAGTGGAAACAATATCGAGGGCTTGAATCCCTCTCATTCCGTCAAAATCTAAATTATTTCTTTAACGATTTTTCAATAAAAATGTGTTTTGTCTCACATATGTCTCACTTGCGAGCCTATTTTTGTTCAACATTCCTCGTGGTTGGTGGTA
>Ga0066854_10000680_pt1 | contig 12211 bp, 9 predicted proteins | sample ETNtaG_8_FD_65494 | JGI IMG/M metagenome (GOLD analysis project Ga0066854, IMG submission 65494) | Marine microbial and viral communities from oxygen minimum zone, Eastern Pacific Ocean - ETNP201406SV75 | ecosystem: Environmental > Aquatic > Marine > Oceanic | place: Pacific Ocean: Eastern...
AAATCGGGGGGGAATTGGTATAAAATTCGAATAGGCCGTTTCGAATCAAAAGAAGACGCGCGAAGACTTGCCAGTCAGTTGATTGACCAAAAGTCTATTAAAAATTATTTTATAATTTCTTTGGCCGTTAACTGATCTATTTTTTGTTGGGTAAAATGGTCAGGCTTCAGGGCCCATCAGACGAATGAAACAGTCTAGAAGTTTAGGGTCGAACTCACTCGCCATTTTCCTTTTCATTAGCGTGAGTGCGGCGATTACTTTTATCTTGGGATAAGCCGTGAAATCCGAATCCTTTTTGACTCAAACAATTATCCATCAACTCCACCACCTGAACCGAAACACGAAGAACCTCCGGATTGGTGTTGACTTCAAAGAATTGTTGCGTGACGTCTTTAGATAGATCGTAGACCTTTGTCAGTTTTTCTTCGACCGGGATTTGGGGTTACTGACAAAGTTTTGGAGTGATTGCGTGGCTTGGGCAAAGTACTGCACCATATCGTCTTCATGGGTGTACAGTTCTTCCATCAATTCATCCGAAAATACTTATCTAAGTATTACATGGAAAGTTTTAAGAGGTATAATGATTTTATGCCCTTCTGGTCCGGGAATGGGAACAGACTGTCACCAGAGAGATAAATTGATTGATTAATTAGGGTTTGCGGTGATTGCTTTTACTATATCGAGATAAGCATTTTGCTCCTTCTCGACAGTGAAACCCGCCTTGCGAATATTACTTACGGTATTACGATCCAGGTGGGTACCTTCGAGAGCCACGGTGAAAAGAGACATCATTTTAAGTATCAAGCCGTATAGTGGATTGCGACTCATTACATGCTCGAACATTAACAGCTTTCCATCTGGCTTGAGTACTCGTTTAATCTCTTCCAATCCGTGAACCGGGTCGGTCACTGTACAGAAGACACAGACCGTGACCACGGTGTCGAACGAATTGTCCGGGAATGCCAGTCGATGCGCGTCCATAATTTCGAGATTTATTTTTCCATTGTAAGCCTCTGCTCTTGGTCTGGCCTTTTTGAGCATTTTTAAGCTAAGGTCAATAGCTGTGATATTGAGCCCGGGTGGAAAGTTGACGATCTCCTGTCCGGTTCCCGCTCCCACATACAAAACCGTTCCATTCATGTTTTCAAACAGTCGGGTTTGAGGGGCGCACCAGCGCTTCATATCGCCACCTCTGAGAAAATCGAATACATTCGCTACCCGGTCATATCCTTTTGTGCTTGAAGTGGTCATTTTGGAATGGATTTCAAAGAGGGTTCGTTGGTGAATTTCTCATGGCACTGAGGTGTTTTTTGTTTGAGAAATAGATTATAATCGCCACGGTTATGCCTGTCAGTCCACCCAGAGTGGTGAGACAAAAAGTCGGCGTTGATCCCAAGGTTAAGGCCATACCAACCATCATTCCCGTAAGCATACCGATGATATGGAGGGGGATCATTACTTCAAAGGCCCCAAAAAACGGCATAAGGAGTAGCGTTAAAAAGAACGAAATCCCCATGCCAGACAAGCCGCCTGCAATCATGCAGGGAATCATGTTCCAATCGCCGGGTAAAATGAAATAAACCAATGTGGCGATAGCGGCTCCGGAACCCGCTCCGATCAGCGGATCGATGATTTTAAAGTTCATGGCTTTTCACTGGGTGATTAGCAGTCTGAAAAATAGAATGAACAATGAATAATGTTTTGTCAAAAGATTTTCTGCGGCTTATGCTCATTTAACTATTTTGCGTTGCTTTTATGACCGATATCAATTTCAACGACGACAATGCCAAGTCTTTTGTTTCCGACCAGGAGATAGATTTCCTGCAGGCTGATATTGACCGTTTGCATATCGACCTGGAAAATGGAACGGGGCAGGGGAGCGATTATCTGGGGTGGCTCCATTTGCCATCGCGAACTTCTACTACACTGCTGGATTCAATTGTCTCCACACAAATGGAAATCAAAGAGCAATGCGATGCGTTTGTTTGCATTGGCATCGGCGGTTCTTATCTAGGTGCTCGTGCCGCGATTTCGTTTTTGAATCCGGCTTTTGGAAATCAGGATGGACCTGAAATTTATTTTGCAGGACAGAACATAAGTTCCGATTACCACGCGGATCTACTCAATAGACTGGCGGATAGAGAGATCTGCATCAATGTGATATCCAAGTCGGGGACGACGACTGAGCCGGCCATAGCTTTTCGACTGCTCAGCAATTTCATGGATAAAAAGTATGGCAGGGAAGAGTCCCGTAAGCGGATCGTGGTGACCACCGACTCACAAAAAGGAGCATTAAAGAGTCTGGCCGATGAAGAGGGATATAAATCGTTTGTCATCCCTGATGATGTAGGGGGTCGTTTTTCGGTGTTGACTCCTGTTGGGTTGTTGCCCCTTGCCATGGCCGGAATCGATGTGCGCGCTTTGATAGAAGGTGCTTTGCAGGCGGAAAACGAGTTGACCGAAACTTCTGACTTATCGAAAAACATAGCTTATCGTTATGCGGCAAATCGCCATCTGCTTTATCAAAAGGGGAAAGTGATAGAACTCATGGCAACATTTCATCCTTCTTTTGAATATATCCTGGAATGGTGGAAGCAACTTGCCGGTGAAAGCGAAGGCAAAAACGGACGAGGTATTTTTCCTGCTTCGGCACAATACACAACAGACTTGCATTCTCTGGGCCAATGGGTTCAGGATGGAAACCGCAACCTGTTTGAGACATTTTTGTTGATGGAAAAGTCGATCCACTCTGTTGAAATTCCAAGTGTTACAGATGATAAAGATGGCCTTGGCTATCTTGAGGGAAAATCGCTGGATTTTGTTAACGAGAAAGCGTACAAAGGGTCGGCGGCGGCCCATCTCGAAGGCGGAGTTCCCAGCCTGGTCCTGACGCTCAAGGAACGCTCGGCACACAATCTGGGCCAGTTAATTTACTTCTTTGAGCGGGCGGTCGCAATGACGGGGTACCTGTCCGGGGTCAATCCATTTGATCAGCCAGGAGTTGAGTTTTATAAAAAGAATATGTTTACCTTGCTAAATAAACCTGGTTACGAGAAAGGCAAATAATATGACGACTGCTTCACGGAAACTCGATGATGTGATTCACGAGATTGCGAGTATGGAGTTGGGCGACGATCAACCTGCATTTCAATCTGATCCGGCTATGGCTCGATTCAAAGAATCGGGAACGGAACTGTGGGTTGATACCGGTGATTTGGAAAAAGCCCAGTCTATCTGGAAATCGGAATTTACCGCGCTCACCACCAACAATACTTTGGCAAATCAGGTGGTTCAAACGGGTGTGATGGATGAGGTGATTGGTCAAACTGTGACGCGATTGAAAGAAGTGGCTCCCGATTTATCGGAGGAGGAACGAGTCACGGAAATCGGTTTTGTTATCAATTGCCGCATTGCCCTGCGCCTAGTGCGTGCTTTTAAAACGCGGGTGAGCGTGGAGCTTCACCCTTCCATGTCACGGAATATGGAACGTACATTAGAATATGCCCGTCGCTATTATCGTGTGTGCCCGGAATTCTTCACAATCAAAATTCCTCTAACGCCCGAGGGTTATCTGGCTGTTCGGACCCTTCGAGAAGAGGGAATGCCTATTAACTTTACTTTGGGATTTTCTGCGCGTCAGAACTATATGGCCGCACGATTGTCTAATCCGGATTACGTGAACGTATTTTTAGGCAGGCTCAATCAGGTGGTCACTGAAAATTCTGCCGGAAGCGGGGATATGGTCGGTGAAAAAGTTACTCTGGCTACGCAGGAGGCTCTTATCAATGTTCGCAAACAATATTCAGATATCAGTACAAAGCTAATTGGAGCGAGTATCAGAAGCGGGGAGCAGGTTGCTTTTCTTGCCGGACTCGATGTTTTAACCATTCCCCCGGCGGCGATGGAACAGTTTGCAAATCTTGAACAGACAGGTTTGGTTGAAAGCAATATCGGAAAAGATATTCAACCGGGGATCGATAAGAATCATTCCCAGTCCGCACGATTTTCTACGCTTTGGGAAGTGCCGGATTCATTTATCAAGTTTGTGGATGATCTTTTGGCTGAAACTAATTTGGACAGGATGTCGGGAGAGGAGCTTGACTCATTTTGTAAGGAGCGAGGCATTGACTTGTTCCATCCTTTTTCCGCCGCTGATTTAAAGAAAATTTTAGATCGGGGTAAAATTCCCGTTTTTGATGATTGGCCCGAGGAAATAGCTTTAGACGATCTTATGACGCAGTCGGCTTTGCAGTCGTTTACAAAAGACCAGGGTGCATTGGATGATAGGGTTCGATCTTTCTTATGATGCTTGATCCGAGTATGAAAGGTTTAGGAGAGTAAATGATTCTTGCTGGGGATATCGGCGGGACCAAGGTCAATCTTGGGCTATACCGTGAAGCCGGTGAGCACCTTGAGCTTTTAGAAGAAGCCCGGTATGAATGCAGAGACTATGACGGGCTGGACCAGATTCTGGATGCATTTTTGGCGGAGACCGATAGCCAACCAAAGATGGCCTGCTTTGGCGTTGCGGGTCTGGTCAAAGACGGTGCCTGCCGGGTGACCAATTTGGGGTGGGATATTGATGCACCCCAAATCAAGGAAGCGTTGGGTATCGGTCAAGTTTGGCTTATTAACGATCTTGCCGCTATGGCTTGCTCGGTTCCTTTTTTAGGCGATGACGAAATTGAAGTCTTACAAAAAGGAGCAGAGGAAGACGGAAGTATTGCGGTGCTTGCGGCAGGGACCGGGTTAGGTCAGGCTTTTCTTGTGCCCGGTGGTCATGGACGCTACCGAATTCTGGAAACGGAAGGAGGTCATTGCGACTTCGCGCCGCGTAACCCTTTTGAGACAGAATTATTACACTTTCTCTTGCATGAGTTTGAACGAGTCAGCATAGAAAGAATTTTGTCAGGCGAAGGGATTTATCGCATTTATAGATATATTTGCGATAATCAGGAATTGGAGGAACCGGATTGGCTTCTCAAGGAATTCGACGAAAACGGTCTTGCCAAGGTTGTCGTTGACAACGGTCTCAACGGAAAATCGAAGGCCTGTAGAATTGCAATTGAGGTGTTTGCTGAGATTTATGGTGCGGTTGCGGGGAACATGGCTCTGCAGTTGAAAACGACTGGAGGAGTTTATGTGGGTGGTGGGATTGCGCCAAATATACTTTCCTTGATGAAAGATAGATTCTTTATGGAAAACTTTCTTGATAAGGGCAGGTTCCAAGATTGGCTTGAGCGGATTCCTGTTCGCTTGATTCTCAATGAAAAGGCTTCCCTTCTAGGTGCGGCGCATTATGCTTTGGATAAAAAGTTTGTGCGTCTTTGAATTTTGTGTGGTGCTGAATATTATTAGTGACATTTTAATAGAACGGATTTACTGAAATGAATGTGAAAAAAATTGTACTGGCATATTCCGGCGGACTTGATACCTCGGTGATTATTAAATGGCTTCGAGAAAAATATGACGCCGAAGTTGTCGCGTTTGCCGCTGATGTCGGGCAAGGGCAGGAGCTTGACCCTGTTCGCGAAAAAGCCATCGCCACAGGTGCCAGCGAAGTTTATATTGAAGACTTGAAGGAAGAATTTGTTCGTGACTTCGTGTTTCCCATGCTTCGCGGCAATGCATTCTATGAGAATGATTACTTGTTAGGTACCGCGATCGCTCGTCCTTTGATTGCCAAGGAACAAATAAGGATAGCGAAAAACTGCGGAGCCGATGGTGTTTCTCACGGTGCCACGGGGAAAGGAAACGATCAGGTTCGTTTCGAATTGGCGTATATGGACCTGAACCCGGATATCAAAATTATCGCACCCTGGCGTGAGTGGGATTTGACCTCCCGCACTGCGCTCATGGATTATGCAAAGGAACACGGCATTCCGGTTCCCGTTAGTAAAGATAAGCCATTCAGCATGGATCGTAATTTGTTTCATGTCAGTTATGAGGGAGGAGTGCTTGAAGACCCTTGGACGGAGCCTGATGAAGATATGTTTATGATGACAGTGGCTCCCGAATCCGCTCCAGACAAAGCGACTACTATAGAGATCGAATATGAAGCAGGAAACCCTGTTGCTGTGAATGGTGAACGGATGAGTCCTGCAACTTTGCTGGCCAAGTTAAACGAATGCGCTGGTAGTAATGGTATCGGGCGAATTGATGTTGTCGAAAACCGGTTTGTTGGTATGAAATCGCGCGGCGTATACGAAACTCCCGGCGGCACCATCCTGCACATTGCTCACCGCGCAGTTGAATCCATTACCATGGATAGAGAGGTGATGTGTTTACGAGATTCACTGATACCCTCTTACGCCAAGATGATTTACAATGGATTCTGGTATTCACCAGAACGGGCACTGCTTCAGAATACGATGGATGAGACCCAGAAAACGGTAACCGGGATCGTGCGTCTTAAACTGTACAAAGGAAATTGTAGAGTTGTGGGACGCAAGGCAAGTAAATCACTTTACGATCAGAATGTGGTCACCTTTGAAGAGGGCGATGGGTATCGTCAGGATGATGCCGATGGATTCATTCGCCTCAACGCGCTTCGTTTGAAGATGTATTCCAAAACATACGGCGTCAAATAAACCAGCAAAAACTGGTTATCAATCGGCTCACTCAGAGCCGTCGAATCAGTATGACTAGCCCGGTCTCTTTAATCTCAATGGGTTAGCTAGCCCACGCTCTTGATTTGTTCTCCCCGTAAGGGTATATAATGGGTATATGAATCCTATCCTGGTTGTCGATGACGAAAAGAGTCTTCGCGAATTGCAAAATGTTATAGAGCGCTCAGTGGTTCTGGAAACAGATGAAATGATTCAGGCTAGTAGTCTGCCTAAGGAATTAGTTCAGCAGGCGGATGTGAGTCCATCCATATACCTGGTATCAGATGGGAATAGCGCTGACCTGGAAAATACGCTTGATGGGATAGAGAAAAATATGCTCGTGAGTGCTTTAGGCCAGGCTCGAGGTAACATGGCCGAGGCAGGCCGCATACTTGACCTGACTCCCAGGTCCATGAGGTATCGGCTAGGAAACCATAATATTGACCCAGCGAAATTTTTTTCTGGAGAAATCGAAGACGTAGCACCTCAAGATCCTGTTTCCACGGACCCACCCGCTCAATTAGGTAAAACCCTTGACTCAGTTGAGAAGAAAATGATTATTCACGCTCTCGATAAAACGGGAGGCGCAATAAAAAATGCCGCGAATTTACTGAATCGTAGTTTTCGTTCCATGAGATATCGTTTGCAGAAACACAATATTAAAAGAAAAATTGATCTCAAATAATCTGGATTTAATGCCCCCTAAATGAAATTTAATACCTATCCTTTAAATTGTTGGACCTTTTGCGTTCTATTCATTTTGTTTTCCGCCTCACCTGTGATGGCGGACCAGGATGCTGAAGAAAGAATTCCGCAACTCAATCCATTTTCGGAAGCTGAGTATCTGTACCACTCAGGTGAAATCAAAAAGTCACAACTCTATTATCAGGAATACCTCAGTGGAAAGCCTGGCGGTGATCGTGGCAATACTGCCTTATTTCGATTAGGGACCATCCATCAGCAAAACAATTCTTTTGCTACGGCGTTGCGTTATTACGAGACTTTGTTAGATCGCTCACCTAACTTGTTATTGGCTTACGATACGAAGCTGGGGAAAGCTCAATGTTTGTTTGAACTCGAACAATATGCCGAGTCGAGAAATCTGTTTATTGAAATTGTGTCGTCTCACCCGGATACAAAGAAAAAGTGGGAAGCAAGAATACGTCTTGGGCAATTGGATGAAAAACAGCTGGGTTTTCAAAATGCCATTGAGAAACTTAGAAAGATTTATTCTCAAAGTGAAATAAAGGGCGTACGAAATCAAGCCAGTGAGCTGATTGATAGGATTATTAAAGAAAACCTGAGTAAGGTAATGCTGATCGGATTATCAAAGAAATACACTTCGGGGTTTCCTGCAGATCAGATACTGCTTAGGCTTATTTCAATATATCGCGAAGAAAGAGATCTTAAGCAACTTCAAAATACATTCTCCAGGTTTTTACTTTTGTTCCCAGAGCATCCACAACGTTTGGCTGTCGAATCTGGACTAAAACAAATCGAAGAAAACAGGGAAGGGAAGTTGCGACTCGGGGTTGTATTACCTTTGACCGGTAAAATGGCTTTAACTGGACAGCAGGTTCTGCAAGGTGTTCAATTGGCGGTTAATGAATCAGGTTTGGAGCGTGAAGGTGCCTTGGAGGTCATTGTCAAGGATTCTGCCGCTCGACCTGCGGAACAAGTGATAGAAGAGCTAGCCACAGACCCCAGCGTGATTGGTGTGATCGGCCCGGTATTGAGTAAGGTCGTTAAAAGGGTGGCACCAATTGCAGATCGATACCATTTGTCTGTTTTTACACCCACTGCATCCTTTGCCGGATTAACAGACTTGAGCCCTTACGTGTTTCGCAATGCGATGACACGGAAGCTTCATGGAAAATTTATTGCAGACTATGCTGTTAACGTTTTGCGGTTACGTCGATTTGTTATTTTTTATCCTTTAGAAGGATATGGCTTCGAGCTAAAAGATACTTTTGTTAAAGAAGTTGAGTCTCTTGGCGCTGAGGTGGTCTCTGTTGTTCCTTATGAGCGTTCGCAAACGGATTTCAAAAAACAAATCCTTGAAATTGGTGGTGTTGACGACGATAAGCTTAAGAAGATGGTCGAGGATCAGCTGGAAACCAATACAGCATCTGCCCCGTTTGGTCAGAATGGGCCTATGTCTCGCCCTGTGGTGGAGATGGGGCTTTGGTCAGATGAAGAGGTGGAAAGTCTGAAGGTGTCGCTAGAATTAAGTTATGATGCGATATTTCTGCCAGGATTTTATGATAAGGTTGGGTTGATTGTGCCACAACTGGCTTTTTATAATGTTGATACAGCGACCCTGCTTGGAGCGGATGGGTGGAACTCTCCCGAATTGGTTAAGATTGCTGGAAATTATATGCGCAAAGGATACTTTGTTAATGGTTTTTATGCGAAGTCCAAACGAACAGAGGTGGTTCAATTTGTAAAACAGTACAAAAGATACTTTGCTGAGGAGCCTACAATATTATCAGCCCAGTCTTACGATGTCGCAAACATGTTTGTACAGTCGATACAGTCAGGCGCCACAAACCGTCTTCAGATAAGGGAGAAACTGATTGGAATCCGAGGATTTCAAGGGGTCTCTGGGAGGACAAACATCCTGCCAAATGGTGAATCCGATAAAAACCTGTTCATCATGAAAATTATCAAGAAAAAAATTATGGAAGACAACTGATAACCCTAAGATCATGAAATTGAAAATAAAAAATCCCGTTTATTTAATGAGTAACAATTTTGCGGAAGCAGAAAGCGTATTCATTAAATGTTTACAGCTTGAGAATTTGGATCAGGCAATTTCCGACGATCCTTCTTTGATGGAGGATTTCGAGAGTGCAGTAGATTTCGCGTTAGAAGATGCTTTTAAGGGTTTGAATGAATCCACTGAGTCACATTTGTTTGTTCATCGAATATTGTATTTAATAAATCGCATGAAACTTTTTTGGTATGACGATCTAAAAAACTATACCAATGAAAGCTCAATCTACCTTTTTTCGATTCGCGCCAAAATTGAATCTGCCTGGCAGACTTGGGAGAAAAATCAGAATAATGCTAAGTCGCTTGGACATATTGATGTTAACAAGGCTCTCAAACAACGAATTGAGGTAGACCTGCACCCGTCGTTTTCTGAAGAAGATATGTATATTCAGAATGAAATGAGTGAAGCGGGATATTGCCGGCTCCTGGAAATCTTTTCTGTGAGTGGCTTGGTTGAAGCTAGTCAGTTATCAAGGGTGCTGGGTGGGGTTGGTAACGAAGTGCAGTCAATGCTCACACGAATATTTCTTGAGGAGTATGGTGGCGGTCGACTTTCTCGCAAGCATTCATCTTTTTTTACAACTATGTTGGAAACATTAAAGATGGACGCCAGGCCGGAAGCTAATTTTGACGTTGTTCCCTGGGAGGTGTTGGCGAACATTAATCTGAGTTTCACCCTTTGCGAGAACAAACGAAATTTTCTCCGGTATATTGGCGGATTATTATATTTTGAAACCTCCGCCCCTTTTTCATTTGGTCTAATTAAACGAGCCGGTGAGCGTTTGTGTTTGGGTTATGATGCTTTTGGTTATTGGGACATACACATTAAGGAAGACGAGCGTCATGGCCAATGGATGCTGGATGATGTTGCCTTACCACTGATTGAAAAATATGAGGATTTAGCTTGGCAGATTTTGTTTGGGTATGACGAGCAGAAAATGTTTAATTTGAGAGCAGAGAAGGCTACTATCAATTCAATCAAAGAGGTAGAACAAGAATAACGCAGGCTGGCAACTTTATAAATTATATTCATTACCTCAAATAAACAAGGCTCGACTGCTTGCCCCCCCCATCCCTTAATTCCCTAATGCTGAGTTGATAGGTGTAGTTTCAATACCTTCCAAGAAGATACCTGAGGGGCGATCATAAAATTGTTCGTTACCGTTCACGCCGTCCCGCGATACGTCTTTACACATTGCGTCCCATGTTCCATCCTCATTGACATCGATAGCGTAGAACAACGGGCTTGTTGATGCGATGTAGTAATATCGGTCCATTGGATAATCAACATGAAACACCAGGTTTTGTGCGTGGGTGAAAATAATTTCGCCTAAAGTACGCGGGGAGTAATAAGAGGTGATGATGGATAGGGCAGCAATGAAATCAGCTCTATGATTGCCGTCCAGATCACAACTTACATAGAGAAGTCCGTTAGGCGCAGGATTCCAGTCCAACCGAGATTCCAGCGGCGGCTCGGGAGTGAGAGTGGGTTCTGCCCATACGAGGTGGGCGGAAAGAAAATAGACGCCTAAAAATCCTAAAAATGTAATTGAAGTTTTCATTTTGTACCCCTTTTGGGATTATGCTGTCCGCTAAGTCATGTAAAGTTCCTTTCTAAGTTTCGATTCTTTACTTGAATTACTTTTCGACATTCCCCTCATTTTGCTAAAAAGCATAAAACGTTCCAAATCCATCTATATTACGGAGAATCGCCCAAGTCTTTATATCTTATTGGGTTGACAGTATGGTGAAAGTGCGTGATTTTTTGACGAGTATAGAAAAATTTACCCAGCAGTGATTTGGGGACACCGTATTCGTTTCAATAAAAATTCTGTAACGGAAATGAAAAATCGTTTGGAAAATTATTTAGAGGCATATAATGTTCGGTAAAGAGCAGGTAGGACGATAAGAGTGAGTGCGGTGGAGGATATAATGCCTCCAATCACAACGGTTGCTAAAGGGCGTTGCACTTCTGCACCTGTTCCAGTTGCGAGGGCCATGGGGATAAATCCAAGTGAGGCGACTAGAGCGGTCATGAGTACTGGGCGTAATCGAGTGAGTGATCCTTGACGAATGGCGTCATCCAATGGAACTCCCTGTTCTCGAAGTTTGCTGAAGAAGGAAATCATAACTAATCCGTTCAACACTGCGACGCCGGAAAGTGCGATAAAACCCACCGCCGCCGAAATGGATAAGGGAATGCCGCGCATCCATAGTGATAGGAATCCGCCAGTCAAAGCCAGAGGCACGCCGGTGAAAACGAGTAGAGCATCTTTGCTAGATCCAAATGCGCTGAATAGTGTGAGATAGATCAATGCCAGCGTGAGAGGGACGATGACCCAAAGACGTTTAGCGGCCGAAATCAAATGCTCGAATTGCCCGCCCCAGGAAATCCAGTACCCCGGCAACAGAGAAATTCTTTCATCAATTTCTTTTTGTGCACTCTCAACGAATGAACCGAGATCCCTTCCCCTGACATTTGCTGTGACAACCACACGCCTTTTTCCATTTTCCCTGCTTATTTGATTTGGGCCGGTGATCACTTTAAAATTTGCTACCGCATCCAAAGAAACGTAAGTGAACTTGCCGACAGGGTTTGTTAGTTCAGCTTTTGAAATAGAGGGAAGGGTATGTTTTTTCGGAAGTGGTATTGGAATTATTTTAAGGAGCTCTACATTTTTGCGTGTACCCTCAGGGAGTCTTACAATCAGATCAAACCGACGATCGCCAAGGAATACTTGTCCCGCTCTCTTTCCTCCAATCGCTATTGCCACAGCATCCTGCACATCGGAAATATTGAGTCCCAGTCGGGCCATTTCGACACGATC
>Ga0066854_10000681_pt1 | contig 12205 bp, 8 predicted proteins | sample ETNtaG_8_FD_65494 | JGI IMG/M metagenome (GOLD analysis project Ga0066854, IMG submission 65494) | Marine microbial and viral communities from oxygen minimum zone, Eastern Pacific Ocean - ETNP201406SV75 | ecosystem: Environmental > Aquatic > Marine > Oceanic | place: Pacific Ocean: Eastern...
CACCTTGCATTTGACGCATAAAAAAGATCCAAACCGCAATCAACAATAACATTGGAAACCAGGAAATAAAGATTTGCATTAACATTGATTGCTCTTCTGGAGCTTGCGCCTCAATCTCGACACCGTGCTCTAACAAGTCATCAATCAAATGGGCATCATCGGGCGTAAACGTACGGAACTTTTCCCCAGAGAGCATTTTGCCGACAATCTTATTGTCATCGATTGTCACCGATTCAACCTGTCCATAGGACACCGCCTCAATAAAACGTGAATAAGACAATGTTGAATCATTACGGTCTTTGGGGGCAAAACCATTAAATACCGACATTAGTGCAATACCGATAACAACCCACAGTAAAATATTTTTTAACATAATTTTTAACCTAACCGTCTTTAACCGTATTATTATTCATGAAAACAGGAACATTGTAACAAGTCACTGCCTCTTTAGTATTAATTCGTTACTCAATCAGCTTTGAAATACACTTTCACAGCGACAACAATTCAATACTAACTTTTATTAACTAACCTTACCAACATATGGGCTAATTATTATTTTTAAAGCCTTTACCTACAATATAAACCTCTTTACTTCTGGGTCTTGAAGCCTTAGGCTTACGAATCAATACCTTAGAGAATACCGCACTGACCGATTTTTTATACGCATCAAAACCCTCTCCTTGAAAAACTTTAACCACAAAACAGCCATCAGCACTTAAAACGGTCTCTGCCATCTCCAAAGCTAATTCTGCTAAATAAATTGATTGCGGCTGATCTATCGCTTTATTACCGGTCAAATTAGGCGCCATATCTGACAAAACCACATGAACAGGAATGTTTTCAAGAACCCGAGATAGCTCAGCCATTACCACCTCTTCTCGAAAATCACCCCGAACACAATGCACCCCTTCAATCGCTTCAATAGGCAAAATATCCAGCCCAACAATTCGCCCCTGCCCTTTCAATAATCGTTTGACATATTGCAACCATGCGCCAGGCGCTGCACCAAGGTCAACGACATTCATACCCGGACGGATAAAATTATCTTTTTTCTGAATTTCCTGTAACTTAAACACTGCACGCGAACGAAAGCCTTGCACTTGAGCTTGCTTTACAAATTCATCGTTAAAGTGCTCTTGTAACCATTGATTACTGCTCTTACTTCGCCCCATACCCTTCCGCTTTTAGTGTAAAATTACCTTTGGAAATTTAAAGGATAACCTCGTGAATACTATCGAAAAAAAGAAATTACGTGCTGACGCACATCGATTAAAACCAGTTGTCACCGTAGGTCAAGCAGGATTAACTGAAGCTGTCATTGCAGAAACGGAAATCACCTTAAACGATCATGAATTGGTGAAAATCAAAATACGAACCAATGATCGTGAATTACGCAAACAACTCACCCAAACACTTTGCCAAAGAACGCGCTCAGAACTGATCCAGCAAATCGGTCAAATCTCAGTCATTTACCGAAAGAATCCAAATAATTAAATATATTTAATACTCAATATTTCGTACTCCTTATCCCCGACAGGAGCTTTAACCGTCACCACATCCTCTACTTCTTTACCAATTAATGCGCGAGCAATTGGCGACCCCACTGAAATACGCCCCGCTTTAATGTCTGCTTCATCTTCACCCACAATTTGATAGGTGACCGTTGCACCACTATCAATATCTTCAATCTCTACTGTTGCCCCAAAAATAACCTTCCCGCCGGCATTCATTTGCGTCACGTCAATGACTTGCGCATTAGATAACTTACCTTCTATCTCAGCAATACGTCCTTCCGCAAAACTCTGCTGTTCTCGTGCCGCATGATATTCAGCATTTTCCTTTAAATCACCGTGCTCCCTCGCTTCAGCAATAGCGTTAATTATTCTGGGACGCACAACTGTTTTTAACTCAAACACTTCTGCGCGTAATTTTTCAGCACCAGAAACGGTTAACGGAACTTTATTCATAATTTAACTCTCATAATCTAAAAAAACGGCCACGACAAGACTTACCCTAACTGCTCATGTAACTCTTGCAAACTGTTCACCGTAATACTCTCTAACTCACCCAACCCTAAACACATCGCACTCGCGCCTGCCATGGTTGTAAAATAAGCCACGCCATGTTGTAAAGCAGCCCTTCGCATCGTAAATGAATCAGTGATTGCTTTAGCCCCTTCCGTGGTATTAATAATGAGTTGAATCTGATCATTCTTTATCATATCTACGGTGTTCGGGCGCCCCTGATTAACCTTATGTACAACGGCACACTCGTAACCACCTTCGGTAATGACAACAGCACTCCCTGCTGTTGCAATCAACTTATAGCCTTTAGATGTTAACATCCTAGCAATCTCAACGACCTTTGCCTTATCCTGGTCCTTAACACTAATTAAAACCGTTCCAGATTGATTCAAATGAACACCAGCGGCGCGTTGCGATTTTGCAAAAGCCTCCCCAAAGCTTTTTCCGACACCCATGACTTCACCGGTGGACTTCATTTCTGGACCCAACAACGGATCGACACCGGGAAACTTAATAAAAGGAAAAACCGCCTCTTTAACTGAGAAATATTCAGGAACCACTTCTTGCGTAATTCCTTGATCTTTTAAAGAGCGTCCTGCCATACAGCGTGCTGCAATCTTAGCCAATGGATACGCTGTCGCTTTTGAAACAAAAGGAACCGTCCGAGACGCTCTCGGATTCACCTCAATAATAAAAACCTCTTCGCCCTGAACAGCAAACTGAATGTTCATCAAGCCGACTACATCTAATGCACGAGCTAACTTTGCTGCTTGCTCACGCAATTCCGCCTGAATAGGTAAACTAATGCTATAAGGTGGCAACGAACAGGCAGAATCACCTGAATGCACTCCGGCTTGCTCAATATGCTCCATTAAGCCACCAATAAGTACCGTCTCGCCATCAAAAATAGCATCGACATCCATTTCCACCGCATTACTCAAGAACCGATCCAATAATACCGGCGATTCATTAGAAACACTCACAGCCTCCTTCATATACCGCTGCAAACCGTCTTCGTTAAAAACAATTTCCATAGCTCGACCGCCTAAAACATAAGAAGGTCTAACGACTAAGGGGTATCCTAAATCACGCGCAGCGCCAATTGCTTCTTCGACTGATCGCGCCGTTTCATTAGGAGGTTGCTTAAGCCCTAACTGCTCTAATAAACTCTTAAATCGCTCTCTATCTTCCGCCAAATCAATTGACTCAGGTGAAGTTCCAATAATAGGCACACCAGCGGCTTCTAATGCTCTCGCTAATTTTAACGGTGTTTGTCCACCATACTGAACAATAACGCCTTTAGGCTTCTCAACAGCAACGATTTCCAGCACATCCTCAAGGACTAAAGACTCAAAATATAACCGATCAGAGGTATCAAAATCAGTAGAAACAGTTTCCGGATTACAATTGATCATAATGGTTTCAAAACCATCTTCTTTTAACGCAAGGGCTGCATGCACACAGCAATAATCAAACTCAATCCCTTGCCCGATCCGATTAGGGCCCCCACCCAAGATAATAATTTTTTCTTTCTCGGTGGGTCGCGCCTCACACTCTTCTTCATAGGTTGAATACAAGTAGGCCGTATCAGAAGAAAACTCAGCCGCACAAGAATCAATTCTTTTAAATACCGGTCGAACCCCTAATTGATGACGCAGATAAAACAACTCTGATTCTGAACAAGCTAACAATTCAGCCAATCGTAAATCAGAAAAACCCTTTCGTTTCAAGCGCCAAAGGTCATCATAATTCAAGGCAGATACGTCTTGACCATGCACCTGATTTTCAGTGGCAATGAGGTCACTAATTTGCATTAAAAACCACGGGTCTATCCGACTCACTGCATGGATCTTGTCTAATGACCAGCCAGCACGGAATGCATCGGCCACATACCAAAGCCGTTCAGGCCCAGGTTGGCTAATTTCATGTTGTAAAACCTCTTCTGTCTCAGGCAAACTCAAGTCAACAATTTCATTCAACCCGGTCATTCCGGTTTCTAATCCGCGTAAAGCTTTTTGCAACGACTCCTGAAATGTTCGGCCAATGGCCATCACTTCGCCTACTGACTTCATTTGTGTCGTCAGCCGATCATTTGCCTGCGGAAATTTTTCAAATGTAAATCGGGGAACCTTAGTGACCACATAATCTATTGTCGGCTCAAATGAAGCTGGCGTTGCGCCACCGGTGATTTCATTTTTTAATTCATCTAGGGTATAGCCTATCGCTAATTTAGCCGCAACTTTTGCAATCGGAAAACCGGTTGCTTTAGAAGCTAATGCTGATGAACGCGAGACCCGCGGATTCATCTCAATAACAACCATACGTCCATCATCAGGGTTTATAGCCACCTGCACATTCGAACCGCCGGTATCAACACCAATTTCACGCAAAACCGCTAACGAAACATTACGAAGAATCTGATATTCTTTATCCGTAAGCGTCTGAGCAGGCGCCACTGTGATAGAGTCACCCGTATGCACGCCCATGGGATCAAAGTTTTCTATCGAACAAACAATGATGCAGTTATCTAGACAATCTCGCACCACCTCCATTTCATATTCTTTCCAGCCTAAAACGGATTCCTCGATAAGCAACTCGTTTGTTGGAGATAAATCCAAACCACGCGCACAAATATCAACGAACTCTTCTTTATTATAAGCAATCCCGCCACCACTTCCACCTAGGGTAAAAGAAGGCCTTACAACAGCGGGATAACCCACTTCTGATAGAATTTCTTGCGCCTGCTCTAACGTGGATGCGACTGCTGATTTAGGCACATCAAAGCCTATTTTGATCATCGCCTGCTTAAATAATTCTCGATCTTCCGCCTTATCGATAGCCTCTTTACTGGCACCAATCATCTCAACATTAAATTTAGCCAAAATGCCATTGCGCTCAAGATCTAACGCACAATTTAATGCTGTTTGCCCACCCATCGTTGGCAAAACAACATCGGGACGTTCTTTTTCAATAATTTTAGCAACCATTTGCCAATCAATAGGCTCAATATAAATCACATCCGCTGTCTGCGGATCGGTCATAATTGTTGCCGGATTTGAATTAACCAAAATAACTCGATAACCTTCTTCACGCAAAGCCTTACAGGCTTGCGTACCGGAATAATCAAACTCACACGCTTGTCCAATAACAATTGGGCCTGCGCCTAACAACAAAATAGATTTTATGTCGGTTCTTTTTGGCATGTTAAATATTTTTAAATTACAAGCTGAAAAAAATTAATATCAATAAATACTATGCATGCTAATTCATATTAGCCATAAAACGATCGAAGAAACCTACAATATCATGAGGACCTGGGCTCGCCTCAGGGTGGCCCTGAAAACCAAAAGCAGGACAATCGGTACGCTCAACACCTTGCAAACTACCATCAAACAATGAGTGATGAGTTGCCACTAAACAATCTGGCAATGTTGCTTCATCCACGGCAAAACCATGATTCTGACTACTAATCATAACGCGTCCCGTCGCCTTTTCCTTAACAGGATGATTAGCACCGTGGTGGCCAAACTTCATCTTTTCAGTTTTTGCACCACTGGCCAACGCCAACAACTGATAGCCAAGACAGATCCCAAAGACAGGTAGCTTCCAATCAAGAATCTCACGAATAGCGCTAATAGCATAATCACACGGCTCTGGATCGCCGGGGCCATTTGAAAGGAACACTCCATCAGGCCTCAAGGCCAATACCTCAGCGGCTGGTGTTGTTGCAGGAACGACTGTTAATCGACACCCTCGATCGACTAACAACCTGAGAATATTGCGTTTAACACCAAAATCATAAGCAACCACATGCTTTTGACCCAAATTATTCTGTTTACGCCCTTGACCTAACTGCCAAACACCTTCTGTCCATGCATACTTAGCATGAACCGACACTTCTTTCGCTAAATCCATGCCTTTTAACCCCGGGAATTGAGTAATGTGCTGTTCCGCGATTGAAGCATCCACCGCCTCGCCGGCGATAATACACCCTCGCTGCGCCCCTTTATCGCGCAAAATACGCGTTAACTTACGGGTATCAATATCGGCGATAGCAACGACTTTATGTTGCTCTAAATACTGCTCAAGACTCATTTCCGATCGCCAATTACTGGCTAATAGCGGCAAATCTCTTATCACCAGACCACTAGCAAAAACTTGCCCCGACTCATTATCTTCATCATTGACACCCACGTTACCTATATGAGGGTAGGTTAAGGTAACCAATTGACGGGCATAAGAAGGGTCACTCAAAATCTCTTGATAGCCTGTTAATGAAGTATTAAACACTACCTCCCCAACAGTCGTGCCCTCAATCCCTACAGAAACCCCTTCAAAACAGGTTGCATCCTCAAGAACTAATATTGCGTTTTTCTTCAAACCGAACCACCTCAAATGCACAAAACGGGAGGGGGTTACTTAAACCGACTCCCGTCATACACAACAATATTACTGAAAACCACTTATTAGTGACAATTTTACGAGATATTCATCGCTGGGTCTATCAGTTTAAAAGAACACCTATAAACACTGTTAACAAACAACAGTCCCAACCCAGTCCTCATCGCGTTTCAACCCTCAGCTTTTTAATCCCAAAACATCCTGCATATCATATAATGCAGCAGGCTTATCCTGTAACCAAACTGCCGCACGCACAGCCCCCTTCGCAAATGTCATTCGACTGGTTGCCTTATGGGTAATTTCAATTCGCTCACCCTCATCGGCAAACATAACCGTATGTTCGCCGACAATATCACCTGCTCTAATCGTTGAGAAGCCAATCGTCTTCCGATCTCGCTCCTCAGTACGCCCTTTTCGTCCATAAATCGCATGCTGATGCAAATCTTTATCAAGCACCTCCGCTATCACCTCACCCATTCTGAGTGCCGTACCCGATGGGGCATCGAGCTTATGCCTGTGATGTGCCTCAATAATTTCAACGTCAACATTATCGCCCAGAACTTGTGCTGCCATCGCTAATAACTTCAATGACAAATTAATGCCAATGCTCATATTAGGGGCAAAAACAACTGGAATGTGCTCAGCAGCTTGAGCAATGATCGCCTTTTGAGCCTCATTAAAACCCGTCGTTCCAATGACAATAGCTTTACCGGCTTGCTGGCACATCGCCAAATATTCCATAGTCACTTCAGGCAACGTGAAATCAATCACCACATCAACATCCGCTAAAACCGCTGATAAATTGTCGGTCACTGTGACATCATTTTTTACCAATCCAGCCATAACCCCAGAATCTTGCCCTTGACTGGTACTTGACGGTCTAGAGATAGCACCCGTTAGCGCAGTACCTTCATGCAATTGCGTTGCAGCAATCAAGCATTGCCCCATTCGCCCCGATGCACCGACAATCGCTATTCGCCTCATAAACTTATCCTGTCAATTTATCAAAAAACTGCTTTACGCCATCAGTCCAACCATGTTCTTGCGGGCTGTGTTTTTGGCCTCCAGCAGATAATGCTTCATCTAACCCCTTAACGATAGATTTTTGCTCCCGCGTCAATCGAACGGGTGTTTCAATAACTATCTGACATAACAAGTCCCCTGTAGAACCCCCTCGAACAGGCTTTACGCCTTTACCTCGCAATCGAAATGATTTGCCAGTCTGAGATTCCGCAGGAATTTTTAATTTAACTTTACCTTTCAATGTCGGCACAGCAATTTGCCCACCTAAACACACGGTGGCAAAACTAACTGGCACCTCACAAAACAAATCAGCCCCATCACGTTTAAAAATAGTATGCGGTTTCACATTCATTTCCACATACAAATCGCCCACTGGGGCACCTTGCGCTCCCGCCTCACCTTCACCGGACAACCGGATACGGTCCCCCGTGTCAACACCAGCAGGCACTTTAACAGAAAGCACTTTAGTTTCTTGAACTCGCCCTTGACCATGACACTTACCACAAGCATCCTTAATCTGTTGCCCTGAACCACGACAACTTGGACATGTTTGCTGCACGGAAAAGAACCCTTGCTGCATACGAACCTGACCCTGTCCATGACACGTTCCACAAGAAACCGGTCTTGTTCCTTTACGCGCGCCAGAACCCTTACATTCATCACACGCTGCTTTAACTGGAATTTTAATCTTCACTTCAGTTCCAGCTACGGCCTCTTCCAAAGTCAATGACATATTATAAGACAAGTCCGACCCACGACTAGAGCCTCCTCGACGCCCGCCACCACCGCCAAAAATATCACCAAAAACATCGCCAAAAACATCACTGAATCCTGCGTCACCACCAAAACCACCCGGGCCTCCACCCATCGAACCATCAACACCCGCATGACCAAACTGGTCATAAGCGGAGCGTTTACTAGGGTCTGACAACACCTCATAAGCCTCTTTAACTTCTTTGAACTTTACCTCAGCGCTTGGATCACTCGTATTTCTGTCTGGATGATACTTCATTGCCTGCCGGCGATAATTTTTTTTAAGCTCACTATCACTAGCATTCTTAGCAACATTTAGTAATTTGTAATAATCTTCTTTTGCCATAACGTAAAGAACCGCTGGCAAAACCAGCGGTTTTTCTATAAATAGTTAATAAATATGAACAACCTTAATGCACTACCGATAAGTGATACCTAACTACAATACACTTATTCTCAACACAGTAAAATTAGCCGTCTTTTTTCTCATCTTTAACTTCTTCAAACTCAGCATCAACAACATCTTCGACTGATTCAGCACCGGCTTCTGCATCTGACGGCCCTTGACCATCATCAGCGCCTTCTGCCTTCTGCGCATAAGCTCGTTCTGCTAATTTACCAGAAAGCTCTGTCAATGCTGCTGTTTTAGTTTCAATGGCCTCTTTATCATCGCTTTTAAGTGCTTCTTGCAAATCACTCACTGCCGCTTCTATCGCTGTTTTCTCATCGTCTTGAACTTGATCGGCTAATTCTTTAATCGATTTCTCAACCGCATTAATCATTGACTCGGCCTGATTTCTGGCTCCAACCAATTCCGTTAATTTACGATCCTCATCGGCATGAAGCTCAGCATCTTTAAGCATACGTTCAACATCTTCATCCGACAAACCACTTGATGCTTTAATAACAACTGACTGCTCTTTACCCGTTGCTTTATCTTTTGCCGAAACATGTAAAATACCATTCGCATCAATATCAAAAACAACGTCAATTTGCGGTGTTCCTCGAGGTGCTGGCGGAATATCAGCCAAGTCAAATCGCCCTAATGATTTATTGCCTGATGCAACTTCTCGTTCACCTTGCAGAACATGGACTGTCACCGCTGTTTGATTGTTTTCCGCTGTTGAAAAGACTTGCGACGCATTCGTTGGAATGGTTGTATTCTTATCAATCAACTTAGTCATAACACCGCCCATGGTTTCAATACCCAACGACAATGGCGTTACATCTAACAACAAGACATCCTTAACGTCCCCGCCTAAAACACCGGCTTGAACTGCAGCACCTAATGCAACAGCTTCGTCAGGATTAATATCCTTACGCGGCTCTTTACCAAAAAAGTTCTCAACCAAGTCCTGAACTTTAGGCATTCTGGTTTGACCACCGACCAAAATAACATCACTTATATCTTTAGCAGACAAACCTGCATCTTTTAGTGCAACCTCACACGGCTTTCTAGTCCGCTCAATCAAGTCTTCAACTAAAGATTCTAATTTTGCACGTGTTAACTTAACATTCAAATGTTTAGGACCCGTCGAATCTGCCGTAATATACGGTAAATTAATATCTGTTTGCTGACTTGATGATAATTCTATTTTCGCTTTCTCCGCAGCTTCTTTAAGTCGCTGCAAAGCCATGGGGTCATTGTGTAAATCCATTCCATTTTCTTTTTGGAATTCGTCTGACAAATAATCAATTATACGTAAATCAAAATCTTCACCACCTAAGAAAGTATCACCGTTAGTCGACAACACTTCAAACTGGTATTCACCTTCTACCTCTGCAATTTCAATTAACGAAACATCAAATGTTCCTCCACCCAAGTCATAAACAGCAACGGTCATATCACCTTTAGGCTGGTCCAAACCGAATGCCAAGGCCGCCGCTGTCGGCTCATTGATAATACGCTTAACATCCAATCCAGCAATTCGACCCGCATCTTTTGTTGCCTGACGCTGAGAATCATTAAAATACGCTGGAACCGTAACTACTGCTTCAGTCACTTCTTCACCTAAAAAAGCCTCAGCATCTTTCTTTAACTTCATTAAAACGCGTGCTGAAACCTCAGGAGCAGCAATTTTTTTACCGTTCCCTTCGACCCAAGCATCACCATTTTCTGCCTCAACAATCTTATAGGGCACCATGCTAATATCTTTTTGAACGACATCATCTTTAAATCGACGACCAATTAACCGCTTAATTGCAAATAAAGTATTGGTCGGATTAGTCACCGCCTGACGTTTTGCAGACTGTCCGACCAACACTTCATCATCACTAGAAAACGCCACCACAGACGGCGTCGTACGAGCCCCTTCACTATTTTCTATAACACGAGGCTTTCCATTTTCCAAAATCGCCACACAAGAATTTGTGGTCCCAAGGTCAATACCTATAATCTTTGCCATTTATTTCTCCAAACTTAAATTAACTATTTCTGAACTACTTACCCTTGATATGAGGTCAACTCCCTCATTTTCAATCAAGAATTGTCATTCTCTTCATTTTTTTCTACGTCAGCACTCGGGGCTTTGGCTACAATCACCATAGCGGGTCGTAAAATACGACCATTCAACAAATACCCTTTCTGAAATACCGTTACTACGGTATTCGGCTCAACGTCAGTACTTTCTTGCATTGAAATCGCCTGATGCTGCTCTGGGTTAAACTTCTCCCCCACAGGATCAATGGTTTCAATATTAAACTTGCTGAAAACTGACAAAAACTGCTTTAAAGTCAACTCATTACCCTCGCTGATTTTAGCCATTCCCGGACTATCAGTCACCGCTTGCAACCCTAGCTCCAAACTGTCCACAACTGTCAACAATTCCTTAGCAAAACCAACTAATGCGAACTTATGCGCACTTTCTATATCTTTTTGACTGCGACGCTTAATATTTTCCATCTCAGCCTGAATCCGCAAGGCTTTATCCCAGTTGCCCGCGGCTTCTTCTTTGGCTACAACCAACTGCTGCGTTAATTCTGCAATTGAAATCTGAGGCTCTTGCTCTACCTCACTCGCTTCTTTTTCTGAATCAGCATCTTCAACATCAACTTCTAATTCAATATTTTCATCCTGCGAAACAATAGGCTCTTCACCTTCAGAAACACCCTGATCTCTATTCATTCTCTTACTAACTCCACTTTCTACGACCTATTCATTAAAAAAACCTATTCCGACCACTCGGGGAATAGGGTAATACCCACTATCAATGGTTTAAACTATTGGACTACGCTACTTGTCCTGACTTTAAGATGGGGACGAAGATTTCTGATTCAAGACCGAACCTAATAATTTTGCAGTAACATCTACAAAGGGGATCACTTTTTCATACGCCATGCGCGTTGGCCCAATAACACCCAACACACCAACAACCTCATCATTCACAGAATAAGACGACGTAACCAGACTACATCTGTCAAAAACTTTATAACCAGACTCCTCGCCAATAAAAATCTGAACACCATCACTACTAAGACATTGGTCTAACAAATGGATGACACTCCTTTTATGACTAAAAGCATCAAACAATCCCTTCAAATTATTCATATCTGATAATTCAGAAAACCCCATTAAATTCGTTTCTCCAGAAATAATGCAATCTTCTTCAGCGCGTTCTTTATGAATAGCCTCTTTTGCCATCGCAACGACGTCTTGGAGTGCCACATTAATTTTCTCATGATCATCATCAAGCCCTTTAATCAAGGCTTCACGCACAACCGATAATGGCCTGCCTTCAAAAACCGAATTTAAATAATTAGCTACTTGCTGCAATTCTGCACTTTCAAAATCACGCGAGGTATGAATAATCTGATTATGAACTTCTTGTTGATTAGTCACATAAACAACCAACACCCGGCGATCAGACAACGCCAAAAACTCTATATGTGAAAAAATGACACTATCCTGACGAGGCAGCATTACAACACCCGCCATTTGCGTAAAGTTAGATAACAATTTAGACGCATCACCTACAATGCCAGTAACATTATCAGGATTTAATCCA
>Ga0066854_10000684_pt1 | contig 12188 bp, 9 predicted proteins | sample ETNtaG_8_FD_65494 | JGI IMG/M metagenome (GOLD analysis project Ga0066854, IMG submission 65494) | Marine microbial and viral communities from oxygen minimum zone, Eastern Pacific Ocean - ETNP201406SV75 | ecosystem: Environmental > Aquatic > Marine > Oceanic | place: Pacific Ocean: Eastern...
TCATCTTTTTGAGATAATTTCGATTTCAGATTATCAACTTCGCGTTGATGACTGCGTTCCTGCCGAATAGCGTCTCTGGAAAAAACGTGAGGCAAACTGGAAAAGGCCTGTTTCTGCCATTCATAATATTGATTTGGATGTATTCCTAGATTCTCACATACCTGGGATACTGGAACTCCATCTTGGACGTGAGCCAAGACTGCTTTCGTTTTTTGAACGTCTGAAAATCTGCGACGAGGACGTCTGGACATAAGGCATCTCTTTCAATTGGTTTAGAGTATGGTAACCAATTATAAACGATATGCCAGTTTTTCGTATTTCTAGTGAACCAAGACATTATTACTGTCAGATAGACAAATATATTGTTTTTAACTCCAAATATTCTTCCAATCCATAACGTGATTTCTCACGCCCCAATCCGCTTTCCTTGTAACCACCAAAAGGCACCTGATTATAGGAGCGGTGAATACCGTTGACCCAGACAGATCCCGCTTCAAAACGTTCTGCAGTCCGTAAAGCAAGGTTGTGATTCCCGGTGAATAAGAAAGCAGCAAGTCCAAAGGGAGAATCATTTGCCATTTGCATCGCTTCATCCAGGTTCTCAAATTTCATGATACCGACTACAGGCGCAAAAGTTTCTTCATTCATAATTTTCATAGACTGACATGTCTTAGTCAGAACAGTAGGGGGCCAGTAATAGCCTTGATCATAATCTCCACCTGTCAGCCGATTCCCGCCAGTGTTTATTTTGGCTCCTTTACTCAATGCATCATCCACATGTGATTCAGCTTTAAGGGAAGAGTTTTTGTTGATCAGGGGGCCAATTTGACTTTCAGGATCAAACCCTTTGCCCACTTTCAAAGCCCTTGCTTTTGCAGAAAAGTGCTCACAAAATATATCGTAGATGTTATGCTGGACATACATTCTATTTACGCGGTAACAAAACTGCCCAGAATTGGCAAAAGATTGTTGAAGCAAAGCAGGTATAGCAATATCTAAGTCGGCATCGTCACAAACAATGGCAGGACATTGTCCACCTAATTCCAGTGTCAGTCTCTTATTTGTCTGAGAGGCGATCTTGGAAATCTGTTTACCTGCCTTTGTACCGCCTGTGAAACTGATTTTCCGGGGAGTGGGGTGGCTGACCAGAGCCTTGCCTATTTCATCACCATGTCCGCAAACTACATTAAAAACTCCCGGGGGGTAACCGACTTCATGGAAAATCTCCGCAACCATTAAAGTTGTTAGAGGAGTTTCATCAGCCGGCTTTGCCACAACAGTGCAGCCGGTGATGAGAGCGGCTCCCAATTTTAAAGTGAGCAAAGTTATTGGATAATTAAAGGGCGTAATGGCAACTACAACACCCACCGGTTCTTTAATGACCAGTACACGTTCGTCCGGCAGATTGAGCATCGGAATTTCTCCACGCAACCGCAGACCTTCTTCTGCATAATAACTCAACAAATCCGCAGATCGCTCAATTTCATTCTGCGCTCCGGAAAACGGGCGACCAACTTCCAACGTCAACATCTTCGCAAGCTGTTCCGCTTTAGATCGTAAACCTTCAGCTGCGGCGTGTTGCAGTTTTGCCCGTTCGCTCATCGGTGTGGCACGCCAACCCTCAAAGGCATCTTTGGCAACACAAATTGCATAGTCAGCGTCTGCATCCGTTCCTCTTGGGACCTCACCAACAATTTCACCAGTGGCAGGGTTCAAGACAGAAATTTTACTAGTGGATTCAGAAGGACACCATTCTCCGTTAATGAAGAATTCCATAATTACCTCAACTCTTTTGGGGATAATTAATCAACTAATCAGCTTTGCAAGTTGATCCTGAAATGCAGGCAGTACTTCCTTCCAATCACCCACCACACCAAAACTGGACATGCGGAAAATGGGAGCTTCTGAATCTTTGTTGATAGCGACAATCACTTGAGAAGAAGAACAACCCGTCATGTGCTGAATTGCTCCGGAAATTCCGATCGCAATATACAAATCTGGAACTACAGTTTTGCCGGTTAATCCGATTTGAAAAGAAGATTCTACCCAGCCGGAATCGCAAGGTGGACGTGATGAACCGACAGAGGCCCCCAGTAATTTGGCAATTTCCACGAGATGCTGGAAAGGTTCCGGACCGCCCAAACCCCGTCCTCCGGAAATTATTATTTTTGCCTTTTCCAGGTTTTGAGTCGTCGATTTCTGACGTACTCTCTCCATGCACACAGTTTTTAACTTTGCATCAGAGATCTCAGGTTTTATTTGGATTAATTCCGCTAGCGGTTCAGCCACGGGATTTTTCGGAGAAAAAGCACCTTGTCTAGGAACAACAATCCAGGGGCTTTTTTTCAGCCGAATCGTTGCTTTGGCTGCACCTCCAAAAACCGGTCTCTTCACACTCAGACCGTCTCTATCAACCTTCATACTCACTACGTCCTGAGCCAACCCTGTACCAAGACGACATGCCAAACGAGCCGCCACTTCCATACCAAAAAGTGTCCGCGGCATGATGATCAGGTTCGGCTGCAGTTTAAGACAAATCTCAGTCAATGCTGCCAGATGGGCATCCGGCCAAAGCTCTGCAAGCTTCGGGTCTTCCACCTGATATATTTGGTTGGCACCACATTTTTTGAGATCATCAAGACTGCCTAGCTCATGACCTTGTACAACGACCTGTAATCCGCCTTCTACTTCGTTTTGAACTTGCTGACAGGCCGCCATCAATTCCCAGAAGTTAGGATGTAGAGCTTCGTTATCCTCCATTTCAGCAAAAACCAGTATTCCTGCCATTATTCACCTCTCTCTAAGCATTGTTTTTTGATTTTAAGACACCGGAATCGACTAGAGTTTGAGCCAAATTGTGCCCCATCTCATTTCCGTCTGCACCTTCAATAAACTGGCAATCCCGTATTTCTTCGTGTAGTGACAAATCCACTAACTCCAACAAAGATGAAGATGAAGATTCTACATTCAACTCCTCCAGAGTCAGAGTTTTCGGGCGGCGTTTTTTTGAGAGAAGCCGAGCCCGTGGTGAAGGATAACGCAACTCACCCAGCTCACTTGTCACAGTTACAACCGCTGGCAAGTTACCTCCCATTACGATGTGCCCATCACTCATGATGCGTTCGATCTGCACCTGCCCCTCCTGCACTTCAACACTCCTTGCTAAAGAAAGACAGGAGTATCCCAACTGTTCCGCCAGAGCATAAGGAGTTAGAGCATGGTCCCAGTCCGATGCCTGTCTTCCGCATAACACCAAATCCGCTTCACCAATATGTTTGATTGCTGCCGCCAGTACACGAGCAATAAAGGATGAATCCCAAGTGTCCAGAAGTGAATTTTTGACAAGAAAAAGTTCATCTGCACCGGAAGCCAGAGCTCCTTTCATCACATCAAGATCAAAATCACTACCAAGTGTCAGAACTATAACCTCGCACTCTTCATCCTGACGGTCCTCCTTTATACGGAGGGCTGCTTCAAGTGCTTGTTCATCAAAACCGTTGATCACCGGTTTACTGTTAGGAGGACCAAGAATTTTCTTTTGCTCTTGGTCTACCTCCAATGTAGTGATTAACGGATCAACAACTTGTTTTGCGCATACAATTATTCTCATCATTTAGCTCAGTCTTCTTTGAGTTTAATTTTTGGAAGATCCAAATCATCGGCAATTATCTGATAGCAGTTGACACTGCAACCTCTCCCGATACCTCCCGCCGAATGAAGATTAGAGGAACAAATGTATAAACTATCCAATGGAGTCCGGTAACCGGAAATCTCCGGGAAAGGACGGAAACGTCCCAATTGTGAGGCAATCATTGAACCCTCAGACCAGCCGCCCTGAATCATGTCAGGATGACCCATTTCAACGTCGTAAGGAGTATAAATACGATCAGCGATTAAATTGTCACGTGTCATGTTTGGCGCAAGATTCTGCCACTGCTCCAAGGCCAAATCAACAAATTCTTCTTTCAAACGACCCCATTCCCGTGGAGAGAACAGACGACTCGGTGCAGTGAAATCTTCAATTAGAATAGTATGGCTTCCTTCAGGCGCTCTGGTTTTGTCCCAAATACTGTCCGGAGCAGCGAGAATGTAAAGATCTTGAGGAAATCCTAGTGTGAAGATTTCATGTTGATATTTTGAGGCCATATAATCTGGATCTTTTTGACCCCAGTATAGTCTCGGTAAATTACCGATGCCGGGGTTACTGGCCTCTGCAGTATATTGTGGCAACTCATGCACAGCGATATTGCCCCACAGAATTTGAGAGCGATCGTAGTGAATATTGCGAACGCGGTGCTTTATCTTCTCATCAATTTGTACGTCCTTGATCATTCTCATCAGGGTTTGCGGCACACCAAGGTCACTCACTACCAAAGGAGCTTTGACCTGCGAACCGTCTGCTAATTGAATTCCCGAAGCTTTATCATTTTCAACGATGACCTTTTCTACCTCTTTCCCTAAAAAGTATGAAACACCTAATTTCTTACCTGCGGAGACGAGAGCGTCCGTGATCGACTGAGTTCCTCCCACAGCAATGGCGACGGGTTCGAACGACAATACCAAACCAATGATGTGTACCAGGATTTGTAAGCCCATCACATCATCCGGAAAAAGACCGCTGGAAGTCGGAGTAGCCCGCATGAAAAGGGTGCGTAACTCAGGACTTTCAAAAAAATCGTATGCTACTTGACGCACTGACATAAATTGATGCACAGGCTCAAGTCCACTATCTGGAATGCTTAACAATTTTTCCAGCGGATCCGGTACACCCCAGGGTGTTGGAGGAGAAAAACGATGCTCAGTAAAAGCTTTTTTCCAGTAACGGTGATACTTGTCCAGCAAATCCATATACACTTCAGCATCACGCTGAGAAAATTGTCGAATCTGCTCATAGGTCTTTTTCACATTATCTTCGGCATATTCTGTACGACCGGTCAGTGGATCCACTACCCGGAAAGCAGAATAACCAATAAAACTGCTACCGTCATGAAACAACATGCCTTCGTTTTCATCAGGAAAAATATACTTCAGTCCTTCATCACGTAAATTGAAATCCTGATATGCAGGATGGGCATAAAAACGAGTGAAGTGGGCACAAGAGTTTTGTCGGAATCCCGGTGCAGGGGCTTCCTCACTGATTGCACCACCTCCCAAATTAGTGTGTTTCTCAAATACAGCCACGTTCATTCCGGTTTTAGCCAGATAACAGGCCATGATAGTCCCATGGTGGCCACCGCCAATAATTACTGCATCATACTTTGTATCAGTCATTATATACTCCTTTAATATTTCAGTTAACTTAAAATCATCTTTTGTTCAATTGCTCAATCCCGTATACAAATTTCGGGATTGAGCAACAATAGCATAAAGTGTTTTTGTTGATTTAGAGTATTTCTACGGTACCAGAGTCACCATCAACACGTATTCTCTGTCCGGTTTTGATTTTTCTAGTAGCGAAACCTGTCCCAACAACTGCTGGCAGGCCGTATTCACGGCAGACGATAGCAGCATGAGACATCATTCCACCTATGTCGGTAACAGTTGCCTGAATACGTGAAAAAATCGGTGCCCAGCTCGGAGCCGTGATTGAAGCAACCAAGATTTCTCCTTCCTGAAGTTGGTCGATTTGAGAGGAGTCGCTCAGGACTCGTGCTACACCTTCAACCACTCCTGGTGATGCAGCAAAGCCTTTCAAGGTGTCACCTTCACCCCCACCAAGCCAGGTGTTAATACTTTCACGGGTAATCCCCCAGAGCATTATTGTGAAAGGTTCCGTAACCACTTCTGGTGGTTCACCCAGAGCCGGGGGAGGAGTCCATTTACGCAAAGCATTAACAATTCCTTTGCGGCGTTCGACTTCACCGGGCCAGTATTTAGGACCGCGTGACGGATTGCCGACAGCCCAGCCGGAACTCATATCAAAAAGTGCTTCAGGGATTTCATCACGACGCAAATAAAAGATGTCCTCAGTTTCAGCCGTAAATCCAGCTTCTACAAAGACTTTGCCTAGACCTCTCATTTTACGCCAGAAAACTGAATGATGCCAATGTTCTACGAAAAAGTTATGGTTTTCCACATATGGAAATACAGTACGAGCCAATCCCAATTTACCCTGAAAGCTTTCGCGGTCTTCGTCTGTTGTTAACAAACTTGCGTATTCCTCTGCAAGCCTATCACGTTCTACACGTAGTGCTTCAGTTGGACGGGCAATATTTTCACCGGCTTCTACTTTCTCAATATAGTTTCTCATGAAGGTAAAGGGCACATCAAGATCGTCAATCCAAACAGGATCATGATGATAAAAACCTGTACCTCCTGAAAAGTTAAACCAGGGATCTTTTGCGTCCTCGAATTGCTGTAGCCACTGCGAACCATTTGGTACACTAGCCACCCGGGCCAATGCTTCTTCGGCGTTACCGGATTTAAGACTATCCGCAACTCCCAATTCAACGGCAGATTTTGCCAATGCTTTCAGTTTTTCATCCGGTTCAAACAATTCAATATCAACCCCGGCCACCATTTTGGCGATCGACAAGTCAGATATGTCGGGAAATATCTGTTTGCAGAAACCAAAATAATCGAGGTATGCCGCATAGCCGAGATTCAAAAACTCGAAATGGTATTGCCAGCCTTTGAGCCCCAGTTCTATCAATTTGTTGTAATTTGTCATCAAATCGTAACTGCTGCTTAAGCCACGGCCTTCAGTGAGCCATTCCATCTTTTCCATTTCAGGAAGCGGAGTAAATTCAAGGTCCTCCATTTCTGCAATTACCCCTTTTATTTTAACTTTCCACTGATCGTAAAGTTTATCCCAGTTCTGGAAATAATATCCGGCGCGTTCCATGAACAATGGAACACGTGCCTCAATCTCACTGGGGTCGGCAATTCCAACAGGTGTCAGGTAGGTGTAACCGTTCAGTATACGGAAATCTATCCCCTGTGCCGGGGGTATGATATAAAAACGGCTGTTGTACTGTGACAGACTTTTAAGAGCAAATTCCATAAAGATACTGTCAAACGGATAAAGAACTTCCCGCCAGTGAACCCCGTCCTGAAACCAGAAAGCATTTTCTTCATTCTCTCGGCGATCTTCACTGAAAACAGTGTAGTACGGGTAAAGTTCTTCCCAACCTTCTGCTCCGGCTGGAGTTTCAATTTCAAATGGATTCGGAAAACGTCCATTGCCATTTGTTGCCATGTTACCTCTTTTATTAAATGTTAGGATTTGGTAAGCAGAACTTCCTGAATATTAAGGTGCAATCCCAAAAAAATCCACTTACATTAACGTCCTCAAAGAACTAACTTTTAGAACAAATTAAAGTGCCCCCTCAACACTGATATATTTATGTTGACTCCTCCATTTTTGGTTAAAGATTATTGTTGTTGCCTCCTATTTATTAACTCGCTGCAGCCGAACTCCAGCGATCAAAGTGTCCACCATTCCGCTTATGCCCACCTGACGACCGCTACTGAGCGAAACAGGTTTTTTCCTGCTCCAAACAGTTTCAGGACGACTTTGCACAATCATCACGTTTTCCGGAAAAGGAATATCTTGATCGATTGCAAATTCGATATCCTGTGGTGTGCCGTAATGTTTTTCAATTTGTTTAGCCAATTTTGAAAGAGCAATAACTTCCTCATCGCTTAAACAAATCGCTTTTTGAAGTTCGTTGGTAACCGCAGTTTTATGAACTTTCCCAGTTTTGTGGTTTGGAATATATTCAATCAATTTGTTTGATGGTGTGCGTTGGCGTATTTCGAGTGTTACTTTATCCACCAAAAAATTATCTGGAGTTACTTCTCCTGATGCAACACTTTCGCCTAAGCCCCAACTCGCATCGATAGCAATTTTTGAACGATCACCGTTAATCGGATTGAGAGTAAACATTACTCCTGCAGTTTTCGAATTGGCCATTTTCTGAATGCCGACGCTGATAAAAACGTCCTCATGAACAAAATTCATGCGATGTCTATAAGAAATAGCACGGGCGGTAAAGAGACTGGACCAACAGTCTACGGTTTGTTTGAGTACATTTTCACCGGAACATACCCACAAAAATGTGTCCTGCTGCCCGGCAAATGAGGCTCCTGGCAAATCTTCTGCGGTGGCGCTGGAACGTACGGCGACAGGCAAATCAACGACGTTACAGCATTCACATAAATTGGAGTAGGCTTCAAGAATTGAGACTTGTATTTCGGAAGGGACTGGAGTCACCCGCATCTTACCGCGAATATCTCGGCTTGCTTGTTCGACTGCGTTAACATCTTCAATATCGAGTTTATCAAGTGTCTTCTTGATTTCTTTGCCTAAACCGGTGTGTTCAAGAAATTTCCTGTAAGCCACCGTTGTCACTGCAAAACCTGGTGGAACACGAATGCCGGCAGTTGTCAATTCACAAAGGCTGGCGTTTTTTCCGCCGATGAGAAACCTGTCATGAGAATCGCAATCAAAACAAAGAATAAACTCACTGTCAATATCATCTTTCATTTTAACCTCTTATTTTATTAGCATAAAAAAATCGGGCTGGTTTTAGATCAACCAATGAACATCACTTCTCCATCACTTCAGCACTCGACATTTCTGTATATATTGCATTTTCCATCGCCAGTTTTTCCTCACGTTGCGCATCCGGCCATTTATAACTAAGCGGTTCAACGACAACATCTCCCCACGATTGGTCTTTTATTTCTACGGGAAACATTTCCATCATCGCAATTGGAAAAGGGGCCGCTTCGATACGTTCTTTAATCATCTGTGAATGCCCTTTGACTAAAAAAAGGATATCTCCCGTACCAACGATTTGCAGCGCTGAAGCATCATTTATCTCTAAGTTAGCAAGGGTTCCTTTTCCCTGATCCACTGTAAATCTAATCCGCTTTGTGTCCGGAACCAAAACCCAGGTGTATGCAGTATTGGGGAATCCATCTCTCCCGACAGTCAACAACAAAGCTGGGGCACCTTTACTTAGAAAGCGTGCCAATTTTTCTGGTAATTCAATCAAGGTATTCCAACAAATGATTCACATCCGGTAATACCAAATCTGGTTTCAAATCTTCAGGCGGATTTTCTGCTTCTTCCGGAGTCGTTCCACCGGTCAAAACCAGCACAGTTAAAAGTCCGGCGACTTTTCCCATCGCAATATCTTGTTGCAAACGGTCTCCGACAACAGCACCGTTTTCCGGAGGGACATCCAACACTTTCATTGCCATTTCTCCAGACCATTTAGAGGGCTTTCCGGTCACCAGTGGCTCCTTACCGGTGGCATAAGCGACAGCTTTGATAAACGGCCCAGTAGCAGGAACAAATCCGTCGGCGACTGGAATTTTGGGGTCGTAATTCGTAGCGATAAAATCAGCTCCATTCCAGATCGCTTTTGATGCTAAAATCAAACTTTGCTGGCAAAAATTCGGGTCTTTGCCCATTACCACCACTTCGGCATCCATAAATTGTTCGTGATTAAGTAAATCCAAATTTTGTTCGCCCAAAGCCTCCATCAAGCCAGGGCCGCCGAAGGCCAGGATTTTGCTTTTCGGATGGAGTTCACGAACGGTGCGGGCAGCAATAATAGCCGAAGTTAAGACCTCGTCTTCATGCGCCGGAATGCCCATGTTGGTCAGTTTTGCTGCTAGAAAATGTCTTGTATTTTGATTGTCATTTGTCAAAAAGGCGAAACGGATATTGCGGCGGCGCAACTCCGCCATAGTGTCCGGAACCCCCGGAATTGCCTTATTGCCCCGCGCCACGCAACCGTCAATGTCGAAAACAATACCTTTGATTTTTCGTTGCACTTTTCCCCTTCTTTTTTGAGGCCACAGATTTTCACGGATAAAAACTGGCTGACGGTGTATTACTTAACTTACAAAACCGTCAGCCATCAACCATTAATCAGTAACCATTTTATCAGAAACCATCTGCGTAAATCGGTGGCTTATAAATATATTCATAGCCCCAATTCAGACCAACGTGCTTTGACTTTTTTCACTACTTCCGCATCGAGTTCAATTCGAATCGGTTTTTCCTTCCACTCATACGGAATGGTTGCATCCATCAACAATCTTCCGGTAATTTCCCGTGCGTTAATCGGCAACGAAGGATCAAGCGGCGTTGAACGACCGCGTTTGATAACCTGAGAACGATTGGGTTGAAAGCGAAAACTGAGCGCATACATCACACGCGGTATGTCCCACGGGTCAATATCGTCATCTACCACTATTACGGTTTTTAAGCCGTAAGCACCCATTTCTGTGGATACTGCTGCAGTGAGAACTTGGTCCACGTGTCCGGGATACATTTGAGTCATGGAGATGATCGCCAAGAACCTACCGGAACCTTCCGGTGGACAGTAGCAGGATTTTAGTCCTGGAATTTTCATGTTGTTCAATTGCTGCCATAGTGTGGCTCCGTATGATAGCGCCATCGTCATGTGAGTATCGGTGACTGCGCGTCCGACTGTTGTTCCCCAGTGAATTGGATTATTCCTGTGGGTGATGCAGGTGATTTGAATGAAATTTCTGGGGTCGGTTCCTACTCCGGAATAATATCCTGTATATTCACCAAAAGGCCCTTCTTCATAAAATTCTTCAGGATCCACGTAACCTTCCACTACACATTCCGCGGTTGCAGGTATCGGCAGATCGACTGTTTCCCCTTTGATCACATCCACCGGTTGGTCGCGTAACGCGCCAGCAACATCATACTCGGAAACAAAGGCTGAAACACGTGAGGCGCCCAAAATAAACAGTAGCGGATCACAGCCGCTGATAGAAGCTACAGGCATTTTTTCACCACGAGCCTGAAATTTTTTAAGCATGATGTCGGCGTGTTTGCCTTTGATGAACTGAGTACCGATTTTATCTTTTTCAAGCAACTGACTACGGTAGGTCCCCAAATTCACCCAACCCGAGTCTGGGTCTTTGGTAATGATAAAATGTGCTGTTCCGTAATATGGCCCGCCATCAAGAGGATAATAATGTGGAACCGGGAATTTATAGAGGTCAATGTCGTCTCCGAGCAAAATATTGTCTTTGCAGGGTGCAGACTTGACCCAATTCGGTGGGATCAAGTTGTCCCCGCGTTTAGCCCATGAGTCATACAAATCAAAAAGCGATGAATCTCTTGGTTGTCCCATGATGAACGCCAAACGTTCTTCAGTTGTGCAAACGCTGGTAATTACCGGTGTACTGTAACCTTTCACGTTCTCAAAAAGTAAAGCAGGACCGCGCTCCTCTTCGTTAAGTTTTGCAATGTGTGACAACTCAAGATGCGGATCTACTTCTGCGGTAATCCGCTTAACCAGTCCAAGTTTCTCTCCTTGTTCGATAAAATCTCTCATGTCTTTCATGTTCGGTCTCCTTAACGGGGATTAATAATTTAAGGCTCTTCATCTAATTGTTTGCTAAACAAGTAATGAATTTGACTCTTCAAAATTCAGAGTGGCTCTCGTGAGAATGTATGTATTTTAATTAATATATTGTTAAATAATTACATCCATTACTAATCGAATTCTATTTTGAAAAAATTACTAATGCAAGTTATTTTTTCGTAAAAAAGTAAATATTTACCAATTTATTGATATAATTACAATTTATTTTGTGCGGATTATTTATCAGAGGAATCACATCACCAGAATTCAGCAAAAACAATCAATTCATACAAACTTTAACACATGAAATGGCAGGTGACGCGCTGAGGGGGTGGTCACTGATTTTGTTTTAAGAGGACTGGGAAAATGTAAGACGATTCTACTAGGAAATATTAACTTCGGTAAGGATTATAATCAAAATAATGGGATTATTAATTTACCAGAAATATTTTGCTGACTAACTTAAGTTATGGTCTTTGAATCTCTTCTTTATACTTTCGATAACTGCTCAAAAATATGTCATTCAACGATTTCTGGCTAACTGCTGAGCTACATTAATACAAGTTTATTCAGCGTCCACCAACAAGGATCGAGTCAATTTTCAGCGTAGGCTGCCCGACAGTTGTTGGAACCCATCCACTGGCTGCACCGCACATTCCCGCTGCTAATTCCAGATCATCGGCAATCATTGAGATTTGCGACAACACATCGAAACCTTTGCCGATGAGAGTCGCGCCGCGTACGGGTTCAGCGATTTTTCCATTGCGGACAGCGTAACCTTCCTGAACCGCAAAATTAAATTCACCTGTTCCGGGATTGACCGAA
>Ga0066854_10000688_pt1 | contig 12171 bp, 12 predicted proteins | sample ETNtaG_8_FD_65494 | JGI IMG/M metagenome (GOLD analysis project Ga0066854, IMG submission 65494) | Marine microbial and viral communities from oxygen minimum zone, Eastern Pacific Ocean - ETNP201406SV75 | ecosystem: Environmental > Aquatic > Marine > Oceanic | place: Pacific Ocean: Eastern...
TATCTTCCAAAGCACTTTTTCTATTGTGGCATTTAAACATTTAAAATCACTACAATGAATTGCTCCTGCGACAAGTCGCTGAATTAATGTAGTACTTGATAACCCAACTTTTTTTTTATTCATTAAATGAGTTAGCGATTTTGTTGTTGGCATGTTTATTACTCTATCCTTTTAGTGGTGCTAATAAGCTAATGTAAATCAATAAAGAAATAAGTGCAAATGAGAATTGTTACTGTTTGTGAAAATTAAGTGTTATTATTATTAACTTGAGTACAATAAGCACATCAGTAGTTATGTTGAGATATTAGCGCATGAGCGTTGCTATTTGTGTTGAGAGTTTAGTTAAGCAATATAAAGATGTTACCGCGGTTGATGAGATTAGCTTTACTGTCAAAAAGGGGCATTGTTTTGGATTGTTAGGCCCTAACGGTGCGGGTAAAACAACAACAATAGAAATTATGGAAGGCATTATTGCTCCAACATCAGGACAAGTGCGATATAAAGATCTTAACGGGCAGGCTCAGCAAGATAAGCTAGTCGACAGTAATATTTCTCAACAAATAGGTATTCAGTTTCAACATACCTCTTTACAAGATTTTTTAACTGTAAAAGAAACCCTTACGCTTTTTTCATCTTTTTATCAACAGACACTCCCTCAAGAACAGTTAATTGAACTTTGTGATTTAAGTGATTTTTTAAACCGAGATAATCGCTTGCTTTCGGGTGGACAAAGACAAAGGTTGTTACTGGCATTAGCCTTGATTAATGATCCTGAAATCGTTTTTTTAGATGAACCAACCACAGGTTTAGATCCCCATGCCCGTAGAAATTTTTGGCAATTAATTAGAAATATTAAGGCGAAAAATAAAACGATTATTTTAACAACGCATTATATGGATGAAGCCGAACAGTTGTGTGATGATATTGTTATTATGGACAAAGGCAAAATAATTGAATCAGGGACTCCACTTCAATTATTAGCTAAACATTTCAATGAAGTTTTTATCTACTTACCCAAACCACAAGTACCTGAAAGTTTAATTAAGCAACATGCTTGGCAGACTCAGGGTGAGCGTGTTGAAATCACTACTGCCAATGTTGAGCAAACCTTAGCCATATTGATGGGCAGTAATGTCTCCTTAGATGGCTTACATGTGAAGTCAGCTAATTTAGATGACTTATTTTTACAATTAACCGGTCATTCGTTAAGGGAAGAATAGTGAACATAAAACGTTTTTTTGCAGTATTTAAAGCGCGTAATATTGAATTTTTTCGTGATAAATCTTCGCTAAGCTGGAATCTTGCTTTTCCAGTTTTACTGCTTGTTGGCTTTTCGTTGATTTTCTCGGGAGAGGGACGTTCAGCATACAAAATTGGTTTGATAGAAGAACAAACACTTGAAAATAGAGATATTGAAAAAGTGGCAATAAAGAATACTCGATTTATTGATTATGTAGAGTACCAGCGTATTGATATAGCGATAGAGAAACTGACTAGACACAGTATAGATTTAGTGGTTGATCAGTATAATAAACAATTTTGGGCAAATGAAGAATCTGCCAAAAGTTACCTTGTTGAGCGAATACTTTCTGAACAACTACAAGGATATTCGCGCTTAAAGACATCAGGCAAAAAAATTCGCTATGTTGACTGGGTTCTACCGGGTATTTTAGGGATGAATATGATGTTTAGTTGTCTGTTTGGTGTTGGCTATGTCATTGTTAGGTATAGAAAAAACTCAGTTCTAAAACGTTTGAAAGCAACTCCTTTGTCGGCATTTGAGTTTGTATCCGCTCAATTATTCTCACGCTTATTTATTGTGATGTTTATATCTACACTGGTTTATAGTGGTTGTAATTTGTTGTTTGATTTTTTTATGTTGGGGAGTTATTTCGATCTTTTCGTTATTGGCATGCTTGGTGCTTTTTGTTTGATTAGCTTAGGGTTATTAGTCGCCAGTCGTAGTAAGAGTGAAGAGCTAATTGGCGGTTTACTCAATGTTACCTCATGGCCAATGATGTTGCTCTCTGGTGTTTGGTTTAGTTTAGAAGGTGCGCCATCAGCATTAAAATTTTTGGCCGATATGTTACCTTTAACGCATATAGTCTCTGGTGCGAGAAAGGTGATCACTGAAGGAGCCACCTTGAGTGATATTAGCTACCATGTGAATATATTATTGCTAATGAGTGTTATTTTTCTAGCACTGGGGGCCTATTTTTTTAGTTGGAATACCGAGCGATAATCGACAAGAGTTACGAAATAAAATACACTGTCGCAATCCCTTTTTAATTTACTCAATAATAATAGTCATTTGTTGGGTATTTACTTGTAATAGAGAAAATTAATGTCAGTTGTTATTAGTGGTACAGGCTTATTCACGCCACCTGAAAAGATCTCAAATGATGAGCTAGTTGCTTGTTTTAATAGCTATGTAGATAAATTTAATACTGAAAATGCTCAAGCAATTGAACTAGGCGAGCTTGAGGCTTTATCGTATTCAAGTAGTGCTTTTATTGAAAAAGCGTCAGGCATAAAAAGTCGTTATGTGATGTCTAAGCAAGACATCTTAGATGTAAATTTAATGCGTCCTACTTTTGTAGAAAGAAGTAATGATGAATTATCAATGCAGGCTGAAATTGGCGTTGTTGCTGCTAAACAAGCAATGGAAGCTGCAAATAAAACCCCAGAAGATATTGACTTAATTATAGTTGCTTGTGCATATACACAACGTTCTTATCCCGCTATGGCGATTGAAATTCAACAAGCGTTAGGTTGTGGTGGCTGGGCTTTTGATATGTTGGTGGCATGCTCTGCGGCAACTTTTGGTATTATTAATGCTGCTAATGCTATTCGCTCAGGTACAGCAAAAACTGTTTTAGTAATCAATCCTGAAATTTTGACACCACAAATTAATTATCGCGACAGAGACAGCCACTTTATTTTTGGTGATGTGGCAACGGCATCGGTGATTGAGGATGAGTCTACTGCAACGGGTGATCATGTCTTTAAAATTATTGGCGAGCAACCTATTACCCAATTCTCGAATAATATTCGTAGCAATATTGGTTATATGAATCAATGCAGCCCAGAAACTCAGCATGCTGATGATAAATACTTTATTCAGCAAGGACGTAAGGTTTTTAAAGAAGTGCTACCTATGGTCTCTAACTTAATTGCGTCGCAAATGGAAAAAGCCCAAGTGACACCAAATGATATAAAACGTTTATATCTACATCAAGCCAATATTAACATGAATAATTTTATTGGTAAAAAAGTCTTAGGACGAGATCCTGAACCAAGCGAAGCACCGATTATTTTAGATGAGTACGCTAACACCAGTTCAGCGGGGTGTATTATTGCCCTACATAAATATCATGATGGCTTGACTTCAGGTGATAAAGCCGTGCTATGTTCATTCGGTGCGGGTTATTCGGCGTGTTGTTTGGTGTTGGAATACAAGTAAATTTATTGGTTATGTTAAATAATGTAAAACCGGTAAAGTCTCTTTACCGGTTTTTTTGATCTTATTTTTTAGAAGCTTTGGATCAAATTAGTGATTAACTTTGCGGTGTCTTCTGGGTACTCTAAAGGAAATAAGTGACCTCCAGAGGCTGATTCTAAATTAATGTTCGGGTTTAGTTTTATAAACTTTTTGAAAAAAGAAACAGGGAATACTGGCGCATGTTTAGAATAAACAAGTGTTGCTGGTACTTGTAGTTTATTTTTATAGCTTGATAAGTGATCAGGCATATACCTAAAAATATTCGCTTCTACTTGGGCGCTAAATGCTAATTCTAATTGATCATTGCGCGCTACAATGCCATGGCTAACATAATCTCGTAAACAGCGTGGATCAAAATTTTTGAATAACGGTCTGCTGGCAAACATTCTTTCAATGTTACTACCCAATGGCCAATGGGTCCGTCTTGTTTTAGCTTTGCCAGCAGGGCTAAACTTATCAACAAGCCTTGTTTTTTTTAGGTACCTTGCAGCAATTGCCGTTGTACCCGAAATAACAGGGGGGTCTAACATGATTATGCCTTTAAACAGTTGAGGCTGCTGACAGGCTGCAAGAAATGAAATGACACCACCAAAAGAGTGCCCCACGCCAATAATTTGTTCTTGCTGATGGAGCTCAAGCTGTTGTGTAACGTAATGAATTAACTCATCAACTAAACACTGCCAATTATTTTGTACGGGGTATTTTTCATCGTGGCCATACTTTTCATGGCCAACAACCTGATACTGTTCAGGAAAATAGTTAAATAAAGTCTGATAACTTGACACAGGAAAGCCATTTGCATGGACAAAATTAATTAAGGTTTTTGACATTATTAAGGATGATTTAGTAAAAGGGTAGGTAGAAGTTAAACGGGTGTTTGAATTTTGTCAATAACATCTACCTTATTTGCATTATGCTATTGGCTATATTAAAAAACCCAGCTGAGCTGGGTTTTTACTGAACACTTTAATCGAGGAGCTAATGATTACATTAGAAGTCATCTAACATGTACTCGAGCGAGTCTTCGTATATCCTTAATTCTTTTTCGAGTTGAAATTGATCTTTAAGTTGCTCAATTTCACGCCATTTTCTTTTTTTATTTGGTGTAGTCTTTGCTTTTGCGGGTTGACTAATAGCTTGTAATACTTGGTTTAAATGATCCATAAAAGTACCCCTTAATAGACTTTGAATGGTAAAACACAAATCAACAGCTTCTTTTTAATACCATACTTTTTGCACAATGCAAATAAAAAACGCACTATTTGGCTAAAAATTGTGCGTTTAATTAAATAACTGTTAAGAAAGCTTTATTCTCTTATCAATTCCTTATAACATCTCAGCTAATTGCTTTTCTAGTTTACGCTGGTCAATAGCAAAATTGCGAATACCTTCACTGAGCTTTTCTGTTGCCATGGCATCGTCATTCATTTGCCAACGAAATTGAGCCTGTGTTAATGGCGTTTCATCATTTTTTTGTACATCACTTGCTTGTAGTTTTAGTTCAACTTTGTCTGTATTTTGTGATAACTCATTCATTAATTGAGGACTGATTGTTAACCTATCACAACCCGCTAGTGCTAAGACTTCGCCAATATTTCTAAAGCTAGCACCCATCACTACAGTATTATAGCCTTGTGTTTTGTAGTAGTTATAAATACGAGTTACAGAAACCACACCCGGATCTTCATCGCTAGGGTAGTCATTACGCCCAGTATCTTTTTTAAACCAATCAAGAATGCGACCAACAAAGGGAGAAATAAGATAAGCGCCTGCTTCAGCACAAGCTCTGGCTTGAGCAAAACTAAACAATAATGTTAGATTACAATTAACCCCTTCTTTCTCAAGCTGTTCAGCCGCTTTAATCCCTTCCCATGTAGAAGCAAGTTTAATCAAAATTCGGTCATTATTAATACCTGCTTCATTATACATGGCCATTAATTTGTGTGCTTTATTAATAGAAGCTTGTGTGTCAAAGGATAAGCGTGCATCCACCTCTGTTGAAATACGACCAGGGACTGTTTTTAGTATTTCTAATCCAATCAAAACAGAAAGTTTATCTGCAGCATCAATGACTTGCTGTGCAGAATCGTTTGATTGGTTTTTGGCCCAAGTAACTGAGTCGGTTAATAATTGTTGATAATTTGGTAAAGCCGCCGCCTTTAATAATAACGACGGATTAGTGGTAGCGTCTTGTGGTTGAAATTTTGAAATGGCTTCTATGTCACCTGTGTCGGCAACGACTGTGGTCATTTGCTTTAATTGCGCAAGTTGAGAAGGAGAATTTGTCATGACAATACCTTTAATTTACCATAAATAAGAAATGAATGCGTTTAGTTGGTGAAATATTACTACATAAAGTACTAAATGTACGCTTTAAATTTCAATTTGTTATAAATTTTCGTGATTTTTCATTAATACTGTGATGTTGTAGGAAAAATCAGCAATGTCATTAAGCTGTGCAGTGTTTTAGGTTTACTCTATGATATAGTGATGTTATAAAATACTGCCTTAACAAATGAGTTTATATCTTATGTTGCTTGTTGTTTCCCCCGCTAAAAAACTAGATTTTGATACGCCACCTGTTACGCGTGAATATAGCCAACCAACATTGCTTGAACACAGTGAAGCATTAATTGAGCGGTGTGTAAAGCTGACGCCTGATCAGATTGCTTCTTTGATGAAATTAAGCGATAAGTTAGCTGGTTTGAATGCTGCTCGTTTTGGTGAGTGGTCATTACCTTTTACCCCTGAAAATGCTCGCCAGGCAATACTGGCCTTTAATGGTGATGTTTACACCGGCTTAGATGCCAATTCATTTTCTAAAGACGATTTTGCTTTTGCTCAACAACATTTTCGTATTCTATCTGGTTTATATGGGGTATTAAAACCGTTAGATTTAATGCAAGCCTATCGGTTAGAAATGGGCACTAAGCTTGAAAATAGTCGCGGGTGTAATTTGTATCACTTTTGGGGCGATATAGTCACCAATGAAATTAATCAAGCTTTAGTACAGCAAGGCGATAATGTGTTAATTAATTTAGCCTCAACTGAATATTTTAAATCAGTGAAAAAGGCAAAACTCACTGCACAAATCATCACGCCACAATTTAAAGACTGGAAAAATGGGCAATATAAAATGATCAGTTTTTTTGCAAAAAAAGCACGAGGTTTAATGGCTCGTTACATCATTCAAAACCAAATAACAAAGACAGAGCAAGTCAAAAATTTTGACTTGGCCGGTTATCAGTTTAGTACCGATTTAAGCCAAGGTAATGATTGGGTATTTATCCGTAAAGAGGTGTGAAAAAAAACTAGCTTAATGGATTAAGTAATAATCTGTTGTGTTTTAATACGCTAACGGGGATTTTGGATTGATTAGCAAAGTTGCTTGAATGACTTAACCAATATCAAGGTTAAGTCATTTTTTAGTCTTATATGAGGTTTATCATTGGATTATTAAAGCAAACTTTTTTCTTGTTATTACGATATTGGCTTATGCTTTAGCCTTATTTCTTTTAGCTTTTTTCTTGGCTTGTTTTTTCGCTTTAGCTTTTTTCTGGCCGGTGGTTAGTTTTACTTTCGCTTTTTTATTAGCAACTCTTGCTTCTTTGTGTTTAGGGCGAAGCTCATCAATGACTCTGCGCTGTAAACGTTCGTCTTGGTAACGCTCAATTTTACCTATAACGGCCATGTCATGGGCTTCCACTAGGGATATGGCCGTACCTTTTAAGCCTGCCCGACCTGTGCGGCCAATGCGATGGATGTAAATATCTACTTTGCGCGGCATATCGTAGTTTATTACATGGCTAATATCATCAATATCTAATCCACGGGCGGCAACGTCGGTTGCCACCAGTATTTTTATTTCGCCACTTTTAAAGCGCTCTATTGCTTTATTACGCTTATCTTGTGGCATTTTTCCTTCAAGCCATACACAAGGTAGCTCTTCAGCGTAGAGTTTACCTGATAAGTATTGTACGGTTTCGCGTTTGTTCGCAAATACTACCGTACGCTCAACATCCGCTTGTTTTAATATGTTTACCAATAAAGTCAGTTTATGTGGGGCGCTATCACTAAGATGCATCCATTGATGTATTTTAGCTTTTTCTTTACGAGAAGGGTTTGACTCTAAAAATGCAGGCTCGTTAAGTACTTCTTGGGCAAAACGAATAACCCCTGCGCCTTCTAAGGTGGCAGAGAAGAGCATGGTTTGTTTACGCCAACGAGCTTCAGCAGTAATGCGGTTAATGGTTTCTCTAAAGCCCATATCCAGCATTCTGTCGGCTTCATCAAGAATAAGAATTTCTATTTCCCGTGCATCAAACTGTTCATTTTCTATGTACTCTAATAAGCGCCCTGGTGTAGCAACGAGTACGTCGGTAGTGCTATTTAAAATATCATTATGGCTACCATAGTTAACACCGCCAGTGATGACACCCGTTTTTATTTTGGTTAGCTCTGTTAATTGTTCACTATCTTGACCAATTTGAATAGCAAGTTCACGGGTAGGCGTTAAAATTAATACCCGTGGAAAACCCGGTTGTGTTCGCGGGTAATCTAATAAGTGCTGAGCAACAGGTAACAAAAATGCTGCTGTTTTCCCTGTACCTGTAGGAGCAGAGGCTAGAATATCTTTTCCTGCCATCGCTTGTGGGATCACTAATTCTTGAATTGAAGTGGGTTTGCTAAAGCCAACGTTTTTAATACTGGCTAATAATTCAGAGTCAAGTTCAAATTGCTCAAACATAAAGGGTGGTTCACTAATTTTGGGGTTTACAAAGATGTCAGTAATTATAGTGGTTTTATTAGCGTAAGTAACTAAATAACTGGCAAGATGGTCATATAGGTTTTTTTATAAGTTACTATACTCAATTAAAATTTGTTCACTCCACTGGTTAATACGATCTTCACTGAGTTCATATTGATTATCTTCATCAAGTGATAAACCAACAAAATGTGTTTTATCTTCGTTGAGGGCTTTTGATGCTGAAAACTCATAACCTTGATTAAACCAGTACCCAATAACGGTTGCACTTTGGGCTAAAACTTGTTCATGTAACATACCAAGAGCATCTTGAAACCAGTCTGTATAGCCTATTTGATCACCCATGCCATAAATAGCAACCACCTTGTTGGTTAAATCAAGAGTCGCTATATCTTGCCAACATGATTCCCAATCTTCTTGCAGTTCCCCATAGTCCCATGTAGAAATACCAAAAATAATCAAATCATAGTCTACACAGCGACTTAATGCTTGGTCTTTAATGTTATGTAATTCAACTAACTCTTCGCCAATGGTTGCTTGAATTTTTTCTGCAGCAATCTCGGTATAGCAAGTGGTTGAGCCGTAAAATAAGCCGATTTTCATGAGAGTTTGCCTAAAAAGTAAATGATATATAAAATTGTTGGCGATTTTAACAAAGGCATTTAGTACAATTCAACGTAATTCAACTTTTAGTACCAATTCAGCTTAATATCACCTTAGATTTTTTGTAATATCATTACCACTGAAACGGTCTGTTTTCATCAATAAAGCTCTATTTAGGAAGAAGTATGTTTAAAAAAACATTTGTTATTGTAACGTTAGCATTAATGACAATCGGTATATATTTATCAATGAATGATAATGCCATTGCTGAAAATGCAACCAAACCTGTGCCAGCTGACAAGCCAGTAAACCTCGATCCATCACAATTAAATGCACAGTTGTTAAAAGCTAAAATAAGAATCAAGCTAGGTTTAGAAGTTGAAAAGGTAGAAGCAACTCCTGTACCGGGCATCGCTTTGTTGATAACGAATCAAGGATTATTTTACTCTAGTTACAATGGTGATTATTTTATTCAGGGTAAAGTTTATAGTTTAGTTAATGACGTTACGGATATCGCCGAAAAAAGTTTAGCTAAACTTCGGGTTGAAGGTATGGAAAAATTTAAAGACGATATGATTAGCTTTACAGCGGATGATGAAAAATATGTGGTGAGCGTTTTTACTGATATTACCTGTGGTTACTGTCGAAAAATGCACAAACAAATGGCTGATTATAATGCTCGAGGCATTACTTTTCGTTATTTAGCTTACCCTAGGTCAGGGATAAGAGATAGAAGTGGCGAATACTCACAAGGTTTTAAAGATTTACGCTCAGTGTGGTGTAGCGACGATCCTAAAACGGCGATGACCAGTGCTAAAAATAGTCAAAATATTACAAATAGAATTTGTGACAATCCTATTGAAGAACAATTTGACTTTGGTCGTCAGGTTGGCGTAAATGGTACACCAGCAATGATGTTATCTAATGGTATGATGGTTCCGGGCTATCAGCCTCCAGCGCAGTTAGAAAAATTATTAAAGAGCTTATAATTTATTTTTATGCATACTTCGATTGTACGTAGAGAAACTGTTTGTGTTGATCATTTACCTGATGAATTGCCTCATATCATCAAACAAATCTATGCAAGTCGTGGTGTAACTTGCGCACAAGAGCTTGATCATCAAGTCGCTAATTTATTAGGGGTAAATGGTCAATCTGCACCATTAAAAGGGCTAGAGCCTGCCTGCAAAATAATATTTTCGGCTTTAATAAATAAATCTACTATTGTGATTGTTGGTGACTTTGATGCCGATGGCGCAACTAGCACAGCCTTAATGATGTCGGCATTAGGGATGTTTGGCTGTAATCATCACAGCTTTATTGTACCTAATCGTTTTGAATATGGTTACGGGCTTACCCCCGAAATTGTTGACATTGCAGCCAAACAAGAAGCACAACTGCTGATTACTGTTGATAATGGAATTAGCTGTATTGCAGGCGTAGAACGGGCAAAGTCTTTAGGTTTACAGGTGATTGTTACCGATCATCACTTGCCGGGAGAAATAACCCCAAATGCCGATGCTATTGTCAATCCTAATCAAGTGGGTTGTGCTTTTTCAAGCAAGGCATTAGCGGGAGTTGGCGTGGCATTTTACCTCATGCTGGCATTAAGAAAATATTGCCGAGAGCGAGATTATTTTAGTCAACAAGCTATTGTAGAACCAAATATTGCCCAACTACTTGACTTAGTTGCCTTAGGGACGGTTGCCGATGTTGTACCATTAGATGCTAATAACAGAATTTTAGTAGCTCAAGGGTTAAAGCGTATAAGGGCAGGGCAAACTCGTCCCGGCATTCAAGCTTTAATTGATATTGCTAAACGTGATCAAACTCAGCTTGTTGCCAGTGATTTTGGTTTTGCTTTAGGCCCTAGAATTAATGCTGCTGGTCGTTTAGATGATATGGCTTACGGTATCAATTGCCTACTTGCCCCTGATTTAGCTACGGCTAGAGCGATGGCAAGTGACTTGGATGATTTAAATAAAACGCGCCGTGAAATAGAGCAAGGCATGCAAGTTGAAGCTGAAACTATTTTTACATCACTCAATTTTGCCAAAGAAAATTTGCCTAGTGCTATTGCTTTATATCATCAAGACTGGCATCAAGGTGTTATTGGTATAGTCGCGGGTCGCTTAAAAGAAAAATTTCATCGCCCTTGTATTGTTTTCGCGAATGCTAATGATGACAAACAGGATAAAGAAGCTGAAATAAAAGGCTCAGCGCGCTCTATTTCGGGCTTACATATTCGTGATTTATTGGAACATATCGCTAGTCAATCGCCAGGGCTGATCCTTAAATTTGGTGGTCATGCCATGGCGGCAGGTTTATCAATAAAAGCTAAAGACTTTGAAAAATTTAACCAATTATTCAATGAGATTGCAAAGCAGTGGTTAACACAAGAGCATTTGCAATCTATTTTGCTTAGTGACGGCGAGCTAGCTACCGACTTTATGACTTTAGGGTTTGCTCAGCAATTGAGAAATGCAGGGCCTTGGGGGCAAAATTTTCCAGAGCCGTTATTTGATGATGTTTTTACCTTAGTTCAACAGCGCCTTGTTGGTGAAAAACATCTAAAATTAGTGGTGCAAAAGGCAGAGCAGGTTTTTGATGCTATTGCCTTTAATGTCGACGTCAAGGCATGGCCAAATGCGTACGCTGAAAAAGTGCAATTAGCCTATCAATTAGACATCAATGAATTTCGCGGAAAACGTAGTGTACAACTCATGGTCAAACATATTGCTTTAGTGAGTTAAACTCACGCCAAACTAAAGAGCACCCCCTTAAGAAAAGCATTTATTTGCCCGAGTAATTAAGCTACAATGCCCGACTATTTTTTAGCTGTAAAAATAATAACAACGGCAATTTAGAGGCTTATTGTTCGAAGCTTATGTTTGAAATAAATCCTATCCTAAATAAAGTAAAAGAGATTCGAGAGCGTGCAGACCTACTTAGGGGGTACCTTTGACTATGACGTTAAAGCTGAGCGTTTAGTTGAAGTGAGCCGTGAATTAGAATTACCAGAAATTTGGAACGAGCCAGAACGTGCACAAGCACTCGGTAAAGAGCGCAGTGATCTTGAGGCGGTAGTTAATACGATTGTTGAATTAGAAACGGGTTGCGAAGACATTGAAGGTTTAATCGAGCTTGCCCTTGAAGAAAAGGATCAAGACACCTTTGATGAAGCACAAACCGAAGCTGACTCATTAGATGCATTATTAGTTAAGTTAGAGTTTCGCCGTATGTTTTCTGGTGAACAAGATAGCAATAACTGCTACTTAGATATTCAGTCTGGTTCAGGCGG
>Ga0066854_10000689_pt1 | contig 12139 bp, 10 predicted proteins | sample ETNtaG_8_FD_65494 | JGI IMG/M metagenome (GOLD analysis project Ga0066854, IMG submission 65494) | Marine microbial and viral communities from oxygen minimum zone, Eastern Pacific Ocean - ETNP201406SV75 | ecosystem: Environmental > Aquatic > Marine > Oceanic | place: Pacific Ocean: Eastern...
CTGATCCTTGATGGAGATGTTCTTTATCCTCAGTCGCTGTTTTATAATTATGTGAAAAATTCTACACCAACGTCTTTCGCGTTGATTCCCTCGGATATCGATAACACAGAGTCATCCAAGGTGCTGATCCGGTCCAACGGCACCATTGAAGCGTTTGTCACCAAACGGGATTTGACTCCGGAAGAGAAAGCCGGTTTCAAATTCGGTGGAGAAGCCATCGGCTTTTTCAAATTTTCAGCCGAAAACAGCAAAAAATTTATTGAGCATTATGAAAAATATGAATCCGATTGCATTGAAGTCCTATGGGAAATCCCCTTCACTGAATTTGCCAAATATGTAGACCTTGACCCTTGGTTAATCACTCAGGGACCCGCCTGTTTTGAGATCGACACCCAGGAAGACTACGAGGATGCATTATCCAGTTTCTTCGATAGCAGGGACAAGTACTGATTATTCCCGCCCTTTCTTATTCCTAACACCAGCTCATACCTAAAAAGTTCACATAAATTGTGCATAATGTGTGATATTTCGTACTAATTTTGACCTGTGTGGATAAAATTGTCTAATTAGTTTCGAACCCTGTGGTCCGTTTTGCTTAATGTGTGTGTATAAACTTATGAATTAATGTTTATATGGTCATATAATTAAGCTATTTACAGTTACTTTGTCCTATTTTTGGTAAAATGATATTTAAGTTGTGTTCTTAACAGCACAGAATTTGCTTTGAGATTATTATAGAAAATTAAAAACCAGAATAGGCTAGGTATTATTCGTGTTCAGCGCGATGGGCATCGTCTTTATGGGAATCATCGGCATGGTTCAAGAAAGCCATCGTTAGGGACGGTTTCCAGCTAGACGGCCAGATGCTCGAGGATTTAATATTTATTCACCCGCAACGGGAATTTTTATGTTGCGGGTTTTTTCATTCCTTCCTTTCTTCAGATGCTCCAATCATGGTTTAATAAAAAGAGCGACTCACAAAATTTGTTTGATTAAGATGGTGATGTGAATGTTGTCTCGATACAAGGCGGTTTTTTTTGATGTGGGCGGAACGCTTCTTCGGGTGGAGCCTTCTGTGGGAGAGGTGTACGCGGCCCATGCCCGCCCGTTTGGGTTTAAAGGATCTGGCGATGAGTTGGACCATCAGTTTCGAAAAGAATGGAGAGAGGTGGGCGGAATTGAGTCCCTGGGTAAAAAGACGGGCGAAGTAGCGGAAAAAAAGTTTTGGAGAAATCTTGTTTTCCAAGTGTTTGAATCTTCCGGTGGACTCAATAATTTCGAACACTATTTTGAAACAGTTTATGAAGCGTTTGCCAGAAAAGACCATTGGCACGTTTTCGATGATGTCGCGAATTCCGGTATTTTTAATAAACTAAAAAAAAGCGGGGTTGTTTTAGGGGTTGTCTCCAACTGGGACTCTCGTCTTCACGCTATTTTGCAAAGCACGAACCTTGCAGGTCATTTCGATTTCATTCTGGCTTCTGCGGAAGTGGGGTCGGTCAAACCGGATGAAACCATTTTCGCAGAAGCACTCAAAAGAAGTGGGGTGAGTCCGCACGAGGCCTGCCATATAGGAGACGAGCCGCGGGCAGATGTGCAAGGCGCCAACAATGCGGGAATCGATGCGATACTGATAGACCGTAAGGGAAGATACGAAAATGAAGATTTTACAACGGTGCGTTCATTTCTAGAATTGCTTTAAGGGCAAACCCTAAAAATTTAAAATTATTAAAGGCCGAGTAAGAATTGTGTCAGGAGGGTTTGTAGCCTATGACCTTGAGGAGCTTGGCATTTTTGAAATCTGTATTCTTGATTTTTGCTTTGTCCAAATTGGCTTCAGTAAGGTCGGCTCCAAAAAAAGAGGTTCCTTTCATATCGGCTCCCCTCAGATCGACCTTTTTCATTTTCGCGTCGGAAAAGTCGGCGTTATGTGTTTTGGCGTCCCTAAAATTACATTCTTCAAGGAAGGCCTTTCTAAATTTAACGTTATGCAGAGCGGTGTGGTGAAAGTCACATCCGGCAAAAGTTAATCCGCTGAAATCAAAGTTGGACAAATCAAGTCCGGGAAAATCCATTCCGACAAAATTCTCCTGCCCTTTTTCCTCAATCATAAATTTAAGTTGTTTAATCGTTAAATTAGCCACTCAGGATTCCTTAAAGTTTGCAAAACAAATCACAGATTAACAGGATAATAGGGAAGCCCACTTTTCACAGCAGCAAAATTAAAAAAATACAAAAAATCAATATGTTACGCCAGAACCTGACTCGGGTTTGAAAATTTTCAAAAAGCCTTTTGACCTTTTAAGTTCCCATATTAGATAGAGATAAAAGGGGGTGTACTCGAACCAGGCAATCCAAACGGAATATTGAGTAAGGTCCTGATAGTCAAAATAAAAGTCGAGATAGTACAACCCGACCAGTCCGGTAAGAAGTATCAGCGACCTCGAGTGGAACAGACATAAAAAAGGTATGACCCAGCATAGGTACCATGGATTCTGTACGGGACTGATAAGAAATACGAGGGTCATGACTATGAAAAGATTTCGTACCCACTCTTCAGTAGAGTCTGCATCTGGAATATTTTTAATTAGCAAGGTGGCAACCGATCCCAGAACAACTAAAGCCATGATGCTTTTGCCAAGTATCATGCTGTTACCGAAAACCGGAATCTCCGCATCAACTCCCAGTTCAATAATGTCTTTGAGAAAATATAGCAGTAGAGCGAACAGGCTGTCGTTGCTTTGCCAATACATGCTATAGGTTTTTAATCCTTCAAAAGCCTTCTCGCCAATACCGATAAAAGGCAGGTAGCTGACGCCAACGACTGCACAAAATAAAAATAACTGGAGAGCGGGAGTCCTTGCGCCACCATTTTCTTTTTGTCGCGCGAGCATCCAGGATTTCTGAAGATAAAAGGGGAGCAGAATTCCGGAATACAATTTCCCAAGAACGCTTAGAGCGAGGAAGAAAATGGATCCCGTCATGCGCCCGCGTACCAGAAAATATACTGAAACACATAGACAGGAGATGCCGATAATGTCCAGATGCGTGGAGTTAAATGTTTCCTTGAGGATCAACGGTGACCAGAAATAAACGAGGCTGAAATTTTGATTGAGATTCAACGATCTCAAAGTGAGTACGATGAACACCATTCCCATTAAATCGAATGCAAGAAATAATATTCGCAAGGTAACTATGCTGTCTGCTTTTATATGTTGCGAAAGACGAAACACAATCTGCGCTAGGGGTGGATAAATAGTGGGCACATCGGCGTGGTTGATACGCTCCATGAACTGGAGAGCCGTATCATTTTCCCATTTCAAGTCGTTGAGAATAGCCAATTCATTTTGACTCTGCTCATCGTAACGCGAATTGAAATATACAGATTCCTGGATTTTTAAAGATTTATATTCGCTGATTTCATCCGGAGCGAATTTAAAAGGATTGATCCCATGAGCAAATACTTTACCATCCCAAAGGTAACGGTAGACATCGTCTTCCTGAATTTGCTGGGAAGGAAGAATGGCGGCACGAAATAACAATCCGAAAACGATGAGCGTCCAGAATGTTTTCTGGTTCCAGGCAGATTTAAAAATATGAGCACAGGCCAGCGCATAAAGAACGAACAGGGAAAAGTAAATAAAAAGATACTCAAGGATGGGCCGCTCGGAGTAACCCTCGCCCCAGTTGAAATCTTTCGACAAACCGGTCAATCCCAGATAAAGAATCAGGCTCAGCAAGCCAAGGGCAGGAAGGTAGGAGCGTGAGGTCATAATCTGTTAATGATGGTTTGGAAAGGATGGGAAGCCAACTCTATTTATGTGGAGTCTGAGCCAGCTCGCCGTGTTGCTGGGTAATGTCCAGTTTGTTTTTAGCGAATTGGGAGAGGTGATCAAAAATTTCCGCAAGGTTTCTGTGGACGTTTGGAAAAAGTCGTAATAGTTGCCGCCGACCACCTTGGCGGGCAGGGCCTTGGCGGCAAACAGGAAATTATCGTGTTTGGGAGGAAATTCCGGAAGAAAACTTTCCTGAACGGGCTGAGCAAATTCCATATCCTTTTTCAGGCGCTGGTTTTCCATAAGCGCTTCATGCATGTGTGCGTTCCGTATGGCGAGAGCGGCGCTACCACAGAACAGGGCGAACAGGTCTTTATCTCTTTCTGAGAATGTTTTCTTATGTTCCTTGCTATATATGATCTGGCAGACCCCTATGATTTTATCTTTTGCCTTGAGTGGTGAACACACCAGAGCGCCGGTATTGAATCCGGTTTTTTTGTCGTAAGCCGGGTTGAATTTGGGATGAGTGTAGGCATCGTCAAGAATCAGAGGGTCGCCCGTTTCCGCGACCATTCCGGCAATGCCCTGTCCGACTTTCAGTCGGGCCATACTTTTGATCTCAGTCGAAACGTCACTCAAGGCCACCTGAAAGACCAGTTCATTGGTTTCTTCATCCAGCAGTAACAAACTACAGGCATCCGCTTTCATAACGGTCCTGGTAATTTCCATGATGCTGTCGAGTAGTTTGCCGAGATTAAGTTCCGAGTTGAGAAGAGAAGTGATTTGATAGTAGGTTTCCAGTTGGGTGACGCGTTCCTTAAGTTCGAGAATTTCTTCTTTGGTCTCAGCCATGTCACCTATAGCGGAGCAGAAGGAAATACAATTCCTTACTGACCGGGAAAAGTTAGCGGATGTGGTACATTGAAAAATATCTTTATATTCACGAGTAACATAGCTAAAATGGGAGTAGGATTCAAACCATAAAAAGTTTTGCCCATTTAGATTGATGAATCAAACGAAACGAAAAGGTTGGACAAGCATTCGCTCCGTGTTGGGAGGTTCGTTGACCCGGCCCGATTCTGAAGATCCTCAATCGCTTGCATGGTATGACTTTCAGTGGAAACTTATCGTCGGTGAAGACCTGACAGCGGTGACGCAAGTCAATAAGTTGTCAGCGAAAAGTTTATTTGTGACCGTGTCCGATAAAAAATGGTTTCCGGCACTGAAGTCCTTTCGCAAAAAAATTATTGCTGAGATAAATCAGAGTGCAGGATCAGTTCTGATAAGCAGAATTGTTTTTCAGGAGGGTACCATCGTTAATCCAGTTACGGATGATACCCAGGTAGCGCGGAAGCAGTATTCTCTGGAACAAAAGAAAATAGAAGGAACAGAAGTTATGGCAAAAGACGAAAGCTTACGAAATATCCTTGATCGCATCAGCAGTAAACTTCAGATAGCTCCACTTGCTCTGATGTTGCTCTTTGTTTCCAATTGCACGACTTTGCCCGTTGAGCAGAGTTCTGGAAATATCGATTTATCTGGCTCCTATGCGGTGAGAGCCGCTGAGAAGATGTCTGCGAAGCAAACCGGAGTTGCGGTTCGAGACCCGCGATCTTATTACCATTATTTGAGGGCTTTGAACGAAATTCGCCACCATCAGTTTGGGAAAGCGGCGGATAATTTTCGAAAATTGGTCGAATTTGATAAAGGGGACTCGCAATTTTACCGCCAACTGGCCATGAATCTGCTTCGTGCCGGGAAGGTAGACGATGCTTACAAGGTTTTGGAAGAATCCTTGCACCATTTTCCTGCCAATCCTGAACTGAATATGATGATCGGAGATATTCTTGACGGACGGGAAGAGTATGAACGGGCGCTCACTCATTATCAGCGTGTGATTCAGACCGAGCCGGGTTCTGCGAGAGCCCATCTTCTTCGCGGTACGGTTTATGAGCGACTCAAGCAATTCGACCTTGCCGCAGATATGTATCAACAGGTGATCCGGGTAGAGCCAAGAAATCCATTGGGATATCACTATCTGGCAAGGATGAATATTCTTTCGGGAAAATTGAAAGACGCGAAAAGTCATTTAAGTCAGACTCTGGAGTTACGTCCCAACCTTTTACAGTCCCGCGAATTCCTGGCCTGGGTTTGGGAGAAGCTGGGAAATGCAGAAGAGGCCGCGAGAGAATACAAAATTCTTTTGAAGCTGGACCCCTTAAATAAAAAAATTCATGAGCGTATCACCGGCATGAAAGATTCAATGACACCGGTGGATGTGGATACCAGTCAATACCGGTTAGCGGCAGAAGATCTTTTGGGCGAACCAAAAGTTCATATGAGAATTGGGGCTGTTTATTACGAGCAGGCACTTTACTTGAAGGCGCTTGATGAGTTTCAATTGATTCGGGCCAGGAAACAAACGAAAGAAGTTCTCATGGTACTTGGGCGTGTTTATGAAATTCTGGGGCGGGTCGACAAAGCCATCGAGGAAATGAAGGTTCTCCTAGAGATGGAGCCCAAGTCTGTGAACTTAATGGTTTATTCGGCCCGCTTTTACAGCATGAATGAACAGCCTGAGGAAACGATTCGTCTGCTTGAGTCAGCTGTTAAAATCGAGCCGGAAAATGACACCCTTCATCATTCCCTGGCCCTGGCTTATATGTCCGTTGATAAGCTGGATCAAGCCATCAGTAAAATTCAAAAAGCCATTTCCCTGAATGAGGGAAAAGATTCTTATTATTTCGAGCTAGGCGCTCTTCTTGAGCGGACCGGTCAATTTGAATTGGCAATACAAAATATGAAGCGTTCCATCGAGCTTAACCCCATGCATTCCAATGCACATAATTTTCTGGGATACATGTATGCCATTCAAGGTAAATCGCTGGATAAGGCCATCGGGCATTTGAATAAGGCTCTTTCCATTCAACCCAGAAATGGATATTTCCTTGATAGCCTGAGTTGGATTTATTTCAAAAAAGGTGAATCGCAAAGAGCTCTTGACGAATTAAAGAAAGCCATGGTGTACACCTCTCCCGACCCAGTTTTATACAGCCATCTGGGAGATATTCATTTTTCGTTGAAGAATTATATAGAGGCTGGCAAGGCATGGAAGACAAGCCTTTTTCTTACCATGGAAAAAATGGAAGACACTGATGGCGAGTTGCCTGACCCAAAAGATCTTGAAAAAAAGATCCGGGGGGCGCGAGAATTCCTGAATAAAAATTAAGGGGACCTCTGATAGTCATTATTTTTCAATTTTGCATAGCTCTCCTTTAAATTTTAAAACACGCAGGTCCTGCCTCAACCTTATCTGACACCCAATATGTCCATACGAATTTCCCGGCATCTGTACGCGATAGGGTTCGTGCTGATTTTTGTTGTTTCATGCCAACCCAAGATCGTATCCGTTTCTCCAGAAGCGAAGCCGGAAATGCCGTCTCTTCCCGCCTTGTTTTCGCTTCTTGAGGCACGTCAATCAGGAATTCATGATGTCAAAGATTTTGTTCGCACAAAAATTTCCGGGGAACGTTTGAATCATTCTTTTCGCCAGGCGTTGTTAGTCAAAGGAAATGAAGCTATTCGAGTGGATACCTACAATCTTTTTCGTCAGGTTCTGGGCGTCCTGATTTATGAAGGTGGAAAAACTTTGATGTATGATCCGGGAGAAAACCGGGTCGTTTATGGGCAAGAGGTATGGGACATCATGCATCGGGTGATGGGAACGCACATCGACTTCAGAGAATACATCAGTGTGTTTTCAGGAGGTATACCACGTTTTTCCTACTTGCAGGCGAAGGTCGCAACGTGGAACACCGATCAAACAATTTACAGAATTGAGACGATTGATCGGGAAACCGGGGAGCAGGTGGATATTGAAATCGATGCCTACACACTGTTGCCTAAATCGGTGACACGGATCCGAGGTACTCGGGAAATATACAAGGCGCATTGGGGCGATTACCAGAAGGTGGGTCAATGGGACTTTGCTCACAAAATTTTAATTGAGCTTATAGATAGGAATGAAACGGTCTCAGTAAAATATTCAGACCCTGTTATTAATCAAGGATTGGCCCCCGATGCGTTTCAGTTTGCGTCGGATATTGTGAACTGATTTGAGAAAGTAAAGACAGTGTCTATGAAGCTAAAATTTAAAACCCCGGCCAAGGTCAACCTGACTCTGAATATTCTCAGAAAAAGGGAAGACGGGTTCCATGAACTGGAAACTATTCTACAGATGGTGTCTTTGTACGATGAGTTGGAGCTTGAATCATTGCCCTCAGGTATCGAGCTTGAATGCGATACGCCGGGAATTCCCACAGACGAAACCAATCTGGCCTGTAAGGCGGCTCTTCTGTTACAGGAAACCTGCCGGGTGGAAGACCGGGGGGTGCGTATCCGGTTGAAAAAAAATATTCCTTTTGGAGCCGGGTTGGGTGGCGGCAGCGGCAATGCCGCTGGTGTGCTCATGGGACTGAATCGCTTATGGGATTTGAATATGAGCCGGGAAAAGCTCGCGATTCTGGCTGCTGAACTGGGTTCCGATATCCCATTTTTTGTCACTTCGCCCCGTGCTCTTGGGGTGGGTCGTGGAGAGCAGTTGGAGGTTTTGGCCCCGTGTTCTAAATTTCAGGTTTTGTTGGTCTTTCCGGGGTTTCCCATTGCCACCCCCTGGGTGTATCAGAATCTAAAATTGAAGTTGACAAAACGGGAAAATAATATTAGCATTTTGCGGAAATTCCTATCTCTATCGGACATCGCAAGCTTAGGGTCCCAGCTACACAACGATTTGGAACCAGTTGTTATTCAAAGGTTTCCTGAAATCCAGATCATTAAGGATGAGCTACAAGCCCGAGGTGCGTTAGGTGTTCTTTTATCCGGGAGCGGTTCAACCGTGTTTGGAATTTTTAATGACCCGGAGAAGGCTAGGGTTGCATGTGCCGGATTGAATGGAGAATGGGAACGCGTTGTTACAGAAACAATTGGAAGTTTTTCCGAGTTTTTGCCGGGGGAAATTCTGAACTATCAGTAACTCTAGGGGCAGATGACCTGGAAACTTTGAATTGTGAGCATTCTGAATTGCGAGCATATGGTCAAACAGGTATAATCCTAATTCCTCCCCAGCTTTTCATTATTTAAATCAATCAGTATCGGACTTCGGCAGGCCATGAGTTAGATTCTAGATCGGGCCAGAAAAGAGCATCGGGATAAAATTTAACAGGGTATGTCTGGTTGTTGGGCGTGAGATTAAACGAAGAATTATCGAACAAATATTGGGGCGTCGTCAAGCGGTTAAGACACAGGTTTTTGATGCCTGCATACGGAGGTTCGAATCCTCCCGCCCCAGCCTTAATGATGCAGGATACTTTTACTTTTAAAGGTCATAAGAAAAAAACCGTATGGACCAGAATCTAAACGGAAGAGTATTAATTTTTTCAGGACGTGCCAATGAGGAGCTTGCAACGGATATTTGCAAGTACATGAACATTGACTTGGGCCGTACAGTGATCAAGGATTTCTCCGACAAGGAAATCTATGTGCGTATTGAGGAGAATGTCCGCGGTGGTGATGTTTTTGTAATTCAGCCAACATCTCATCCGGGAAACACCAACCTGATGGAGTTGTTGATCATGATAGACGCCCTCAAGCGTTCTTCAGCTCGACGCATAACGGCGGTGGTTCCATATTACGGTTACGCGCGTCAGGATCGAAAAAGTGAGCCAAGAGTTCCCATCACCTCCAAACTGGTGGCAGACTTGCTGGTGACTGCGGGAACGGATCGCGTGTTGACGGTTGATCTTCACGCAGGGCAGATACAAGGGTTCTTTAATATTCCAGTGGATCATCTTTTTGCGATGAAGGTGCTGATTCCATATCTGCAAGACTTGGACTTGAAGGATGTAATGGTTATTTCTCCAGACGCTGGAGGTGTGGAGCGGGCCAGAGCCTTTGCAAAGCGTTTGGGAGTGAACCTGGCGATTATCGATAAACGAAGGGAAGCGATCAATGAAGCCAAGGCGATGAACATCATTGGCGATGTTGAAGATAAGGTCTGCGTTGTCATCGATGACATGATCGATACTGCGGGTACCCTCGTGGAAGGTACCGCCGCCTTGATGGAAGCAGGTGCGCGTGAAGTGCATGCTTGTTGTACACATGCGGTGTTGTCTGGACCGGCGTTGGACCGCATTGCCAAATCAGAAATTAAATCCATTGTAGCGACTAATACGATTCCAGTTCGTGAAGGGATGAAAAACAATCCGAAAATTAAAATTTTATCCGTGGCGCCCTTGTTGGGTGAAGCCATTTTGCGAATCAATCGCGAAACCTCGGTAAGTTCACTATTTGATTTAGAGGGAGTAGAAAAAAATGTCTGATGTATTGAGTGGAAAGGTAAGAGAGCAAACCGGCAAGGTAGCTACAAAAGCAGTGCGAAGAAAAGATGAGATTCCTGCTGTTTTGTACGGATTAAAAGACAATCTTTCTTTGTCGATTTGTTCTAAAAACCTGGACACTATTTTAAGTTCCAAAGGGCGAAACGCGTTGATTGATCTTGACCTAGATGGAGGCAAACAGCGTAAAGTCATTATAAAAGAATATCAAAGTCATCCCCTCAGGGAGACCTGGGTGCATGTGGACTTTCTGGAAGTGGATGTCACCAAAGCAGTTAAGGTCAGTGTTGTTGTGAACTTGATTGGAAAATCTGCCGGAGAAAAACTGGGTGGCCTGGTCAATCAGGTGACCAAATCCCTCCATGTAGAATGTCTGCCGGATGATATCCCAGAGTCCATTGACATTGACATGACTCCTGTTGAACTCGGACAGGTGATCCATATGTCGGACCTTAGCCTTTCGGATAAAATAAAAGTTTTACACCGGCCCACGGAGGCTATTGTCAGCGTCTATCTGGAGAAAGTTAAGGAAGAGAAAGCCGATGAAGGAGAAGAGGCTGAAGGTGAGGGTGAGACTGCGGCTGAGGGTGACGCACCGGCCGCCAAAGAAGATTCGCCTAAGAAAGAGGGCTGATCATATCCAATGCATTTTTAATAATTGGCCTGGGCAATCCTGGTCCGCGTTACGAGATAACGCGTCATAACATCGGCTTTTTAGTTGCCGATAACCTGGCAGAAAAACACCGGGTTAAACTCGCCCAGAACAAGCATAAGGCTCTCTATGGTGAAGGAGAAATAGAGGGCCATCAGGTCATGATTGCCAAGCCAATGACCTATATGAACAACAGCGGGCAGGCAGTCAAGTCGCTTATTTCCGCTTTGAAGATTTTACCCAATAAGGTACTTGTCATTCATGACGACATAGACCTGCCACTGGGCAAGATCAAAATGAAAACTAAAGGCGGCGATGCCGGTCAACGAGGGGTTCGGTCAATCACCGAACGATTGGGGACCGACCAGTTTTATCGCGTTCGCGTGGGAGTCGGTCGGCCTGATGACTCGGACGATATCGTCGATTATGTATTGACCGCGTTTACGGAAGGGGAAGCCCCACTCCTCAACGAGGTCGTCGAAGAAGCGGTGCGTAAAGTCGAAGAAACGCTCGCGGTAATGAATAAACGCAATCATCAAACGGAGGAAAACGGAGAATGGTAAAGGAGTATAAAGGAGAGATAATCTTTCTCATAATCGCAATGGTTGGCTATATTTTCATGGCTACCATGGACGTATCGCAGAACTATTCATACTTTGCGGTAGTGTTTGGTTTTTTCGGCTTGATCGTGGCCTGGAAAATTTATGAAAAGGTTGACGAAGAATCTGACGGTAATGAAAAAATGAGAGAAATTGCAGAAGCCATCCATGAAGGCGCGATGGTTTTTCTGTCACGGGAATATAAAATCCTTGGTTATTTCATTGGTGGAGTTTTCATTCTTCTCCTGATAGTTATTTCTTCTCAAAAAGGATTCTGGATAGGCTTGTGGACAGCCGTGGCTTATGGTTTGGGCGCAGGTTGTTCCATGCTCGCTGGATTCTTCGGAATGAACGCCGCGACGACAGCTAATGTTCGTACCTCGCAGGCTGCCGCAGATGGTGGGCAGGCCAAGGCGCTCAATATAGCTTTTAACGGCGGTGCAGTCATGGGTCTGAGTGTCGCCAGCCTGGGATTGCTGGGTGTTGGCGGACTCTTCCTGTTATTTGCCAGAGGGGATTCGATCTCTGCTATCGGTGGGTTTGCGATGGGTGCCAGTTCAATAGCACTCTTTGCCCGTGTGGGTGGCGGTATCTATACTAAAACAGCTGATGTCGGGTCCGACCTTGTGGGTAAGGTTGAAGCGGGCATTCCTGAGGACGATCCAAGAAACCCAGGTGTTATCGCCGATAACGTAGGTGACTGTGTTGGCGACACCGCCG